>Ga0114972_10004623_pt1 | contig 10227 bp, 12 predicted proteins | sample M_140807_EF_Meta_FD_87354 | JGI IMG/M metagenome (GOLD analysis project Ga0114972, IMG submission 87354) | Freshwater microbial communities from Lake Montjoie, Canada to study carbon cycling - M_140807_EF_MetaG | ecosystem: Environmental > Aquatic > Freshwater > Lake | place: Lake Montjoie... | reverse complement strand
CGATAGCGACTCCGATAGCGACTCCGATAGCGACTCCGATAGCGACTCCGATAGCGACGCCGATAGCGACGCTGACGCCGAAGCCGCAGATGCCGCCGAAGCAGCGCAGGCAGCAGCTGAAGCAGAAGCAGCAGCAGCAGCTGCTCAAGCGGCTGCGGAAGCCTCTGACATTGGCGGCTTGGGATCAGCAGCCGCAACCAGCACAGAGGGCCAAGCCGCAGCAGCAGCATCCGCTGCTAACGCGGCAGCGGATGCTGCTCAAGCGGCTGCTGAAGCGTCCGACATTGGTGGATTAGGTACGGTTGGAGCATCATCCCCCGCTGGTCTGGCAGCTGCAAATACATCCGCAAACAACGCAGCAGCTGCAGTAACAGGAGATTTCGGGAAAGCGACAGCTACCGAAGCCGAAGTAGCCGCAGCTATGCAAGCCGCTAGATATTGCTAATGCAAATGGAAGATCAACTCCAAACAATGCAGATATTGCTGCTGGTATTTCTGCTGTTGGTGGCGTGTCAACAACAGGGAAAAGCGGTGTAGACGTAAGCAGCGTTAACGCTAATGAAGTAGCGGGACTTGCACAAGCTATGGAGGCCCAAGATAAAGCCGCTGCAGCTGATGCCGAAGCAGAAGCTGCTATGGCTACGGCGACAATAATGGACGCACAGGAACAAGAAGCGGCGGACAAAGAAGCGGCGGACAAAGCAACTAACGACAAAGCAACTGAAACCTCGAATGATAAAGCAACTGAAACTGCAACCTCGACTGATAAGGCATCTGCCGCAAGCGGGGTATCAGGAGGAACGGCTGGGGCCGCAACAGGAGCAGGGACAACAGGTGGGACAGTTGGTGGATCTCCAAACAGTTCGTCAGGCGAAAACCCCGGCGGTTCAAAAAGTGACACCGCTAGCAGCATTGGGGGTGGGGAGGCTACGCCAATGCAAGCCGCGCTTAACGATCTTGCTGCAAAAATGGCAGCAGGACAACAGCCAGCTGATATTCTTGGGGGGCTAAACCTTGGACCAAATATTTCAGTTCCTTCTATGGCCCAAACAACAAATGACAAAAATACCGGGACTGTAAACACCGGCGTTGACCGCTCCCAGTTAGCTTTTGGAACGCCGTCAATCAACCTTGGCCTAAGTGGCGGAATATCTGCCGACATTGCAACCGCCCTTGGTGGAAACAGGGCAACTGAAACGCCAAACGCAGCAAGCACAGCAAACCTAACAGATTCTCAACTTACTGCCGCAATTATGGCTGACGAAGCTGCAAAAACAGGAACAACTGTTTCTCCATCAGCAACCAGTGTTTTAGCGGGTCTTTCTAATAACACAGCAACACAGCCAACAACCGGCGTATTGTCTTCTTTACCCGGAGGAGGCGGCACTGTTAGTACCGGCGGCGGCGGAACTGCCGTAACTGGCGGTGGTGGGACCGGCGGAACAGGCGGTGGAGGAACTGGCGGAACCGGACTTGGAACCACAGGAACAATGTCAATTAGTAACGTCCCTACAATGACCAATCTTTATTCTGACTCAGGGGGCGGGTCTGATAACAGTGGAACAGATTCTGGCGGACTGGGAACAACAACTGCTGTGACTCCAACAACCACAACAACGCTTACACCAAGCCAATTAATAGCAGCCCTATATGGGCGACAATTCCTTGGTTTGCCTGATAACTATGAAAATTACGGATCGCGTGGGGAACACAAATTTTACACAAACTATCAAAAAGTAGCAAAAGGTGGTTTAATTGGCCCCCTTTCAAATGTACGGAAAATGTAAATGTCAACTCAAGTTAAAATCGAAAACGACGAAGATAAAGACGGCAAGGTCTTTGATATGGATGTCGAAGAAGATGAAATGGAGGAGACAGAGGACGGTGGCGTAATCATTACGCTTGGGTCTAACGAACAGGAAGTGCCAGAATTCTTTAGCAACCTTGCGGAATTTATCCAAGACCGCGTGATGAGTGATCTTGCCATTGATCTCATTGATGACGTTGATCGGGATAAAGAAGCCCGCAAACTGCGTGACAAACAGTACGAAGAAGGCATCAAACGCACAGGTCTTGGCGATGATGCCCCCGGTGGCGCACAATTTCAAGGCGCAAGCCGTGTTGTGCATCCAATCCTGACAGAAGTATCAATCGACTTTGCGGCTCGTGCAATTAAAGAACTGTTTCCGCGCACCGGCCCTGATTCCGGCCCTGTTCGTGATCAGATTATAGGTGAACCAACACAAGAAAAATCTGACAAAGCTAAGCGCAAGAGTCGGTATTTAAACTGGCAGCTTACCGAGCAGATGCCAGAATTTCGGTCTGAGCTTGAGCAGCTGCTCACTCAGGTTCCGTTGGGTGGCGCACAATACCTTAAACTGACATGGGATCGACGGTTAAATCGGCCAAAGCCAACATTCATCCCTATTGATGATATGTATCTTCCATACGCAGCTACATCGTTTTACACATCAGAACGCAAAACCTACCGTCAGACCATCACTCAGCTTGAGTATGACCGGCGCGTCCTCAGTGGGTATTATCGGGACATTGAACTGGCATCAGCATCCGCGCCAGAGCAAACCAAGGCAGAACAGGCAAACGACAAGATCGAAGGGCGTGAACAGTCTGACGATTACGATGAAGATGGTCTGCGCCTAATCTACGAAATTTACGTTGAGTGCGAAATTGAAGAAGATGATGAGACAAAGGGTGAAATTGCCCCGTATGTCATCAGCGTTGATGCCTCAACCAAAAACATTCTTGCCATCTACCGCAACTGGGACATCGATGATAAACGCCGGATTGCGCTTGATTGGATCATTGAATTCCCGTTTGTTCCGTGGCGCGGCGCCTACCCAATAGGCATTGTCCACATGATTGGTGGCCTGTCTGCCGCAATCACGGGTTCGCTTCGTGCATTGTTGGACAGTGCGCACATTCAGAACTCAGCCACAGGGTTGAAGCTGAAGGGAGGATCAAAGGGCGGTCAGTCCTTGAACATCCAGCCAACGCAAATCCTTGAAGTTGAAGGCACACCCAATAACGACGACATTCGCAAAACCTTTATGCCATTGCCGTTCGTCGGCCCGTCACAAACATTGATGACTCTTATGGGGTTCTTGGTTGATGCGGCCAAAGGTGTTGTGCGCACCACGTTTGAGGACATATCAGACAATCCAGACCGTTTGCCTGTTGGAACAACGCTTGCGCTGATTGAGCAGGGCATGGTGGTGTTCAATGCTATTCATGCCCGTCTGCATGATGCAATGGGCCGCACATTGAAGGTGCTTCACCGCCTCAACAAGACATACCTTGATGAAGCAGAAATCTACACCGAGTTTGGCGAGCTGCTGGTTAAAAGGTCTGATTTTGAAGGGCCGATGGATGTTATCCCTGTATCGGACCCCAACATCTTTTCCGAAATGCAGCGGTTTGCCCAGCTTCAGATTATTGAGCAACGCTCTGCTGCAATGCCGCAGCTGTATGATGCTCGCCGCGTTGAGGAGCTGATCCTTGAGCGGACCAAAATACCAAACGCAAAGAACCTGTTGATCCCGCGTCCTGAACCAATGCGGTTAAACGCCATCAATGAAAACGTGGCATCTTGCATGGGCCGCTCATTGATTGCGTTTCCAGATCAAGACCACATGGCGCACTTGAAGGTGCATCTTGATTTCCTAATGAACCCAGCCTTGGGCGGAAACCCTGTTATCGCACCAATCCTGATCCCGATTATACTCACCCACGTTAAAGACCATATTGCGCTGTGGTATGTAAATGACGCTGTTCGCCTTGTATCTGAAGCCGCCGGTGTAGATATTTCTGAACTTATGGACAAAGACCCAGAGGTTGATCAGGAATTTGACCGCTTGTTGGCAGCTGCAAGCGAACAGATTGGCCAGAACGCGCAACAAATGCTTGGTCAAATTCCAGAGATCTTGCAGCAGGCCATTCAGTATATGCAGTCTTTGAGTCCGCCCCCAACCGATCCTGCACAGGTTGCAATGGCGGCAACAAAGGTTCAAGCTGACGACGTTGAACGCAAGAAGATGGCTGATCAGGCAAAATCGGCTATTGAACAACAGAAGATTGATTCTATGGTTCAGGCAAAAATGGCTGAGATCCAAGCTAGAGAACGCATCAACCAAGAAGATAACGCAACCGCCATGCTTATTGCTGCTTCTGAAATACGCGCTGGCGGTAAGTCCAACCTATCAACAGGAACCGGCATTGGCCGCGATTAAGGAGACTACGATGAAAGGTGCAATTTCCCAGCACAAACGCATGGCGATGGGCCAACCTATTCCGCAGCATAAGGGTGCAGCTGCCCCTATGAAAAAGGGTGGCATGTTTGAAGGCTCCGCTAAAGACATGGCACAAGACAAGAAGCTGGCCAAAAAGCATGGCATGTCGATGAAGGACTATGAAAAATCCAGCGTTGACGCCAAGCACGACCGGCAGAAGTCGATGAAGGGTTTGAAACGTGGCGGTAAATGCTGACGTTTATCTGATTGAGAGGGCGATCATTGCGCTTAAAAGGCAGCTTAACGAGCTTGCCCATAGCGCACTTGAAAGCCCTGCTCACCGAGACGCCTATGAGTATGGGCGTATGGTTGGCAATTATGCTGGCCTTAAACAAGCCGTTTTGGTAATAGAGGCGGCGCTTAGTAAAGAAAACGAGGATGACGATCATGGTTACGAACGCCGTGGTGAAACTCGAATCATCAGATCTTGATGATGCGTTTCCGAATGTAAACTTTGGCATTAAGCCGACTGGATCGAGAACCTTGGTGCAAATTCGACGCCCCAAGGAAAAGACTAAAGGTGGGATACTCTACTCGGAATACACAAAGGAAGCCGAGCAGGACAATACTCAGGTTGCAAAAGTCATTAGCGTGGGACCGTTGGCTTTCCGCAACCGCAACACAATGGAACTCTGGCCGGAAGGCGCGTGGTACAAAGAGGGTGACTTTGTGTTTGTTTCCAAGTATGGTGGAGCAAGATGGCGCCGTGACATCCCCGGCGCACGAGGAGAAAAGGTTGAATTCGTGATCTTCAACGACCTTGATATTGTTGGCACAGTTGATGGCGACCCTGCCGCCGTCCAAGAATATCTGTGAGGTCATCATGAACACGAAACCCAAAGAACTCCTTGAAGATGACGATGACATCGAAGTTGTTGAAATTGACAGTCAAGATGATGACAGGGACGATGATGAACGCCTTGAGGCAGATCATCGAGAGTCTGTTGAAGACGGCGAAGATGGAAACGAAGAAAACCTTCGTCAGCTCCGTCGCAAACGCCAGAAGCAGCGTCAAAAAGACAACATGCGTAAAACCCGTGAAGAAAACACGGGCCTCTTGCGTGAGCTTGCGGAAGCGAAAGAGCGGCTTGCCGCACTTGAAAGCCGCAACGTCCAGACGGACGCTCAAACAGCCGAACAACAGTACAATTATGCGTTGGCGCAAGTCAGCCGTGCTGAGTCGGATCTCAAGGAAGCATTTGAAACCGGTGATGGCGAAAAGGCGATTCGCGCTCAACGTCTCCGGGAAACAGCGATTAAGCAAGCGAATGATGCTGAAGACATCAAACGCCAGCTAACCAATTCTACTGTTAACAAAGGTCCAACTCTTGATCGAAAGACAGAGAACCTTGCCCAGCAGTGGATGTCCGAAAACTCATGGTTCAGCCCTAACGGGACGGACGAGGATTCGGTTGTTGCCCGTGCCATTGATGAGGCATGGGCTGTAGAGGCGCGGCAGCAAGGTATTACCCCTGCCAGCGAGGACTATTGGGACGAACTTGATGCGCGTGTGAAGCGGCGGCTAGGTAATGCTGCTGCTGACCGGCAGCGCAAAAGAGGCGCTCCTCCTCCCAGCGGTCGTGGAGAAGTTACAACATCAACGACCAAAGAGAGGGTGTTCTTGAGTCCAGAAAGGATCAAGGCATTGAAAGACGCTAACGCATGGGATGATCCCGATATGCGTAAGCGTTACATTCGCCGCTTCCAAGAATGGGACAAGCAGAACGCATCCCGCTAAACGCTTCAAAAGGAGACTACCATGTCGCAAGACAGAACACATAAAGATAAAGATGCCGGACGTTCCTCACGGGAATTTTCAGATCGACCAGCAACCGAAAACCGCGCAATTTCGGATGAGGCTCGGCTGGATATGTTTCGTCAGTCTTTGTTTCAGTCCGCACTGCCAGACTTGCCGGAAATCCCCGGTTATCACCTTTGTTGGTTGACAACAACAAACCCACGCGACTCTATCCATTCACGTCGCTCCCTTGGTTATGAACCTGTGATGCCAGAGGAAGTCCCCGGCTGGGAATATGCTTCCGTAAAAACTGGTGAGTACTCAGGTCTTATCGGGGTGAATGAAATGTTGGCTTTTAAACTTCCTATGCGTCTCTATGAGATTTATATGAAAGAAGCCCACGAAGAGCGGCCTCGTCAAGAAGAGGCGAAACTTGCTGACACCGCTGATTTTATCAGAGCAACGGCAAAGCAAATGGGTTCTGATGTCTACGAAGGGGATGGTTTGTCTAGCTTGCGATCACCCATGAACCGCTAAACGAGGAATGAAAGATGACTTCATCTTCAAATCCATTCGGTCTGCGGGCGATTTACAACCCTAGTGGTGTTGTTCGCCCGTATAACGGAGCAATCACTTCTGGCTATGCCAGTGACATCTTCCAGAATATGCCAGTCCGTTATGGTCTGTCGGGGGACTCCGGTTCCGTCGAAGGCTATATCGTACCAGCAGCAGCTGGCGAACGCGTAATCGGCACTTTTATGGGTGTTGAATTCGTGGACGCCACCGGTCGCCAGCGCGTCAGTAACTACTGGCCTGCCAGCACCACCGGCACAAACATCATTGCCTACTTCAGCACAGACCCAACTATTGTGTATGAAATTCAGGCTAATGCTACTTTGGCCATTGCAACGATTGGTCAGCAGTATGACATTTCCGGCGTAACGGGTAATACCACCACCGGTTTCTCAACTGCATCTCTCAATGTTGCTTCCGCCGCCAGCAATGCGCAACTCCGCGTTATTGGTATTTCAAACTATGTCAATAACGCTTGGGGCGATACTTACCCGATTGTTCAGGTCCAGATCTCTGAACATCAAAATATCGCCGACAAAGCGTCTTACTAAGGAGGGCTTGAATTATGGCACTTCCAATGCGCAGTACTGACTTCCGGTCAGTAGTCGAGCCTATCCTGAACGAAACCTTTGACGGCATTTACAATGTCCGTGCAGACGAGTGGAAACAGGTTTTCCGTGAACAGCGTGGTATTCCTCGCAACTATCACGAAGAACCCGTCCTGTTCGGCTTTGGTGCAGCTCCTGAATTGCCTGATGGCACGGCAGTAACCTACCAAAGCGGCGGCGTTCTCTTCCTTGCCCGTTACGTCTATCGCGTATACGGCTTGGCCTTCGCGCTGACCAAAGTCTTGGTTGAAGATGGTGATCATATCTCCATCGGTCGTACCTACGCCGAGCATCTTGCTCGTTCGTTGATCGAAACCAAGGAAACCTTGGGCGCTAACATTCTGAACTTCTCGTTCACCAACGGCTACAACGGCGGTGACGGTGTTTCGCTTGTTAACACAGCTCACCCAATTGCTAACGGTTTGACCTTCTCAAACCAGCTTACAACCTCCGCTGCCCTGTCTCAGACTTCTTTGGAGCAGATTCTTGTACAGATCCGTCAGGCCGTAGACAACAACGGCAAGAAGATCCGTCTTGAACCAAAGAAACTGGTTGTTGCACCCTCAAACTTCTTCCAAGCGGAAGTATTGTTGAAGTCTGCACTTCGCGCAGGCACTAACAACAACGACATAAACCCACTGGTAACGACAAATATATTGTCGGGCGGTCAGGCTAACTTGTCACGTTTGACCTCCAATACTGCTTGGTGGATTCAGACTGACGCTCCAGAAGGTCTGAAACTGCTTATGCGTCGCCCTCTGGAAAAGAGCATGGAAGGCGATTTCGAAACCGACTCCATGCGCTACAAGGCAACAGAGCGTTATGTGTTCGGCTGGACCGATCCACGCGGTGTCTACGGCACTGCGGGCGTATAAAAAAGCTGGCAGGGGGGTGGATATTTCCGCCCCCTTGCTGCATAATACAACATCTGAAACGGTCAAACTTTTCAAGGAGCAGACCAATGGGACAACAGGTTGATGATCTATGGATGGGCGCGGCTACCGGCCCACAGACAAGCGGCTGGGCATCCAGCGGAAACCCCGGCGTAATTGGTCAGGGTGTTGGCCCACTGGGTCGTACTTACGTTTTTGACATTGTGCCTGCCGCACTGTCGGCCACCGCAGTTTGCGCTGCACAGGCCGTAGCTGCTGCTGGCAATGCGACAATCAATGGGGCTTCTGCCACAAGTGGCGTAGCAACCTTTGATGTGGCGCGTAACGTGTCCATCGTTTCGTCCAGCGCAAGCGATACCACTCAGACTGTCACCGTGACCGGCACTGACTATTATGGCCGGACTCAAACTGCTCTTTTGACAATTAATGGTACGACAACTGTCAACGGCACAAAAACTTTCAAAACAATCACTCAGGTGGCTGTATCTGCCTTGTTTGTTGGCAACTTGTCGGTTGGTAGTGGCGATACATTTGGCTTGCCATACCGTGTGACCGATGCTGGCTATCTGTTGCGCACCGGTTGGAACAACACTGTTGCTGACAACGCTGGCACGTTTACTGCTGCTGACACTGCCACTGCAACAAATGCAACCGGTGATGTTCGCGGCACATTCCTGCCAGCATCGACCGCTGCAAACGGTTCTCGCCGTCTTGTAATTGCCATTGGCCTTACAGCTATTCAGGCTGGCCCAACGGCAACTCAGACTGGCGCAATCGGCGTCACTCCCGCCTAAAACTAAGGGGGGAGCAATCCCCCCACTTTTTTCATAGGAGGGTAGTATGGCCGATGCAGTAACAACACAGACGCTTCTTGATGGAGATCGTCTCGTCATTCAAAAGTTTACCAACATCTCTGATGGAACGGGTGAAACCGCTGTCAACAAGGTGATTGTTGCCAACCTTGCCGCTAACCAGTTTGGCTTGGCTTGCACAGGAGTGAAGATCAACCGTATCTGGGCAAACACTCATGGCATGGAAGTGCGTATCCTTTGGGATGCAACTACAGATGTTTTTTGCTGGATGATCCCGCAGGACAATATGTACGACATGGAGTTTAGCTCTTTTGGCGGCATGACTAATAACGCTGGCGCTGGTAAAACTGGCAATATAGCGTTTAGTACGTCAGATGCCTCTTCCGGTGATATGTACACCATCATCCTTGAGTGCATTAAAACCTACGGATAATCAACATGGCAAAGACCCCTGCATGGCAACGCAAAGAAGGCAAAAACCCTTCCGGCGGGTTAAATGCTAAGGGTCGAGCCTCTGCTAAGGCCCAAGGCATGAACCTGAAAGCCCCAAGCAAAGACTCGGACAATCCGCGCCATAAGTCTTTCTGCGCCAGAATGTCTGGCATGAAGAAAAAACTGACATCATCAAAGACTGCAAACGACCCGAACAGTCGGATCAACAAGTCTTTGAAAGCATGGGGTTGTTGATATGGAAAAGAAGTTTTGGGAAACCAAAAACCCGAAGAAGAAAAGTAAGCCGCTGACTACTTCTCAAAAAGCCTCGGCAAAAGCGTCTGCAAAGAAAGCCGGTCGCCCATACCCCAACCTCGTTGACAACGCAGCTGCCGCTAGGAGAGCAAAATGAAGGGCTTCAAGACAAAACAGCAAATGATGGAAGGCCACTATTGCTGGGGTGGCAAGGCTATGAAGAAGGCCAAGGGTGGCCAAGCGCGTAAATCCGAGAATAAATCCGAGAATCCTATGCGTTCCGAAAGCACAGAGGCAGCTAGGGCAACAAATGACTTTATGGACGCTGGTCGTGATTACTATGAAGCAGACAGAAATTATTCATCTGCTCAAGGGGAAGGAGCAAAAAGAATTACTGGCGCAAATGCAAGATATGCAAAAACCCGCATGGATGATGCGCTAGATCGGGCTGGCACTATTGGGACGCGAACAGCACACCCATACGCCGGTGTGTCAAAAACATTTGGCGATAAAGATTTGGCTGATTTCCGCGAAGATTATGATTCCTCCCTTGGGAAAAAACGGGGCGGCAAAGTCATGAAGAAGGCTGAAGGCGGTTCTATCCGCGCT
>Ga0114972_10004622_pt1 | contig 10228 bp, 7 predicted proteins | sample M_140807_EF_Meta_FD_87354 | JGI IMG/M metagenome (GOLD analysis project Ga0114972, IMG submission 87354) | Freshwater microbial communities from Lake Montjoie, Canada to study carbon cycling - M_140807_EF_MetaG | ecosystem: Environmental > Aquatic > Freshwater > Lake | place: Lake Montjoie... | reverse complement strand
AGTGCACACTATGTGATTTGTAAAGATGGAACCATACACCATATGTTGAACGACTATATGAGGGCATGGCATGGAGGGATTGGTAGCTGGGGAAACAATACAGACCTTAATTCAAGTTCCATTGGTATAGAAATTGACAACAATGGTTTTGAGCCTTTTGAACCAGCTCAAATAACTAGCCTTTTACAATTGCTAGCCCAACTAAAAAATAAATATCAAATTCCAGTCGACCATTTTGTAGGACACAGTGATATTGCACCAAGACGTAAAGTAGACCCTAATATCAATTTTCCATGGAAAACTTTATCTAGCATGGGCTATGGTATTTGGTTTGAGCCTGATACCAACTATCAACTTCCAACTGGCTTATCCATCCAACATGCATTGAGTTTGGTGGGATATGATACTAAAGATAGCATCGCTGCAATCCTTGCATTTAAACGTCATTTTAGGCAAGACAGCTCCCGAATAATGACGCAAGCAGACAGTTCAGTTTTGTCCCAACTGATTCAAGCCAAACTTTCTAATTAGTTTTTATGGTACCCAAGTAGGGTTTGTTTTTGGTTGAATAATAATTAAAATTTTACTAAATTATTTTGATTGCTAACAATTGTTAGTGTAATTTCGAGCAAATATTTTTACCATGGATTTAAGTTTATCAGAAGAGCAGTTAATGATTCAAAAAGCAGCGCGTGAATTTGCACAACACCAGTGTTTACCGGGTGTAATTGAAAGAGATGAACATCAGAAAGTGCCTAAAGAACAATTATTACAATTAGCTGATCTTGGATTTATGGGGATCATGACAGCTGTCGAATATGGTGGTGCAGGGATGGATACCATTAGTTATGTATTAGCAATGGAAGAAATTAGTAAAGTAGATTCAAGTGTGAGTGTAAGTGTGAGTGTGAACAATAGTTTAGTGTGTTGGGGTTTAGAAAAGTATGGCAATGAATCGCAAAAGCAAAAATATTTAACGCCTTTAGCGCAAGGGAAAAAAGATGGTGAATTGTATGTAGGCGCTTTTTTATTAAGTGAACCAGAAGCGGGCAGTGATGCAACACACCAACATACAAGTGCTATTGATAAAGGAGACCATTATGTTTTGAATGGTGTAAAAAATTGGATCACCAATGGCTCTACTGCATCGGTCTACTTAGTGATGGCGCAAACGGATGCATCTAAAGGTTCAAGAGGGATCAATGCATTTATCATTGAAAAAAATACACCTGGTATCACAGTCGGACCTAAAGAAAATAAAATGGGTATTCGTGGAAGTGATACACATTCTATCTCATTCATGGATGTCATTGTACCAAAAGAAAACAGAATAGGGGATGATGGATTTGGTTTTAATTTTGCAATGAAAACTTTGAATGGTGGACGTATTGGGATTGCAGCGCAAGCATTAGGTATTGCAAGCGGTGCATATGAATTGGCTTTGGCTTATAGTAAAGAAAGAAAATCATTCGGCAAGCCAATTCATGAACATCAAGCGATACAATTTAAATTGGCAGAAATGGCCACTCGCATTGAGACAGCAAGATTATTATGTTATAAAGCAGCATGGGAGAAAGACAACGATATGGATTATGTGATGAGTGCAGCTATGGCAAAATTACACGCAAGTGATACAGCCATGTGGGTGACTACCGAAGCTGTTCAAGTGCATGGTGGATATGGATTTGTGAAAGAATTTCATGTGGAGCGCTTAATGCGTGATGCAAAAATCACACAAATTTATGAAGGTACTTCTGAGATTCAAAAGATGGTGATTGGACGAACTATTACTCGATAATGGATTGCTTATTTGGGTTGTTCTAATTACCTTTGTACCCTATGCCAGTTAATATTTCAGCCTATCAATCTATTCAAGCTACTTTAACAGACCAACAAGTTAAGCTTGTAGCAGTTAGCAAGACCAAGCCTCAAGAGGAGCTCATGGAATTATATGCATTAGGTCATCGTGCTTTTGGGGAGAATTATGTACAAGAGTTGGTAGATAAAGAAGCTGCATTGCCAAAAGACATTCAATGGCATTTTATTGGACATTTACAATCTAATAAGGTAAAATACATAGCCCCATTTGTGTTCATGATTCATGGGGTTGATTCAGAGAAATTATTACAAGAAATCAATAAGCAAGCGATGAAGCAAAATCGTATCATTGATTGTTTATTGCAAATTCATATTGCGACAGAGGAAACAAAGTTTGGATTTGATGGACCTGCCCTACATGAATTATTAGTGAGTGGAAGGCTATCTAGCTATTCCAATATTCGAATTAGAGGCTTAATGGGTATGGCTAGCTTTTCTGAGGACCAGGTATTATTGAGTCAGGAGTTCATGACATTAAAAATCTATTTTGATAAAGCCCAACCAGCTTTCCCTGATGGAACATTTAATACCCTTAGCATGGGTATGAGTTCGGACTATGTTTTAGCCATTGCTAAGGGTAGTACTATGGTAAGAATTGGTAGCTTACTTTTTGGTGCAAGAAATTATCCTACAAAAAATTAAATATTTATTATAAAGGCGAATTATAAAAAAAGAGGCTCAAATGAGCCTCTTTTTTTAGTAGAATTTTTCTTACTTCGTTTTTGAATGATCAAAAACCAATTGACAAAATGCTTTTACACCAACAATAAATCCAGACTCATCTAAATAAAAATCTGGTGTATGATGCGGGCCTGCTTTACTTGGATCTGTACCTTTTGGCAAAGCACCTAAATTAAAAAAGAAACTTGGTACTTTTTCACCAAAGAAAGAGAAATCTTCTGCACCAGTAACCCAAGTAGATTCTGAAACATTGTCCGTACCTGCTGCTTTAATTAAAGCTGGTAATGTTTTTTTAACTAAACTTGGATCATTATAAGTCACCAAAGTTTTTGTTTCAATTTTCACATCGGCAGTAGCACCAGAACTTGCGGCGATGGTTTGTGCAGTATACTTGATTCGCTCATGCACTTCTTTTTGCATTTTACTATCCAAAGTTCTAATGGTTCCACTCATCTCTGCAGTTTCTGGAATAATATTTTGGCGTACACCAGCATTCATTACGCCCACTGTAATAACAACCGGTGCAGTTGTTAAATCCATTTGTCTACTTACAATATGTTGTAATCCTTCTATGATTTGAGCAGATGCTGCAATTGGATCTACGCCACCCCAAGGTTGTGAACCGTGACTTCCTTTTCCATTTACCTTGATACTAAACCAATCAGCAGCAGCCATGAATGCACCAGATTTGTATTTTAAAGTACCTACTGGAGTTTGCGAATTAATGTGGATACCAAAGACTGCTTCTACTTTTGGATTGTCTAATACACCTTCTTTGATCATTAATTGTGCACCACCTTCTTCGGTTCCAGGTGCGCCTTCTTCTGCTGGTTGAAATAAGAATACAACAGTACCAGGTAGGTCTTTCTGCATGGCATGTAATACTTTGGCTGTTGCCATTAGCATAGCGGTATGTGAGTCATGACCGCAAGCGTGCATTACTGGTACTTTTTTACCTTCGAAATCTGTAGTGACTTTAGACGCAAATGGTAAGTTGCTTCTTTCAAATACTGGCAATGCATCTATATCTGCTCTTAATGCAACGACAGCTCCTGGCTTACCGCCTTTTAATACCGCTACAACACCCGTCTTAGCAACAGGGTAGCGCACTTCAATACCTGGTAGTGTTTTTAAGAATTCAGCAATGTATTTTCCAGTATTGTATTCTCTATTGGATAATTCTGGATTTTGGTGAAAATGTCTTCTCCATTCAATTAACTCAGGCTCCACTTTTTCTAGAAGTTGGGTATAATTTTTAGGAAGTTCTTGCGCCATTGAATTGACTGCAATCAATAAGCTTAGTGCAAATAACAGTTTACGCATTGGATAGGTTTTTATGATGAAAGAATTTGAATGAATAAAATAGGTTGATTAAAAAATTGGTTTGATTATTATTTAGAATGAATGATGAATGATAAAAATTAATTATGGGATGATTCGGTTAAGCTTGGTATTCTCCAAATATATTTCTTAAAACGTCTGCAATTTCTCCCAATGTACAGTTTGCTTCTACAGCTGCAATCACTGGGGGCATGATATTTTGTCCTGAGTTGACTGAGGCTGTGATTGCTGCCAAGCAGCTTACTGCAAGTGCTTCATCACGCTTTGCTTTTAATGCTTTAATTTTCTCAATTTGAGCTTGTTGAATACTTGCATCTATTTTGAAAACAGGTATTTTATTATTTTCTGCTGAAATAAATTCATTGACACCAACAATGATCTTATCTTTTGATTCAATATCTTTTTGGTATTTGTAGGCGCTATCACTAATCTTTTGCTGCATCCATCCAGATTCAATTGCAGCGACCGATCCACCCATTGCATCAATTTGTTGAATCAATTCAAGTGCTTTGGTTTCGACTTCTGCAGTTAAATTTTCTACAAAATAGCTACCTGCCAATGGGTCTGCAGTTTCTGGGATGCCACTTTCAAATGCCACAATTTGTTGTGTTCTTAAAGCAATCGTAGCTGCTTCTTCGGTAGGTAAGCCTAATGCTTCATCAAATCCGTTGGTATGCAAACTCTGTGTGCCACCCATAACAGCTGCAATAGTTTGAATAGTGACTCTTGTAATATTGTTAAGAGGTTGCTGTGCTGTTAAAGTAGCTCCGCCTGTTTGTGTGTGAAAACGTAACATCATTGCTTTTTCATCTGTGGCGCCTAAGTCCTTCATCATCTTTGCCCAAATGGTTCTAGCCGCTCTAAACTTAGCAACTTCTTCAAATAAGTTATTGTGCGCATTAAAGAAAAAGGATAGTCTTTTACCAAATACATTGATATCTAATCCTTTTGCTAAAGCAGCTTCCACATAAGCTTTACCATTGCTTAATGTAAATGCAATTTCCTGCACTGCTGTACTTCCTGCTTCACGTATATGGTATCCAGAAATAGAAATGCTATTCCATTTTGGTAAGTTCGAACTGCACCATTCAAAAATATCAGTAATGATTCGCATGGAATGTCTTGGCGGGTAGATATAAGTGCCTCTTGCTGCGTATTCCTTTAAGATATCATTTTGGATGGTTCCAGATAGTTGTTTTAAATCAATCCCTCTTTTTTTTGCGACTGCCACATAAAGTGCTAACAGTATAAAAGAAGTGGCGTTGATGGTCATTGAAGTACTGATTTTATCCAAGGGAATACCATCAAATAAAACTTCCATGTCCTCGATAGAACAAATAGAAACACCCACTTTACCCACTTCACCATCAGCAAGTGCATGGTCTGCATCATAACCAATTTGAGTTGGTAGGTCAAATGCAACACTTAGGCCCATGACACCTTGCGATAATAAATAATGATAGCGTTGGTTGCTTTCCTGTGCAGTGGAAAAACCTGCATACTGACGCATTGTCCATAATTTCCCACGGTACATATCCTTTTGTACCCCTCTAATGTAAGGGTAGGTGCCTGGATCCGGAATTGCTTTTGCTGTATCTGGAAGATCCGATGGGGTATAGACCTGTTGAATCTCTATCCCACTGTCCGTATGCTTCTTGTTTGATTCCATAGTACAAATTACGAATATTTGCTTGTTTTTAAAAGCAATAATTTTCCTTTTTCGATAAATTTGGATCCATACAATCCCCTTATAAGTGTTAATTTTGTATGAATGATGTAGTTTGAATTTTCGAGTTACACAATACCTTAAATCATTATTTTATGTCTACAATAATAGATATAGCTGCCACACCAGTCAGTTTTACTGCAGGTGCTATAGAGGAAATACAACGCTTGATGCATGCGCCTGATTTTGACCAACAACAAAGGTTAAGAGTGGGGGTGAAAGGAGGTGGATGCAGTGGGATGACTTATGTATTAGGATTTGATGTCACCACTGATAAAGACCTATTATTTTCAATTGAGGGTATTCCTTGCTGCATAGAAACATCGCATCAGATTTATTTATATGGGATGCAGATAGATTGGCAGGGTGGATTGAATAGCCGTGGATTTACATTTACCAATCCCAATGCTTCGAGTACTTGTGGATGTGGCACTTCATTTGCAGTTTAGAATTTTAGAATAAATACATCATTCTTGCTCTCTATCGCTTTACTCAAAAGTTCGCTCAAATGAGTATTCTATTTAAAAATAACACAACAAATATTTAGTCATAAAAAAGCCCCTCGAAATTCGAGGGGCTTTTTTATATTCAATCAAACTAGGCTATGCATTATTAGCAGTTTGTTTTTTTGCTTTTGGTTCTGTGCCCAATGGCTTGTTCTTAGCAAAGTCTACTAAAACCGGAGCTGCTACAAAGATAGAAGAGTAAGTACCTGTGATTACACCAATCAACATTGCGAATGCAAAACCTCTAGTTACCTCACCACCAAAGATGAATAAGATTAAGATGGTTAAGAACACCGTCAATGAAGTCATCACTGTTCTTGATAATGTTTGGTTGATTGCTTTATTAATGATCGTTGCATTGTCTTGACCTTTCATTAAATGACTATCCTCACGGATACGATCATATACAATCACTGTATCATTCATGGAGAATCCAATAACCGTTAGAATCGCAGCAATAAAGTGCTGGTCGATTTCTAATGGGAATGGAACAAAATTTCTTAAGAAACTAAATACAATCAATGTCACAAATACATCATGCAACAATGAGAAGATGGTACCTAAAGAATATCTCCAATCACGGAAACGAATAAAGATGTACAAACAAATTGCAATCAAAGCAAAAAGAGTTGCCTTAGTTGCACCTGCTTTTAAATCATCAGAGATAGATGGCAATACTTTTTGTTGTTGTTGCTTGTACTGTTCATCAAATTCTTTGAAGGTTGTTCCAGCAGGTAATTGCTTAGATAAACCTTTAAATAGTAAGGACTCCACTTCTTGATCTATATTATTACCTTGATCTTTAATTTTGTATGAAGTTGTGATATTGATTTGGTTTTTAGTGTCTACCGTTTTAATGATAGGTGCTTCACCAAATACTGCTTTCAAATCGTTTCTTATTTCTTCGATATTAACAGCTTTATCAAATTTAACTGTGAAGCTACGTCCACCAGCAAATTCAACACCTTCATCAAATCCATTATAGAATGACGCAATACCTCCAATTAATACAATTGCAGATAAGATATAAGCATACTTTCTGAATTCAATAAATTTGAAATTTGCATTTCTAAATACGCCTCTTGATATAGCTGTGAAATATTGGAAATGTCTATTCTTACTTGTGTAAATATCAGTGATCAATCTAGAAACTAGAATACCACAGAATAAAGACAATAAGATACCAATGATCTGAGTGGTCGCAAATCCTAATACAGGACCTAAACCAAAGTAAGCTAAGATGATAGCAGTTAAAAGCGTCGTAACGTGTGCATCCAATACTGGAGACATAGAACGCTTATAGCCATCTGCTACCGCTAATTGGTAGCTCTTTCCTTTTGTTAATTCCTCTTTGATTCTTTCAAATATAATTACGTTCGTATCCACTGCCATACCAATGGTCAATACCAAACCGGCAATACCAGGTGCAGTTAATGTGAAACCTAATGCACTTAAGATACCTATTGTAAATAATAAGTTTAAGATCAACGCGATATTTGCAACCCATCCACCAGTGTTAAAGTAAAGTAACATCAAGGCAAAAATTACCAAGAAAGCAATACCAAATGCCATTGCACCACCTTGAATAGATGCTGCTCCTAATGTTGGACCAACTTGTTGTTCTGCCACAATTTTAGCTGGAGCAGGTAATTTACCACTCTCTAAAATTTGTGCTAAATCTTGTGCCGTTTTTAATGAGTAGTTACCAGATATAGAAGAATTACCAGTTGTAATGGCGTCATTCACATTTGGTGCAGAGTAAACAATATTGTCTAAGACAATCGCAAGTGGTTTACCTACATTCTTAGTTGTCATTTTAGCCCAAATGCTAGTACCAATTTTATCCATATTCATTTTGATGGCTACTTTTCCGCGCTCATCAAAATCTTGCGCTGCATTGGCAACATGATCGCCTTCTAATTCAGCTAAACCATTTTCCAAAGTTTTAATAGCATATAAAGCTAGAACGTCTTTTGCTTTAGGATCTGATTCATCAGGCTTGCCATACATGAATACCAAGTTCGATGGAAACTTAGATTTTACTTCTGGTAATGCAAGGTAAGCATTCAATACAGCTGAATCTTTTTTCAAAGTATAACCAATCTCTGCAGGGAAAACGTACTGGCCATTTTTTCCTTGATAAGGTTGTGTGAACTGAACGATTTTTAATAATGGGTTTTTAGCCGCATTTGTTTTAGCAGTATCTATTTTAGAAATAGCATTTGAATCAACGATACCTGCATTGCTCAATTCAATTGCTTTGTCAGCAGCTATAATGGCATTTTGGAAATCTTTGTTTTCAAAAGTATACACTTCAAAAAATTGTAAGTTAGCCGTAGATTGTAAATAAGAACGTACACGCTCTTTATCTGAAATACCTGCTAATTCTATATTGATAATCCCTTTGGTAGGATCTGGGTTAATGGATGGAGATGCTAATCCAAATCGGTCAATACGGGTATTTAAAATTCTGTAGGTATTGTTAAAAGCTTGGATAGACTGTTCTTTTAAATAGGAAGTAACAGTTGCGTCAGAGGCATCAAACTTTAATTTGCCATTGCTTCTTGTAGCAAATAAAGGGGCTAAATTTCCTGTTGGATTAACCGCTTTATATTCATTGGTAAACAAAGTAATCAAATCAGCATTGCTGTTTGCTTTTTTGCTTACTGCGTTGGCTAAGGCAGTGTTGAAGGCTGGTTCTTTAGAATAGTTGGCCAAAGATTTGATTAAACCATCTAATCCAACTTCCATAGTTACACTCATACCACCTTGTAAATCAAGACCTAACATTAATTCCTTTTCTTTAGCAGCAGCATAAGTTGTCAAGCCAAAGAATAGCTTAGTTTCTTTTGTACTATCTAATAAACGCTTGTAGTATACTTTTTTAGCATCAGCTACGCTGTCGTTGTATAAAAATTGTTGGTCTTTATCACTTGGATAAACCTGTTCTGCTTTGGGTAGTTTGTTGACCCAAGCGGTTGCTTTAGCATCCATTGCTTTTTCATGTGTTCTAACGAACCAAGTAAAAGATAATTGGTAAAGACAAATTAAAATGAGCGCAAATGTAAAAAAGCGCACTAATCCTTTGAGTTGCATAGTAGTTTGGTTAACTTTTTTTAGTCGGCAAATATAGGGGAAACAAGCCTAAAACGAGTCCTATTTGACCATTATTTTGGGGTGAAAATTGATTGACAAGTCATCTAATCGAGTGACATTTCAAAATAAAGTGGGGCATTTGAAGGAATAGCTGGAGGTCTACCTTCTGCTCCATATCCTAAAGAGGATGGAATCACCATTTTGATTTTTCCGCCTTTACCAATCAAAGGCACGGCAATTTGCCAGCCTACAATTAAGTCCTTTAATGCATAAGTGATTGTGCCCTTGTCAAATTGGATCCCTGTCATCAACTTACCTGTGTAAGTCATTGTCAATGAAGTACATAGATTAGGTCTAGTAGAATCTCCAGGGGTGATGATTTGGTATAAAATCCCACTTGGATGTATGGTATAAGTAATACCATTGTTGTTGCAAAATGCAATCATCTGTGCTCTTTGAGCAGCAGAAGTATCTTTGGCATACATGGCAGTCACAGCACAAGCGGTGGATTGAGGATCTTTATTATCAGATTTATTACAAGCAGCTATAAGGGCTATTCCAGCAATGATTAAAAACAAGCTTAAAATGCTTGAATAACTAGTTTTTTTTGGGGTTTTTGGTGTCGATTGGATCATGAGGATCATTTTTTATTTTTTAAGTGCTTGATTTCATTAAAACGTTGTTCATTCATTTCCCAGGTAAATTGCTGGTAAATCCAGCCAAATCCAAAGGAAATCAATACTATGGCGATTAAAATCCAGATAATATTGCCTCTAGAATTGGCCACCATATTGGCTCTTTCATACCAGCCCATTTCTGCTATCAACAAGACGACAATACCCATCAATAAACTAATACTAAACCCTCGCAAAAAAGGTTTGCGTTTATAATGGGGTAGTGCGCGTTCTTTTTCCCAATAGGTATAAAAAGCGGCTTCGTCAGGATGAATCATGTGCAAATTTATGCATTGAAATCTGTATTCCCTTGCTTTGCCTATATT
>Ga0114972_10004620_pt1 | contig 10230 bp, 8 predicted proteins | sample M_140807_EF_Meta_FD_87354 | JGI IMG/M metagenome (GOLD analysis project Ga0114972, IMG submission 87354) | Freshwater microbial communities from Lake Montjoie, Canada to study carbon cycling - M_140807_EF_MetaG | ecosystem: Environmental > Aquatic > Freshwater > Lake | place: Lake Montjoie... | reverse complement strand
ATTTTTTTTATTATTTGTATTATATATATAAACGATTTTTTTCTTGAATTTTTTTCTCCTTATTTTATAAATGGAAATTATTAATCGCTTAGACGGTGCAATCCGCGGTCGCAACAACTACAGACCCAAGGACAGGCAGTTTCTCGCCCAGAATGGCAACTGTATTATTAGGTCAATCTCTGTATATAGGAAGCCAGTTCAGAGTTTTATTAAACCTATACTTGATGCCCTGTCTCTTGGTCAATTTAGCAGTCTCCTGAAACAGCAGGGCTACGACAAGCTCTTTCACTTGTATATGTGTGTAGCCTATATCACTCCCTCAAATGCAGTTAGTAAAATTAAATTAGAGAAGAATGAGGTGATATCTATCTCCCCTTGGCAGCCAAGCGATGAGGACGCTGAACACATTGAAATCTATCTGAACCTCAACAACCCCATCACCATATCCCAACTTCTAAGCAACACACAGGCACTGATGGGCTCTAAGTTCTTTCCCTATTCTGCCTTTAACAATAACTGTCAGAACTTTGTACTATCTATTCTAGAGGCAAACAAGTTGTCCAGCGAGTCAGCAAAAAAGTTTATTTATCAAGATATGACTAATATAAACCAGCATCTGGACACACGAACAAAAGCCATAGCTAATGGCACTACTAATCTAGCCTCTCGTATCGATGTGTTATTAAATGGCAAGGGACTCAAAAGAAAGAGAATAAAGTCAAAATAGGAAAAATATTTTCTATTCTAAATATAAATAGCAAAACACAAAAAAAAAAACCAATAATGCAGAGATACATAGCAGTAGAGGAGACCGCAGAGCCCAAGACGAAGAGAGCCAAGAAAGCGGGCATATCTAAGAGCGTTAGACGGGAGAAAATCAATGAGATGAAACCAGCAACATCACGCATCGTGAACAAAATACGGCGGAAAATAAAAGAAACTAAACTAAATACGATAGTACGCCCGCCTGACCTAGGGTCTATGTTGAAGAATGGGGAGGGTAAAAGCAAGGATGAAATACTAAGAGAATACAAGGCACAGAAGGAGTTGTATGAAATCATTACCAAGCAACGAAAAATGGACAGACATACCCAGCCATCAGAAGCACCAATAGCACATATCCCATCTCGCCCCGGCTACGTACCCCCTCCACCTCGAGCGCAAGCACAAGCACAAGCACCAGCACCAGCACAAGCACCAGCACAAGCACCAGCACTTGGATTGGCACAACAACTTGCAAATGCTGTAGGATTACGCCGTCGGCAGCCAGCACCAGCGCCTGCACCAGCTCCAGCACCAGCGCCGGCAGCAGCACCAGCGCTAGCACCTGCACCAGCGCCTGCACCAGCGCCTGCACCAGCACAAGTACAATTGCAAGCACAATTACAACAAGCACAAGCACAAGCACTGCAGGCACAGCAAGACCTGCAGGATAAAATTGTTGCTCAACGGGGGGAAATTGCACGCCTTCAACAGCAACTGGCTAATGAGCAACAGCAATTACAACAAGCACAAACTCAACTCGCACAGCAAGCGGTAAAAAGCCCCCAAGCCAGACGTAAAGCAGACGATTTAGAACTACAATTACAAAAACTGCAAAGAACCCTACAAGCACGGCAGGCGGAACTTGACGCAAAGGAAGCAGAAAATGTGGCATTGAGACAATCTACAATCGAATTACAGCAAGAAGTTGCAGGAGTAGATGCCATTAATGTTCGTCTCCAAAAAGCCGAAGACGCATCCAAAGATGAGGCTAAAAGATTATCCGAATTAGAAAAGCAGAAACACGGTAAGGAACTCCAACAAGTTATGGAAGAAAAAGAAGAAGTAAAAAGAGAATTGGCAACACTAAGACAAGCCCAAACTGAGACAGAAAAGAAATTGAAAAAAGCGGGAGAAAATTTTGAAAACCTTCAAAGGATTTCACTAGAAGAAGGTCAACGACTAGAACGCAGCCTGCGAGCTGAACAACAAACAGCATCAGATTTAAATGCTTTGAACGGTCAATTGATGTCAAAAATAGAGGATATGATACGACAGCAAGCGGAAGGAAAACCATCACCAGCAAGACCATCGCCCGCCAAGACTGCCATCAAAGAAGAGCCTGTAGTACGAATCACGCCTCTGAAACCTAAACAAGAACCCGAGTCAGCACAATTATTACCCAACATTTTAGTAAAATCACCACCCAAACCTAAATCTAGTCAAGTATCACCTTTCCCAGCGCCCCCTGCATCTTCCCCGAAAATTGCATTTCCCCCAGTTGCTCCTGCCCCTGCAGGAATAAACCTTGACGAAAATAGACAAGTTTTAGAAAATTACTTTACATCATCACCGAAAAATTCATTTCAAACACGACACATAACTGTAGAGCAAATCGAACAGTATTGTAGAAATAATGTAATAGAGGTAAAGAAAAGCGGCAAAACGGTGAAATTTTCCAAGGTAGGTCAAGGATCAATTACCACACAAGAACTTATTGATTTGATTGACCCGCCGGTACAACCAGTACCAGGAGAGGGTCGTATCATGCGAAGTGATTTAGGTGCAGAAAAGAAAATGTTTGAGCAGCAAATTCGTAATCTGTATGACTTAGTACGACAGCAAAATTCAGCAAAAAGGTTGATAGGCATTCTTGAAGTAAAAAACATATTTCAGAGAGGAAAGCAATTAAGCGATCACGATTTTGAAGAAAAACAAAAACAAATCAAATCTGAAATCCCAGAACATCAATTGGATGATGATATTGTTCGATTCTATTCAAACACACAAGCAACCAGACGACAAATATTTCAGGATATAAATGCAATGGTTTCAGATTTAAAACTTCAGCCAATAAGTTCAGTGGTTGCATGGTCAAAAGCAAGTGATGATATCGAAAACTTAGGAGATTTTGGAACCACAAATGAGGATCGGTTTGGTAGCATTGTTGACAAGTTCAACGTGCATCACGAAAAAATAAAAGGAACAGGAAAAGGCTTCAGCCGCCGAGTAATGAAAGCTCACGGCATTCACGCAGGCTTAGAGCACATCAAAGCACAACACGGAGCAAAGGCGCACATGAAGATTTACCGTGAGGTAAAGAAGCGCCTGAAAGCAGGAACTCTTGTGTTGTAAATCAGAGGACATCCATTGAAAAACTGACAGTCTGAACAGACTGACAACGAATACACAAATGGAGGTAAGTTCGACAGATTTCTGTATTTCTTTTTTGTTCTCTGTGATTATTTTTTCAAATTTTTATATCTATGTACATTATAATAATACAATCTATACAAATGGAGAACATAGACAAACCAACAAAGCGCTTGTATTTCAATGTAGAAATCACTAACAACACCACAGAAAATATTTTGGCTAAAAGTGAGACAACTCTGCTCAAGCCTTTGTTTCGTGACCCAGAAAATTGGGATTTGTGTATTAACCGCTTTAGATTACCACTCAACGGCATTCCCCTCACACGGAACAACATCCCCTTCGAACAATGGCAGGTAAGTCTTGGTTTTTATAACAATAGCCAGTGGACATACAAAAGTAGCTATGTACCCCAATACAACCCAGCATACAAAACTGTTAACATCCCAAATACGTTTGCATTTACATTAGGAGCAAAATATCTATCCATTAATCCAGACCTCACCAACCCACAGACATACACCACAACATCCCTTACAGACTTCAACAGCACTATTCAGCCAACCTACGATTTGTATAATGACATAGGAACTTATTATTATGTATCAGTTGACCAATCTAATGTATATTGTGTGTTTGGTAGCACCACCACCACAATTCCCATAACAGCAAATAACGTTACTACTTGCATATTTGTAGACCAGTCGACTAATGACCTGTATGTTAGCCTACAAAACCAATCTGCTGGAACACAGGGTCTTCTTCAATATACACGGACAGGAGACAACGAATGGACTTCGGGGAACTTCTATGAGGTATCAAATGGTACATATACGATAAATTCTATTGCTGTATTTGATAATCAAGTCTTTGCAATGTGCTCTACTTTAAATTTAGGAGTAGATAATGTTTCTGATTTAATAGCATTCACTAAAGGCAACGTATATAGTACTGGCTCTGTGCAATTTTATAATCCCCTTGTCTATATGACATCCATCAATGATTTAATGTATGTTGCAGTCGACGCCGCTCTGCAAACTTACAATTCCGGACTCAACCAGATATCAACCATTTCCCTCCCCTCACTTGCCGCCGGTTATAATGCATTTTTAGGATTTGATATAAACAACAATATTCTTCTCAACCTTAATACATCAAACATCGCCATCGACACTCAAGGTAACACCCAATATTCCTTCCCCAACGAGAATTATTTCTTGATATTCAATAGTTTTACCCCAACGCAAGTCCTTATAGACAGTGGTGAATATTATTTATGGACTTACCAAGACTTTTTAACTCAAATCAACAGCGCCCTCAAGACTTCCTTTACTCAAATCTCAACTGCGTTCTCAGGTACATACACACCCACAAAGGCACCCGAACTGTTTTTTGACCCTGCCTCTCGCCTCTTCTATATCCAGGCAGACAAGGCATACACAGACAGCACCACATACACAATAGATTTCAACCAAATATTATATAATATGTTTTTATTCCCCAGTCTCCCCGACAACAACCTACCCGGTAGTAAAAGTATTCTTATCCAAGACGTGTCAGGCTCTAGTCCCGACTTCCTCAATATATATCAAGAGAGTAGCAGTGTAGCCAAATTCTATGATTTAGTGAGAATACTTATACAGACAAGCAGAATACCTGTAAGTGGTGATAGCGAACTTGCCAACAATTCTCAACTCATTATTACAGATGTGGTTCCAGATACGGATACCCTTAGCCCATCGGGACTTCTCATATACCAGCCTACAGTCTTAAGGTACTATAACATGTATGCCACCTCTCCCTTCGGTACTGTAGATATATATTTTAGTTATGGTACAAAGTCAGGTAATATCTACCCTATTTATATTGTGCCCAATGAGTATGCTAGTTGTAAGATTCAATTTCAAAAGGGCCAGTGATGTCATTGACCTTTCTGAAACTGAATCTTAATAATATTTTTATTTCTTTTTTTACTTGTTTTATTTTGCAAAATTATTTTCGGTGTTTAATATAATAAGAAAGTATATTTATATTAATGATGTCATCTACTATTAACCTTGAAAAGAAAGTCGCGATTGACCCCAAGGTGAATGTTGAAGAGACCTTCTCCCCGGTCGAAATCATCAGCAAAGGTGGTATTAACAAGAGCATTTTCCAAATGAATGCTGACTCTTACAGCGATCAAATTTTAGTATGGAACAATATCACACCGCCTGCCCTCACAACCTGTGTGGAACGCTCCCTGCGTGTGCGGTATTACGTGTATGTCAAAAGTGTTTATGTTACAAACAACGCTGCCAACGCAGGTCAATGTGGCTTTTTTCCTGCAACAAATGCTGGCGCCCCTTACAAGGCATCAAACACAGGTGTGCTTCGAGCCTTCCCTCTACAGAGTGCTACCTCCTCCGTCGAGCTCCGTATCAATGGTAATGCGACTAGTGTTAGCATCAATGATTATGTGTGTATGTTTCCTCACTTGCTATCTAATGATGAAGTTAATCGTCAATGTAGTGAGTTTCCTTGTCAAAAAGATGATTTTTCTCTTTACGCAGTTAACGCTAATGACCTGCGTAGCCCTTTTGCTATTTATGGTTCTAACACTACTGTCCCCAGCCGTGGTTCCTTCACTGGTCAACTTATAAGCACAACTGCAGACCAGCCTGTAGCCAACTCAACTACTGACATTTACCAGTTTGAAGTCGTCGAGCAACTGCTTATCAGCCCTGCAACCTTTGGCGATGGAATGGATGGTATGGGACTGGCTATGATTAACAACCTTACCCTCAATGTGCGTATTGCCGATGTCAATCGTATGGTGTCTGTAATGGCAAGTGTGTTAGCAACCGCAGGCAGTTCTGTCGCTGTGTCTATCGCTAATCAATGGAATGCAAATGGCGGTGTTGGTGGCGCTGGTTTCCGTCCTCAACTCCTGCTTGAGTATATTACCCCTGACCCTGTCATTAGTAGCCGAATGCCCGAGCAACTTGTGTATAATTATGAACTTGTTCAGCCCTTTATAACTCCTACAGGCACACAATGGAATAATGGCACTAATCCAGTTTCAGCCCTCGCGTCCCAGAGTATCCGCATTTCTTCGATACCAGATAAGATATATGTATTTGCTCGTCCTAGCAAGGGCGCCCTCAACACAGTTGCATTCGCACAGCAAACACCCGACACCTTCCTGCGCATCACTGGCATGAAATTGAACTACAACAATCGCATCAACTTATTTGCCACATACACAGAGAAAGATTTATACAAAATGAGTGTTTCTAATGGACTGCAGGACAGTTTCCACGACTGGGCGTATCGTAGTGGCTCGATTGTATGTATTGATGTCTCCAAGGATATATGTTTAGAGAGTGATGAATGTGCAGGTCAAGCTAATAAATATTCTACTCTCCAGTGTTATGTTGACCTCAGTGCATCACCTCTAGCATACTCTGCCAATGCCACAGCCTTAAACTATGACTTATACATCGTCATCTGTCAGAACGGCAAGGCTGTCATTTCCAAGTCCAGTTGTGATTTTCTGCTCACTGCCCCAAGTGGTGAGGAAGTTTTAGCCGTCACAGCTGATGTGAGTGCAAAGGTAGATGCTACCGATGTGAATGACGTAAACAAAGGGAATGGAGGCTCTCTGTTTAGTACTGGTGCCAAACTCTTACATCGTGGCTTAGACTTTCTAGCATCAAACCCGCAACATCTCAAGAAAGCAAGTGAGATGATAAAAGAGCGTGCAGGTGCAGTTGTGGGTGGCTCAGCTCACAAGAAGAAAAGTAAACGTGTGTATTAGATAGATTTATTTTTTATTTTTTTTTCTTTTCAAATAATAAACAACAAGAACTTATTTTTTAAAAGAATGCCAAGACAATACAAGCGGGGTGGTGCATTACCGCAACAACAGCAACGATTGATTAACACATATTATATGTTCCCAGACCTCACAGAGTTCATTACAAGTGACTTCTACGCAAACACCATCAATCAAATCACAAAATACCCACCAGTCAAAAAAGTATTCAACGCAACACCACCATACAAGCAATATCGTATTGTAGTTCGCAGTATGGGTGAAACATACCACACGGTGTATGCGATTGACTGCAAGGACGAAGACGACTACGAAGATGCTTGCCACGAACTGGAAACATTAGGGGCTGTCAATCAGAATGTGTATGGCACTCAAAAGCATGATGAAGCGATGCAAAATATGGATAAGAGAATCAAAGACAATCAAACCACTTACAATTATGGATACAACGCGGGCGTGGAAAATAGACCAAGTGAGAGTGAGAGCGCGTGGGATGGCTTCAAAGAGGGCTTTTCCTCCGTTGTTGGTTTGGCAAAGGACTTGCTTTAATTATGGCATCAATTGTTGTAAGCCCGGATGGTAGTTGTCTCATTGGTGAGACAACTTTTTTCACATTTTTCTCGAAAGCAAGTCTTGCATAACAATCATGAACGGTCTCAACAACCTTAACCTCATCAAGCAAATTGCCCAAGAGGCAAAAGGCAAACTGGGCGAACAAGTTAGCGGTATGCCTCTTTCTTCTTTTTGTTACTCACTTTTGACAGCATCGCTTTCTTCTGACCTTGTTGTCCTGACCGTTGATGGTCTTACGCTCTTTTTGAAGAAGCTGAAGACTGAAAAGAAACGTGCCGTAGAAGAAATGTGAGTTCCCTTTTTTGTTTCAATCAACGCTAATTCTTTTTTTTAAGGGCTGACAAGGACGAAGATGATGAGCCCAAGAAGAAAAAGACTCTGCCTACCGCAAAGGAGCAGTTTGACTCGTGGTATGTTTCTGTTTTTCTTCCTGCTTGATATTTTATTAATTATTTGCTTATATCAACAGGTATGAGAAGCGCAAGGGTATCGTTATTGAAAAGAACGGTGTCCTGACGATTGAGTTGCCTCTTCTTGCTCCCCCACTTTGGGCGACAACACCACCACCACCAACAACAACAACGAACCCTCCCAGCAACAATGCTCCTGCTGTTGACGTTCAGAGTTCTATCCAACGTGCAAAAGCTCTTTTCGCCATGGACGAAGGCCTGGACAAGGCCAAACTCTTTGTGGCGTTTGAGATTGGACGGGAACTCTACAACATCCGTGCAGCAGCGCCTTATGGTGGACGCGAGAAGGCTGTCATGGATGCATCCCTGGCTATTCGAGGACGTGGCGGTGCCAAAGCAACACTTTATCGTTATATTTTTTTTTATATTTTTGTCAAAAAGTATCCTTTGTTTCTGTTAAGCGATTGTCTGTTTACCGATATATTTAAGCATTTTAAACATCTATGTGTGTATCTTGCAAACCCTGTAGAGAGTGGTGTTTGGAGTGATACTGTGAAGGTGAATGTAGTTCATCAGAATGGTGGTGGGTTTGCGTACATCATTCACCCACAAGAGCTGGATCCTCTTGAGAAGAGAGAGACGGAGTGTGTGGAATTGGGGTATTCCTATGCGGACTTTGTGTGTTTTGACCAGGCGTGCGTGAAGAAAAAGCGCTTGCTTGCCGAGGAGGACGCGGATGACGCTGATGACGTGGAGGACAAGTGCATCTTTGTCCCACCGCCACAACCATCCCAGCAACAACAATCCCAGCAACAACAATTCCAGCAACAACAATTCCATCAACAACAATTCCAGCAACAACTTGAACAATTCCAGCAACAACAATTCCAGGAACAACAATCCCAGCCACAACCATCCCAGCCACAAACTAGTGCACTATCACCCGTGTCTAGTGTCGTAAATGATGTTAACCATTTGAATGTGAATACCAATCCTCATTCCAATACCAATCCTTCTCCTCCTCCTCGCAAGGGCAATGGCAAGGGCAATGTCAAGGGCAAGCAGGCCATGGACATTGCTCAAGCTATGGAGACCATCATCGACGCCAACAACTTTGTTGCTGAGACTCGCACCTAGCCCTCCCTTCATCTCCCATATGTGTTTATGTTATGTGTATTAAATTTTACGTGTTTTATTGACGTGTCTGGGACAGAACAGGGGTACAGGGAAAAAAAGACTTAGAAAAAATCCAAAATCATAATACCGGTTGAACTGTCAGGTAGTTCTGAACTTTCTGGAACAATCTATTTTAAGAATGTGTTTTGGTTCTCGGAGTCTCGCATCTTCTGCATTTTTCCTCTCTGTCTTCCTCTAGCAATGCCGAAGTCATTCAAGTCTGATGGTCACGCCGTCAAAAGATATCGTGGAGAGAAGCAATACGATTCGAAGTTGAAGAGTGCCCGGAATCGAAACATGGAGAAGATTAATGGTAACTTTTGTAAGTCTAAATTGTTTTGCAGATTTCGTTTAACATTTCTTTTCAGATGCCTTCTTCAATGGAACTCCGCTAAAGATGTACGCTCCAACCGTTGAAGCAAAGGACCAAAGAATCAAAAATTGGGAAGACTCAATTTCTAATGAACTTATCCTTGGTGGAAAGGTAATTTTTCTCTTGCACATTTTTGAGCTTATTCTTTTCAGTATGCTTACCAAGGAGGCTGGAAAGCCCTTAGCGATGACGCTGAGACTTTCCTGCAGACCTTTGAAGATGCTCTTGTCACAACAAGTTCCTGGAAACTGGACTCGAACGCTAGTGCCATGTCAACGGCTCATTTTGAGCGGGTTAGTGCGGACGTCAACAACGCTTCTCTGGCCCTACTACCCCTCACTGCGCAACGCGCTTGGGTGAAGCGTGCCCTTTCTGAGGGTATTCAAAATGGCAATGATTGGCATTTCAACACCACAGACCAGGTTGTTTATCATTGTCGTGTGTTACTCATTGACAGGTTGTCGAACACTGGTTCAAGTGCATCGCCATTCTGCTGAAGACAAAGGCAAACAAGTACAAGAACGATGACAATTTTGGCTGGATATTCCATCATGATTCCAACAACCAAGTGACGATGGATGTTGGAGAGGACTGGCAACTTTTTGCACAACAGCTCCTGAACCTGAACGCAAACGTTGTCATCAAGCAACAACGCGCCTAGTGTGGCTTCTGGTTCCCTCAACACCATAAGTTGGGGTTTTTTTTTCCTGATATAGGTTTTTTTCCTTAAAGTGTCTAAATAAATT
>Ga0114972_10004615_pt1 | contig 10231 bp, 9 predicted proteins | sample M_140807_EF_Meta_FD_87354 | JGI IMG/M metagenome (GOLD analysis project Ga0114972, IMG submission 87354) | Freshwater microbial communities from Lake Montjoie, Canada to study carbon cycling - M_140807_EF_MetaG | ecosystem: Environmental > Aquatic > Freshwater > Lake | place: Lake Montjoie... | reverse complement strand
GAATAATTCAGGAGGTGGTGAATACTTAGGGACTATTGGATTTCATAATGGAGGCTTTTGGAATGATGGTGGAAATACAGTTTCAATTATTCGGGGAATCGCAGAAATAAAACTCGCACCCAACAACACCCCCACAGGAACCCCAACACTTTCTGGTACCACAAAGGTCGGTCAAGTCATCACCATTGATAAGACCCTGATACAAGAAGCTGATAACTTCACTGGATACACACCTATCTATAACTATTGCTTTGAGGTCTCCAACGACAACGGGACTACGTGGACAAAACTGACCTCAACCGACGCAACTGATAACAACAGCACCTACACACTCACAACAGCAGAAGTCGGCAAGAAGGTTCGAGGTGTTGTGAGTTATCTGGATGGGTATGGAACCAATGAGAGTGTTGCCTCTGCTGGTTCAACCAACGTCATAGCACCATCTAACACAGCACCCACAGCAGTTCAAACCCTTACTGGCAGTAGCAAGGTTGGTCGGCTTCTAACGGCAGACAAGAGCACGATTGTGGACCTTGATGGTGTTCCAACCTCTGTGTCCTATGGATGGGAAGTTTCCACCAATGGATCCACCTGGACCAAGCTGATGAGTGTTGATGCGACTGATAACAACAGCACCTATGCCCTCACAGCAGTAGAACTGGGAAAGACTGTCCGGAGTGTCATTGCTTATACCGATGGGTTTGGAGCAAATGAGGTTGTTCGTTCTTCTGCCACTACTGCGGTAGTCGCAGGCAATAAACCAACCAGCATCAACCTTAGTAGCACCAATATCGTAGAAAATATTGGTGCGAATGTTGCCGTTGCAAGGCTTACCAGTGTTGATCTTGATACTGATGATGGCTTTACCTACTCATTGGTGAGTGGTACTGGTTCCACGGATAACAGCAAGTTCTCTATTGCTGGTGACCAACTGGTCATTACGGGCAATCCTGACTTTGAAACCAAGAACTCCTATAGCATTCGTGTGAGGACTAATGATCTTGGTGGTCTTTCGGTTGAGAAGAGTTTTGCCCTCAAGGTCACCAACGTCAATGAGGCACCTGATTCGATTTACCTGAGTGATACTGACTTCCAAGAGAATATTGCTTCTGGGAGTGTGATTGCTTCCCTTACCAGCAGAGACCCAGACAGGGACACCACCTTCACCTACTCCCTGACACCCAACTCTCCACGAGCAACATTTGCTGATAATCAGTTCTTCTCAATTGTCAACGATCAACTCAAGATCAATGCATCAGCAAACTTTGAGCAGAAGGATAATTACACGATCTCAGTGCGTTCCACTGATGCTGGAAAACTCTTCTACGACCAGGTATTTACCCTTGTCGTTCAGGACGTTGATGAGGCACCAACGGATATTACCCTTACAGGAACTGGTATTAATGAGAATGCTCCTGTTGGTTCGATTGTAGGTTCCTTGGTTAGCACCGATCAGGATGAGTCCTCCACTGACTTTACCTATGCACTGGTTACTGGAAAATCTGCCAATAATAATGACCAGTTTGAGATTGTTGGGGATCAGCTCAAGGCAAAGGCTACTTTTAACTTTGAAACCAAGTCGTCTTATGTGGTGAATGTCCGCACTACGGATGAAGCTGGACTGACTTTTGATAAGTCCATTACTATCAAAGTCAATAATGTCAATGAGAATCCAACGGACCTGTCAGTTTCAGCAACTGCCTTCAATGAGAACATTGCTATTGGTACCACCGTTGCCACCCTAGGGTTTGTTGACCCTGATAAGACAGGAACCTATTCCTACTCATTGGTTTCTGGAGAGGGTGATAAGGATAACCAAGCGTTCTTGATTGCTGGTAATGCCCTGAAGGTAAATGTTGCCACTGACTTTGAGGTTCAGAAGTCCTATGCGGTGCGTCTGAGAGTCACAGATCAGGGTGGATTGTTCTTTGATAAGGCAGTGAGTCTTGGTGTCAATAACCAGGTTGAGAAAGTCACCTCTGCTGTATCCACGACTCTTGCTCCTGATAAGGACACGCTTGAGTTGACTGGAACTAAGAATGTCTTTGGTACAGGTAATCAGTTCGATAACACTATTATAGGCAACTCTGGCAGGAATAAGCTGACTGGAGGACTGGGTAAAGATGTTTTGACTGGTGGTACAGGAGTAGATACATTTTTCTATTCCAGTCTTAGGGACTCATTGCTTGCTGGATTCGATGTCATTACAGATTATGCTCCTGGAGAAAGAATAAGTACAGGATTTGATTTTGAAGGAGATGACCTGATTGCTAGTACTGGGAAAGCAAGTGCTCTCACCGGCAGTGCCATTGGTTCTGTCCTGTCCAACACAACCTTCCTTGCCAATAACGCAGCAGCATTCACTGTAGAAGGACTTTCAGGTACCTTCCTTGCCCTCAATGATGGTCGTGATGGGTTCCAGGCAGATAGTGATGCGTTGATTCACCTGAGCAACTACACCATCGGCAGTAAGACACCCATTTCGATCATCTAGGGGTACAAGAGGAATAAGGACCTCTCAGTGCTCGTTATAAGTGCTTGTGGACCTCTTGTGTGCTTTTAGGGTCAGGGCAGTTATGACCTTTTCCAGTTGTTCCTGAGTTCCACCGATCTATTCGGTACTTCTCTGCCAGATCATCGTCTAAGGCACTCAGGAACTTCTCAAGGGTCTTTCCACCACCAGAGCACTCAGAACTACCTTTCTTCGCACAGAAGAAGACCCAGGAGTTCTGGAGGTCATTCCAGAGCAGTGCTCCTTTGCGTTCATTTCTCTTTGCTTCTTTGCGACCAAGAGAAGAGCAGAAAGGACAGCAGAAGACCCATTTGCTACTCCCACTAGCAACAGGAACTTCTTTTACGCTCTTGAGATATCTGTTTAGCAGCAATAACCGATAGCGTTGATCTATAGGACTTTCCTTCACCTGACAGATTGAACCCGTTGATGTCTTCATCAGATATTTGATTGTCTATGTTCTTTACTCATTCTACTTTATGGGTTTATATCTGTCAATCACAAGATGACTTGACACTTTATCAAAACAGCAGTAGAATCACTCTGTTGCCGTTAAAGATCACATTGTATCTTAAGAATAGAAAATCATAAATAACTACGCAGTAGTTTGATCAGGGTATGGCTATAGGTTCTCAGAGACCCTCAAGGAAGCTCTTGGGACCCATCAAGCAACCCATCAGGTTTAGATCATCAAGACCAGAAGAAAAAGAAGGTATGAACAACACAGAGGTGCCGTAGGCAATCCCCGTAGGGGATTCAGTAAAGACTGCTTCTGGTTCTTCTGGTTCTTCTGGTTCTTCCAGGACACCAGGACCAAAGAAACTCTTCAAGACCCTCCAAACACTTCACAAGGTCCATCCAGAGCACCAGAGAGTTCCAGAACCCATCAACGCACCTCAAGGACCAGTGGTTTCATCAGTCAATGTCGTGATAAGACCCATCAGTGCCGTAATACCCCCGAAAGTGCCCCCTTTTGGATGGGTTGTACCTGCTGCTCCGATCAAACCTTGTTCCTGTGCTCCTGGACCTGCTACTGGGTGTTCCAGAGGCACTTTTTGCCCCAGTAGGTTTGGTTTCCTTCTTGAATCCAACTTGGTCCCACTTCAATCCCAATGAGTGCCTGAGGTGGTTTGCTGCTGTTTTGGCTGCTTCGTATCCGTTTAGACCACGAGCAAGAACCTGTTGGGTATCTGCCCTGTAGATGTAGAAGGAATGGTTTTCATTGACGCAGCAGGCTGATGATTTCAATGTGCTCAAGATTTTCATAAAGTCTTTGAATGAGATTTTCGGTTTTTTTATTTTTGTAGATGTCGGCATCTGGTGTTTCTCTATGGACCCTATGGGTATTTAGACCCCTGTACGTCCCACTAGAAATGGTCTTATGAATCAATGTCCTCTTTCTTGTTCTTGTCTCCTAAGACCGCATCAACACAGGAGACAAGTCCAAAACACCAGGAATCAGTAAAGAAGCTAAATAGAAGCAAAGGAGCAATCAACAATGGAAACAGTCGTTAGACCAGAAGAAGCAGTCAATATCACCTTGTTCTTTGGGAAGAGGAAACAGGAGACCCTGAGGAAGTTCAACCAACTCAGTAATCAGTTGAGACGCAGCAGAACTGGAACTCTGGATTTCTTGATTACGCACTATGAGTGGTACGAGCACTACAAGAAGGTGTCGTTATGATGATTCGTTTAACAGCAGTCGAACAAGAAATGCTGAAAGCCTTACAGCAAAAAGACAAACGATACAAACAGGGACTGGAGCAGAAGATAAAGGCTGAACTGAAACTGGACTATGCAGCAATCTTATAGCCACTGGACCCAGCAGAACCCTGATGCGGGACAGATACCCAACAGTCCCCTGACTGATGAGTTCACCCTAGATGGTCCCGCAAGGAACCCCTTTGCTCCTCTGTCCTATGAGGACGCTTGTGATATGGCTGATGCCCTTGACCTCCCAGATAAGGACTGGGACCTGATCAACCGTGCTTATGGTCTTGTGGAGTAGAAAAGACTAAGATAGTGGTGCTATGATGATGCTTCTAGGCACTTCCAGGGCGGGTCTCAGGTGATACCCAGATTGCGAAAGTATAGTGACGTGGCACTAGTAGACCTGTCCATAATGCGTTGACCCGGCACGGAATATCTGGTATACTATGTTCATAGCAGTGGATGCCCCATCAGGGTCGGCAGCAGCTCATACTTCAGATCAAGTTTTGACTGAGTAGAACATCAACTCCTCCGGAGGTGATGTCTTGACGACCGTAAACCGTCTTTAAACTCCTTCCTCGATAAGAAGTAGATTGCGATTTTCCCTTTATTATTAATTAAATGACCAATTATTACGCCAAAACAGAATTTTTCCAAAACTCAGAGGAATTTGTATGCTCTTGGGACCTTGAGGCAACCAAGAACTATCCTACTGTTGAGGAGACTATTGCGCATTTGAGTTATATTCTCAAAGAAAACAATCCAGGGACCTGGGAAAGAGAAGAAGAAGAGATTCAAGTTCTTGATCTCCATGGTTTTACTCCTGATGAGTTTGCCCGTATGCTTGTTCTTGAGGAAGAAGAAATTGCCACTCTGTATGCAACAACCTGGATCGTTAATACGAAATGGGCTGAAGTAGATGATGAGAATTGGGAGCATCCTTATAATCTCTGAGATTCTTATCCATTCCTGATCTCAGTGGGATTCCTGGTTTAGATCGTCATCAGTTTTCCTCCTTTCCCCTTTCCCTCACCCCCAACTCGGCAGCACCAATCTTCCAGTGGGTTTTGCATAGACCTTTAGCATCGTTTGAGTGCTATGTCCTGCGACTTGCGCGAGATCTGCTGCTGAGTTCCCCATCGCAAGGGAATGGGAAATGAAGGTGTGCCGTTGAGAGTAGAGCCGACGTGGTTTAAGACCGCAACGGGTCAGGGACCGTTTCCACACTTTCCCCAGCAGAGAGTCATAGACGTTCTGGTGAGAGATAGGCGTCAGGAAGACCAGTCCATCAGGGTCGTATAGACCTTGTGACCTCATTTGCTCCTGATGGTCCTTCAGGATCTCCAGGACTGACGCATTCAAGGGAACAATGCGCTCAATACCAGTTTTGGTAGTTGATGGTATGAACCGATGAGTGTTGAGACCATCAATCCTAAGGGGCTTACCAATCAGTAGTTCTCCATCCTTCCAGTTGATGCAATCCCAACTCAGTGCCCGTAGTTCTCCGTTCCTCAGTCCAGTGCTTAACCATAAGAAGAACAATGGGTAGAACCAGGATTCTTCTGCCTTGATGTATTCCAGAACCTTCTTGATGTCTTCCGTTCCCAGCACATCACTGTGAACCGATGTTTTGGGTATTTTGAGTTGGTAGGAGAACAACGATTTGGATTGCGGCAACACCCTGCGGAATTCACAGAGGATTCCAGCAATTGTTCTGTTCTGGAGTCCATGACCTTGCGACCAGAGCACAAAGGAATGCGTGTCTTCTTTTGTCCTGATTGTTTTTCCGTATTTCTTGAGTGTGCGGTAGGCGTGAATTGTGCGACCCTGATGACTGGATTCAGCAAGGCTCTTAAGGGCAGTGAGAAGTTCAGCGTCCTCTCTGTTTCCTGTTGCCTGATAGGTCCTCAAGGACGAGTCAAAGGTCCCAGAGCAATAATCTGCCCAGATTCTTGCTGAGAGTGCTGATGCCTTTGCAATAGCAGTTGGATCACTCCACTTGCCGAGTCGGTTGATGAAGGCATCAGTGCCGTTGATGCGTACCCTGAGTTGTAGGGCACCGTTGTTGCTTCGCAGGGAAGGTGGTTTCCGCAATGGGATAAGGAGTTGCTGCAACCTGGCTACTGCGGGTTGTGGTTACAAGCCAAGAGAGAATCCCAGTTCCGTAGCCGTTTGTAGCCAAATCAGGTTCAGTAGAATACAAAACTCCTGAAAGTCCAGAACAGTGGCTTGTTCTCTGGCTTTCTGGATAAATCAGGTCCCCAAACCTTGGCTGAGCCTTGTATTTGCAAGGGCTTTACCGACTGATGGATGTGATGCAGCGCCTGGTGGATAAGGGCAATTCCATCCTGGTGATCGAGCACAACCTCGATGTGATCCGTTGTGCCGACTGGATTATTGATCTAGGACCTGATGGGGGAGATAAGGGAGGAGAGATCGTGGTGGTAGGAACCCCTGAAACGGTGGCAGAGCATCCCACCAGCCATACGGGCAGGTATCTCAAGGAGGTGCTGAAGCAGCATCCACCAGAGGCAGTGGCAGGTTGAGTGGTGGTTTGAGGGTGGTCTTGGAGGGGTAGGGAAAGGAGTGGGAGTGGCTTGGGTGGTGGCTTGGTGGGACGTGGGAGGAGTTGGTTTTGTGCTGGTTGGGTCTTATGGGCTCTGGGGGGATAAGACTTTGCGGTGAATCGCAGCAGAATGCAGCAGCTTCCTTGGGGGACTTGGGGGTCTGGGGGTAAGGGATCGGGAGGAGTTAGCAGAGATCGCGTAGAGTTAGGGCACAACGGGTTTTAGGACTTGCCCCAGTCCTAGTGCCTTTGATCCTTACGGGGTGTTCGAGGGTTTTATGGCAGCCAACCTAATCATCAATGGGGACTTCGAGGCAACTCGGGTTCCTAATCCACAGACACAGAATTATCTAATAGAGCATAAACCATACGGCTGGGATTTAACCACAGGAAACGGGGTAGATCTTCTCAACGATGTACACGCAAAGTTTGGGGCAATTAAAACTCCTTATGGTCAGTATGTAGAATTAGACGGAAGATCGAATACAGGGATAAAACAGGCAATATCTACGCAAATTGGGTCTCGATATAAGTTGAGTTTTGATTGGGCATTGCCGAGCTATTCAGACGGAAAATATTCATTCCCGGACCCTTCATCGAAGTTTGATGTTGCCGTCAATGGAAGCGTCATCTTTTCATACGATGGTTCTTATGGAGTGCGGAATGCGTGGACACATCAAGACATTGGTTTTACGGCAACTGCAAATACAACCGAAATATCTTTTGTTGAAAAAGGCGTTTCAGATGCTGAGGGTACACTCCTTGATAATATCAGTGTCAGTGTCGAATCTCAGACAAGTAGAGTTATCTTGGCAGGCAATACGTAAAGGCACAGATTTGCCTTTAGGAGATACAACTGCAATTCAATTAGACGATGGAACCCTGGTTGTACTTGCATTTAAAGATCCACAACTTGTTGCAGCACCATATGGTGGAGGAGATGTTTTAGGGAAAGGTCTAATTAGATTCCTCGATCCTCAAACAGGTATCACTACAAAGCCTGACATAATCCTCGGAACAGGCAAAACATTCGTAGGCGGGATTGAAAAGACACCTGATAACGGTTTCATAGTTTTTGGGCAAGCAAAAGAATCTCTATACGGAAAAGCATTTGGTGGAGCAACGGATGCCTTTGTTGTAAAGTATAAAGCTGATGGTACTTTTCAATGGATTCAGTCTTATAATACATCGCTTCACGAATCTGTAGCAAGTGCTTCCGTAGATCCGAGTGGAAAAATACTTATAAGTGGTAGAGCAAGCTATGATCTATCTGAACCAAGAAATTTTGGCAGTCAGTCTTGGTATGGTCAAGCATTAGGTGGTCGTTATTATGCGGCATTTACAAGTTCTATTTCTGCTCAAGGCACCATAGATTGGGTCAACGTTTACGGAGGCTTATCTGGTGGTATTGGCGTTGCAGCTGATAAAAACGGATACGTCTCCTCAATTTACACCGGAGTCAATAGCACACCTACAAATTACAGTTATTTCGATTACAGTAACAATCTTAAGTGGTCTAAAAACACAAATGTCAACGACTATGCTTCCGCGATGGACGTCTTTTATGGGCAGGGCATTATCGCAATAGTTTCAAGTTCCAATCAGGTCTCACTGGTCAATGAGAGTGGCAACATTCTCAAGGTAATCTCTGCTCCCAATGGAGGAACAGTACACGATATAGAAGTTAGCGGGGACAAACTCTTTATGCTATCCAGATCAGGATCAACAATTGATTTGGTCATTACAGTCTACGATAAGACTGGTGCTCAGCAAGGTGTTGCAGTTTCCATTCCAGACAGCGCGGCATTCGTAGATAAGTATGGCTTTGAATACGATCTTGAAGTACTGGCGGATGGCAAGTATCTCATCGGCGGAAACACAGGAGACGCTGGATTTGCAGGTGCTGTAATCGGAGACTACAGGGAGTACATTCTCTTCGACCCAAATCCTAAACCAGTAGTCCGTGGCAACTCCCTCTACACCATTGTCGATGGTCCTTCTTGGACGCAGGCAGAAGCCAACTCGGTGAAACTGGGTGGGCATTTAATTTCTATTGGGAGTGATCAAGAAAATAATTTTATTCACAAAGAGTTTAGTATCACAGGCAATTGGTCAGATCCCAATTCTCCTTGTTACCTTATTGGACTGACAGATCGAGAGCTTGAAGGTGTTTGGAAATGGAGCAATGGAGAAGAGGCTAGTTACATTAATTGGATACCCGATGGAATAACTCCGAATGGGGGAAGAAATGAGAACTACGTCCATCTTGGGCGTGTACAGGGCGGATATTGGAATGACGATGAAGATATTGATCCGAGAAATTTGGGAGGGATCTCAGAAATCCCCTTCATCAGGCGTGGAGATTCTGCCTATGTGATCGTTCAAGGTCCAACGTGGGAAGAAGCAGAGGCAAATGCCGTCAAACTCGGTGGTCACTTGGTTACTGTTAATGATAAGGAGGAGAATGAGTGGATATCAACAGTAATGAGAACGGAAATACAGAATCGGTATTCATTGAAATATGGTTACGGAGTAGATAGCGATAGAGCTGAGGAGTGGCGATACAATCCTCTAATCGCTTACTCAGACAAGGTTGCCGAGGGGAAATGGACTTGGGCAGATAGTTCATCGTCAAATTACACGAACTGGTTTCCAGGAGAGCCGAATGCGAGTACTTCCAATAGCGACTACGCCGTTATGTATTTTTATGGCATCAGGTGGAATAGTGAGCCATTAATAGGTTCTTGGGATGACACCTCGGGTGGAACGATTGGAATCGCCGAAATAAAACTCGCCCCCAATAACACCCCTACAGGAACCCCAACAGTTACAGGAACTCTCAAAGTTGGATCCACACTCACAATAGATGCAACAGCAATCAAGGATAGCGATAACTTCACAGGTTATACACCAACACTTAAGTACAATTGGGAAACATCAACCGATGGCACCACCTGGTCTAAACTCACCACAACAGACGGGGCAGATAATAACAATACTTATATTCTTACAGCAGCAGAGGCAAACAAGAAGATAAGAGGTGTTGTCAGTTATTTGGATGGTTATGGCACTACTGAAGTAGTTAATAGTGCTGCATCAACAATAGAATTAGTTACCTCCACCTATACCCTTACCTCATCAACAACAACCATCAATGAAGGTGCAATTCTTACAAGTACTGTTACCACAACTAATGTTGCAACCGGCACTAAACTTTATTACGCCTTAAGCGGCACTGGAATCAATGCTGCTGATTTCTCTGCAGGCGCTCTCACAGGAGAAGGCACAACAGATTCTGCTGGTAAGTTTAGTTTTACTCATACTCTTGCAAAAGATCTAGCAACAGAAGGTGCTGAATCTCTTGTAATCAATCTATATTCTGATGTGGCAAGAAAGGTTCAGGTTGGATCTACTGCATCGGTATCAATTGTTGATACCTCAAT
>Ga0114972_10004613_pt1 | contig 10234 bp, 5 predicted proteins | sample M_140807_EF_Meta_FD_87354 | JGI IMG/M metagenome (GOLD analysis project Ga0114972, IMG submission 87354) | Freshwater microbial communities from Lake Montjoie, Canada to study carbon cycling - M_140807_EF_MetaG | ecosystem: Environmental > Aquatic > Freshwater > Lake | place: Lake Montjoie... | reverse complement strand
GATGCAGGTCGAGAGTGAATCTCCTCTCGTAAATCCAAGATTCAAAAAAAATGTAACTGCGAATAACATCGTTAGCTTCAAGCGCGTGGCAGTAGCTGCCTAAACTCGTCAGAGTCCGCTTACTTCTAATTTGACTCCGTTAAGAGTTAGAGGTTAACCCCAACGGATGCACTCTCTTTAGCGTTTCTTTAGTTGGCTAAGAAGTAAAGACTAAACTAAAGCATCCCACCGTCTGGGATAAGAGACGGTTCTCGCTCTGAGGATTAGAAGGGCTAAACCTGTGAACGAACGGTAAGTCAATACCCAATTTGGACAGCAGTTCGACTCTGCTCGGCTCCATTCTTATTTAAAAACATGAAAATCGTGGTATCTTAAATCTTTAAAAAGTAGATGCCACGATTTTTTAGTAAAGTAGAAAAATTAATTACATTGGTTCATCATGCTTAATTGCAGAACAACTTGATCAATTTGTTTGACGAGAGTTGTTCCTGGTTTGCTAGAATCATTGACCAACATACTAAAAACCAAAACCCCATAGGTAGGATGGTTAATATAACCTGATAAAGCACGAACACCAGTCAATGTACCCGTTTTGGCATGAACGATTCCTTCGGCTGGAGTTTGGCGCATCCGTCTTCCCAAGGTTCCATTGATTCCTGCAACAGGCAAAGACGCAACAAATAGTTCATTCCCTGGGGAAGAATACATTGCGGTTAGGGTTTCCACTAAGGCCCTGGGAGTTGTGGTATTCGCACGGGAGAGACCTGAACCATCGGCTAAACGAAAGCTCTGGGGATTTACTCCCAACTGTGCTAAAGCGGCCTTCGCGGCTCCAGTCCCACCGATGTATTTCATTAATCTATCGGCATAACCATTATGACTGCGTTTATTGGTGACCATGATCCAGTCTTGCAGGGAGACTTTGCCAATCATTGCATCTGGACTGAGACGTTGCAGAGCGGCGGCAGTGGTAAAAATTTTATTATTAGAAGCAGGAATAAAATATTTGTCGGCGTTGTGGCTATAAAGAGTCTTTTGATCCTGTAAAGTCTGAACTAAGATGCCCCAACGATTTAGGGAATTTGCGCCAATAATGCGATGAATAATGGGGTCTAGAGTGGCAGGACAGCCTCCCTGATAGATGGGGGAGCCGTAGTTGCCGAAATTGTCCTGGGGAGATTGTTCAAATTCGGGAGATTCAATGGTGAGGGGAATGGATTCTCGTCCCTGAAAATAATCAACACTTGCCGTTGGATAGGCCTCGTTAGCAATGCTGGGAGGAACCCAAGCTAAATTGGTGGCTGCAAGAATTGCTAGGGGGGTAAACCATTGGCGTATTTTTTTCATGGGCTTATGGTATGGGATAATTGACGACCTCTTTAAATCCTTTGAATTGTACCAGGCTATGGAAAAATGATCATCTTTTTTCTGAAAGGGTTCTAGAAGTTTTGTTAGCCAATTAGGGTCATTAATCAAAAGACGCTTGTTTCATTTTGTATAACGACAAGCCTTTTTTCGTTTTAGTACAAGCTTTTTGACAAGACAGTAATCCCAAAAACTCTTGTCCTGTAAGGATTTTAAAGTTGTTCAAAAGTTCTTTGGAACCTGCGGAATGGGGGATTTAAAAAAGTTAATTTATTTATTAGCAGTAACCTGAAAAGTTTTCAAACTCGAATCACTACAACCACTGATCATTCCCCCTAACTGCTGAACTGTTTGCAGATAATTCAGGGCTTCTTGGGTAATTATTTCTCCTGGAATCAAAAGAGGAATCCCAGGTGGATAGGGACAAATTAATTCGGCACTAATACGGGCGATCGCGTTTTCAACCTTCACGGTTTCTGTATCTGCCAAAAAAGCGTCCCTGGGAGACAATGCAAAATGGGAAGGGGGAATGGGCGGAATTTTTAGGCTAGTCGTTTTTGAAATCGAGTAACGATGGGATAAAACCCGAAAAGCTTGAATTAAAGCCTCAATATCTTCAGGCGAATTGCCCAAACTAATAATAAAACTCAGTTGTCGCAAAGTTGGTAGTTCCGCAGTGACACCCCATTCATCCCGTAAAATTTCATCAACTTCAAAGCCCGTTAATCCCCATTGGCTCACATCAACAGTTAAGCGAGTGGGGTCAAACCAACGAAAGCCTGGTTGGGGTTCAGCAAAATTTAAAATTGTTAGACCAGGAATTTCTGCCAGTTTTTGTCGGGCAATTTGGGCTACATCGAGGGTCGGGGTTAATAATGCTTTGCCTTCTAGGGCCATCTGGTGTCTCGCGCCATCTAAAGAAGCTAATAAGAGATAACTGGGACTGGTAGATTGAACCAGGGAAAGGGCTTTCGTAATGCGTTGGGGATTCACCCGTAACCCTTGCAGGTGTAACATGGATGCCTGGCTCAAGGCTCCCAGGGTTTTATGGGTGGATTGGATCGTAATATCTGCCCCTGCTTCCATAGCTGAGGGTGGCAAATCTCGATGAAAATGAAAGTGCGCTCCGTGAGCTTCATCGACGATGAGGGGAATATGATAACGATGGCTAATTTCGGCGATCGCCTGAATATCTGCCCCAACGCCGTGATAGGTGGGATAGAGTAACATCACTGCTTTAGTATCAGGATTATTGTGTAATGTTTTTTCTAATGCTTCTGGGGTTATCCCGTAGGCCAAATCCCATTGGGCATCATAGACGGGTTCGATAAAAATTGGAATCGCTCCTGACAAAATCAAACCCGCGATCGCTGACTGATGACTATTGCGCGGCAGAATAATCTTATCGCCCGTCCCACAGGTCGCCAAAATTGCGGCAATTACCCCAGAGGTTGTTCCATTTACCAAAAACCAGGTTTGAGAAGCCCCCCAAAGATCCGCCGCCAAGGATTGGGCTTCTTGGATGACTCCCAAGGGCGCAAATAAATTATCCAATTCGGGAAGTTCGGGTAAATCTGCTTGGAATGTTCTTTTCCCTAATAAATCTGATAATATTTTAGAGACTCCTTGGCCGTGCTTGTGTCCAGGTGCATAAAAAGGTATATCTGGTTGAATAATTAGTTTTTGTAAAATCTCAATAATTGGACTAGCTTGTTGTTGCTTCATTTCCATAGATAATTTGCTAAAAATTCTAAATCAACTATTATTATTTCACGATAGGTTTTCCGATTTATTTTTAACCTATAGCCATGCCAATTAATTCCCCTCAAAATCTTCAAAATAAAATTTTAGTCGTGGACGATGACCCCGCGATCCGTAATTTAGTGTTTCGTTTTTTGAGTTTTAATGATTATCAAGTCGAGACGGCGGAAGATGCTAAAACGGCAAGACACCTATTTAAAGAGTTTAATCCCGATCTCGTCATTTTAGATGTAAACTTACCCGACGATAGTGGCTTTAATCTCTGTAAGGAAATGCGGACTCCTCAAACCATTGTTTTGATGCTCACCTCTTTATCTGATACCAATTATGTTTTAGAAGGATTTGAACACGGAGCGGATGATTACTTAACGAAGCCCTTCAATCTGGAAGTTTTAAAAGCAAAAATTGGAGCCTTAATTAAGCGACAATCTGCGATGGAAATTCCTCCTTCTATTCCTGAAACTCCTATCAATTTTGGTCGTTTAGAGTTTAATGTAGAACGCGGTGAAGTGATAATTGAGAATGAATCAGTCCCCCTAACCCAATTAGAGTTTGAATTATTATATTTTTTGGTTACTCATCCTAGCAAAATATGGGGGCGAATGGAACTCATTTCAGCAGTGTGGGGAAAGGTCGATGATGTTAAAGCTGAACGCAAGGTCGATGTTCATATTGGTCAAATTCGCCGAAAAATTGGAGAACCTGAAGGAAATTATATTCAAACAATTCGGGGAAAGGGTTATATTTTTGAGATTCCCCGTCCGAAAAAAGCTTCTTCTTAAGGTACAGCAAATTCTGTTAGAACAAACTGATAAGTTGTTAATTATCTAAAACGCATACAGGTAAGGGGATTAATTCCCTTGTTACAAGACTTTCAACAGAATCATTCTGCAATCTAAATTCGTGACAGCTTAAACCTTTTTTACTTGTCTAAAATTTTTTTTTCTTAGGATATTATTCCCCGCGATCGCCCCTGAAATTCTCCACAGAGGACAGTTCTTGCGTCTAAAATTTCATAGAGAAGACCAAAGGAGAAAAAATTAAGAATTGTACAATAGCGTCATCTCCCTTCTCCACCTGAGCTAAGAAAGAAGCAGAGCATCGGGAATTGGGCTATGACAATTTACAGAAAAATGAGACGGTGGGGTAAATTAGCTTTTTTGGTGGTGTGTTTTGTAGCGAGCCTGAGTGCTTGCCGTTTCTTGCATTTGCCCTTTGCTCCCAACGCGCCTGCTTTCGTTGAATCTTTGCCTGTACCTGAATTGCCCGACTGGATAGAGCAAATTAGTCCCTTGGGAGAAAGTCAACTCCTGTCCCAAATTCGGATTCGTTTTAAAGAACCCCTGATTCCCCTAGAGGCGATCGCGAGTCCCCAACAACAGCAACTGTTGGAGAAATTTCAAGTTTACCCAGCATTGCCTGGCAAATTTCGATTTTTAACTCCTAAAATGGTTGGATTCCAAGCAGACAAAGCTATCCCCAAGGCTACTCGTTTACAAGTCACTCTTAAGGCAGGATTAGAAGATTTAAAAAAACACCAACTCAAAGAAGATTTAGCCTGGACATTTAGCACAGAAACTATTCAATTAAGCGAATTACCCCGTAGTCAAAAAGAACCTGATAGTCAGCCTGAACCTATTGATCTTAATCCGATCCTTGAGTTTAAATCTAATGTGGAATTAGATCTAGGTTCTTTGCGAGAAAGTTTAAAACTTATTCCCCAGGGAGAAACGCAAAGTATTACTCTAGATATCAACCTAAAAACCGAAGAAAATACCTTTAATGCTGATAATCCTGACAAAAAATTTGATTCTTCTTTACAACCTAAAACCTACACCATTAAACCTAAATATCCCTTAAAAAAAGCGACCAAGTATGAACTCAAAATTGGCAAAGATTTACGAGCAATTAATGGCAATTTACCCTCCGCGATCGCCTATTCGACAGAAGTATTCACCTATTCTACTCTAGCATTTGAAACAATTGAACCCTATGGAGTACCTGATGCGAGTGGAGCCTACGGACGATTTGTGCAGGGTAGTCCCCAATTCAAATTTAATAATGGTTTAGTCGCCAGTTCTGCTTTAGACTCTATTAAGATTGATCCGCCCTTCAAAAAAGGTGTCAAAGCAGTCAAAGCCTATGACGGTGATAATTATATCAGTCTCAATCCCTGGGCATTAGAACCTAATACCAACTACGCGATCGCGATCGATGGAAAATTAAAAGATCAATTTGGACAAACCCTAGAAAAACCGATTACCCTCAATTACCAAACAAGTGATATTTCTGGCGATATTTGGGCTCCAACGGGCTTAAATATTTTCCCCAAGGATCTTAATCTAAGACTCAATATTTCTACCGTTAATTTACCCAATTCTCAGTACCAAGCCGCCTATAAAGTTGTCGAGCCAACGGATTTAATTTTCACTGATTCAGCCTTTCCCCAGAATAATAATAAAGACCTATTGCCGAGCGCAAAAAATTGGCAAATTTTTACTGCCAAAGAGATTAAAAATAAAACCATTGATAATATTATTACACTTAAAGAAAAATTAGGTAAAGAAACGGGAATGATTGCCTATGGAATTAAAGCTAAAACCAATCAATATACGGATAATGATAAAAAAGCTTGGCGAGAATCAGAATTTTATGGATTAGTTCAATTAACTAATTTAGGGGTATTCGCCCAATGGTTTCCCGAATCAGGGTTGGTCAGAGTTAATCATCTCAATGATGGTTCTGTTGTTGCCAATGCCCGCGTTGAAATTTATCCTTCCCAATTAGAAGCTAAAACGAAAAATGCAACTCAACCCTGTGCTGTAACGCAAACGGATCAAACAGGAACCGCAAAAATAGAAGGACAAGTTTGGCAAAATTGTTTAATTAAAAAAACGGCTCCTCAGTTGTTAGTAATTGTCCGAGAAAATGAGGATTGGGCCTTCACCCGCACCGATGAATATAGTGGAGCCTATGAGTATGGAATTGATGCCAGTTGGGATGAAAATAAAACTCAATCCAGGGGCGTGATTTTTTCCGATCACCAACTTTATCAAGCAGGAGAAAAAGCTTGGTTTACGGGAACCGCTTATTATTTAAAAAATGGTGTACTAACTCAGGATAAAAAAACGCCCTATCAAATTAATTTAATTGATCCCAATGGCAAAACGAAGGATCTAGGCACAGAGATCAGCAATGATTTTGGCACGTTTTCCTTCTCTATTCCCTTAGAAAAAAATCAACTATTAGGCTATTACTCTCTCCGTGCGAAGGCAGAAACAGGATCAGAAATTGAGGGGGAATTCCGAGTTGCTGAATTTAAGCCCCCTAATTTTAAAGTCGATTTAAGTTTAGATAAAAAATTTGCACTGCTCGGTGAAAAAATAACGGCTAAAACGGAAAGTCAATACCTCTTTGGTGCGCCCCTCCAAGCAGGTCAAGTTGATTATTTTGTGACTCGTCAAAAGGTTGATTTTATCCCCCAAAATTGGGAAGAATTTTCCTTTGGCCGCCAGTGGTTTTGGCCAGAAGAAGCTCCCCAGGTTCCCAATGAAGTGTTACAGGGAAGCGCGGTTTTAGATACAACAGGGAACAATAGTCAAGCGATCGCCATTGCTCAGGATTTGCCCTACCCGATGCAATATCGAGTGGAAGCCCAGGTCAAAGATGTCTCTAATCTTTCGGTTGCTAATACCCAAAGTTTTACCGCTTTTCCTGACAATCGTTTAATTGGATTAAAAAGTGATTTTGTGGCCAATGCTGGGCAAGAATTTCCGATTAAAATAATTGTGACTGATCCCGATGGGAAAGTCATTACAGGTGAAAAAATTCGAGTAGAATTACAAAAAATTAATTACAGTAGTGTTACTCAATTAGAGGAAGGAAGTGCAACGGCTCGTCATCAAATTCAATACCAAAAAGTTGCCGAACAAGAAATTAACTCTAGTACCGAAGCTCAGACGATTAATTTAACGCCTCCTGATGGTGGTTCCTACCGCATTCAAGCTAATTTTATCAATACTAAAAATGATTTAACTGCAACGGATTTACAGGTTTGGGTGATAGGAAATAATGCCGTCAGTTGGGGCGATCACTATGAGAATAATCGTTTAAGTATTGAATTAGATAAAAAGAATTATAAAGTGGGAGAAACCGCAACCGCGTTGATTCAATCGCCCTATCCCGAAGCCGAATTATATTTTGCCGTCGTGCGTCATAATCTCATTTATAGTACCTTACAGAAAGTTAAAGGCAATGCCCCAAAAATTCAGTTTCAAATTACACCCGAAATGTTACCCAATGCCGCAGTGCAAGCCGTCTTAGTGAGACAGGGTAAACCTTTAAACGAAACAGAAACAGGTTCAGTCGATAAGTTAGTTAAAATTGGTTTTGCTCCCTTTAATTTGAATTTAGAGGAACAATATTTACAAGTTAAAATTACACCGCAAAAAAACGAGTTACAACCGAAAAATATCCAAAATTTAACGTTCAATTTAACGAATGTGCAAGGGCAACCCGTACAGGGACAGGTGAGCGTCATGGTCGTTAATGATGCAGTATTACAGTTAACGGGTTATCGTCCCCCAGATTTAGTCAAAACTGTCTATGCGGATCAGGACATTTCTACCCGTCTTGCGGATAATCGTCCCCAGGTGATTTTAACGCCGATGGCTTCTCCCTTGGAAAAAGGCTGGGGTTATGGGGGCGGAACTTCGACGGGGATTGGGAGTACCCAAATTCGTCGGGATTTTCAGGCGATCGCCTATTACGATGGCTCCGTTCTCACCGATGCCCAGGGACAAGCAAGCGTTAATTTTACGCTACCCGATGATCTGACGAGTTGGCGAGTGATGGCGGTGGCGACCGATGGAAACTGGCATTTTGGGAATGGGGAAAGCACTTTTGTGACCACTAAACCCCTGGTAACGAATCCTCTTTTACCCCAATTTGCCCGACTCGGCGATCGCTTTTTGGGTGGTTTATCGGTCACGAATACCAAAGGAGAAACGGTGACATTAAAGATTACGGGTTCGTTAAATCAAAACTTAAAATTTGCCGACCAATCGAGTTTAGAAAGTTCTACAAATTCGGGAATCCAAGCCTATCGTTTTCCTATAATTGCGAAACAGGAAGGGACAGGAACAGTACAGTTTTCTAGCCAATTAAATCAAGAAACGGATAGTTTTGAAGTTCCCCTAATGGTTGAAGATTTAGCCATCACGGAAAAAGTTATCACAACAGGAACAACTCCTAATAGCGTTAACATTCCCCTCAATATTAATTCTGATGCGATCGCGGATGTAGGGGGTTTAGAAATTAATTTAGCCAGCACCCTAATCCCTGAAATGATTGTTCCTGCTAAAAAAGTTTTAAATAATGAGAATTTGCCCTTTTTAGAACCGATCGCTAGTCAGTTGATCATCGCTGCAAACTTAGAAATATTATTGCAAAAATATCCCCAGATTCAAGCTCAATTTGATTTAGAAAAAGTAATTCAACAATCCTTGCTAGAGTTAGCAAAATTACAACAGGAAGACGGCGGGTTTGCCAGTTATCCCGATGCTAAAAAATCTGATTTATTTATCACGCCCTATGCCGCAATGAGTCTAGCTCAAGTAAAAACAGCAGGCTTTGAAGTGAATCCTGTCATGCTAAATAATCTGAAAAAATATTTAGCTAAAATAATTACAAATCCCGCAATTTCTGGCCTTTGCGATACGACTATTTGTAAAAATCAAGTTCGTTTACAGGCATTACAAGCTTTATCCCAATTAGGCGAAACGCGAGAAGATTTTCTATCCAGTCTCTACGAACAAAAAGAGTCCTTCGATTTAACGAACCAAATTCAATTAGCCCGTTATCTCAGTCTATTTCCAAATTGGCAAACAGAAGCCCAACAATTAACCCAAAAAATTCAACAATCTATCTATGAAACGGGTCGTAGTGCAGTCATTAATACCAATCTTCCCCAGGGTTGGCGTTGGTTTAATTCTACGACCGCAAACCAATCCCAGGCTCTACAATTATTTATTGCCCAAAAACAACCCTTAGAAGAGATTGATCGTCTCCTAAAAGGTTTGCTGTCCCTCCGACGAGATGGGCTTTGGCAAAATAGTTATGATAATGCTCAAGGGTTAATGGCTTTAGGGGATTATAGTCAGTTGGAAGGAAAGCCTGGTGATTTTCAAGCTTCGGTAGAATTAGACCGTCAGTTATTACTAAAATCCCAATTTAAAGGCACAGAAAAAGTTACGGATAATCTTACAATTTCTACGCCAAAATTACCCAAGGGAAATCATCAGTTAACCCTAAAAAAATCAGGTCAGGGAATTCTCCATTATCTAGCGGCCTATCGTTATCGTTTACCAGGCAATCAAGCTGGACAATTAAATGGCCTACGGGTTACGCGCTATGTTCATCCTGCCAATGCAACTAAAATACTCGCTGAACAAGGATTAATTGCCGAGAATAAACCTTTCTCCATTTCCCCAGGTCAGGTATTCGATCTGGAGTTAGAAATTATCACCGATCATCCCATTGATAATTTGGTAATTAATGATCCCTTGCCCGCAGGATTGGAAGCCATTGATACCAGTTTTCAAACGGCTCCGACCTATTTTCAATCTCAACCCGATAGTTGGGAAATTAATTATCAACAAATTCATCGCGATCGCATTGCGGCCTATGGGGATCATTTAGAAGCAGGAGTTTATACCTTGCATTATTTAGTGCGATCGGTTACGCCTGGCTTATTTGATTGGCCAGGGGCAGAGGTTCATCTCCAGTACGCCCCAGAGGAATTTGGACGAAGTGCTTCTAGCCAATTAGAAATAACAGAAAAATAATTTTAAAAACTTTTTAAATGATGTTCTTGGTTCCCCAAGCATTTCCCAATAGATATCTCCAGAAATCAAGAGTGCATCGATTGAAACCCTTGGTAGGGGCAATTCATAAATTGCCCTTACTCAATTCTTGGAGATGTCTAATAGAAGTCGGTATTCGCGATCGCCTGAAAGAATCTGTTACAATTTAAAGATAAATAATAATATTTCTGATAACCTCTTCCCCATTCCGAAAGAAACTTGCGATTTCTCCTCATTTATGATTT
>Ga0114972_10004611_pt1 | contig 10236 bp, 10 predicted proteins | sample M_140807_EF_Meta_FD_87354 | JGI IMG/M metagenome (GOLD analysis project Ga0114972, IMG submission 87354) | Freshwater microbial communities from Lake Montjoie, Canada to study carbon cycling - M_140807_EF_MetaG | ecosystem: Environmental > Aquatic > Freshwater > Lake | place: Lake Montjoie... | reverse complement strand
TAAATTAAAATTGATGTTTTGCAGAGGCTTTAAATAAATGTCTGCAATATTGGGTTCGCTCAAGCTATACACAGCACGGTTCATTCTGATGCTGAAATCCTCTGGGATTAATTCGCTGTGACGCAGAGCCCACAAATCGTAATAAATTCCATCGTTTATCGGAAAGCAACCATCCCAGCATTCTTCAAAAGCCCAACTTGAAAAAAAACTTTCTAACTCCAATGATTCATTAAATACGCCATCTAAATCAGCAACACATATATAGTCATAGTTCAATAATTTGGCTTTATCTAAAAGAAAATTTCGGCAATAACTCAGTCTTTGCGTTCTCAGACTCATAGAAGAATCTAAATCGCCAAAACTGTAAAAGTCTAATGGATAACTTTTTTTTAAATCATTTAAAAGATGTAAAGTATTATCTTCGGAGTTATTTCCAGCTACTATGAGTTTGTATTCAAGAAAATTGTCTCCTAGCTTTGCCATGACCTCAATAGATTTTTGTAGGCTTGAATCGCAGTTTCTTGCGCAACCTATAAAAACTATTTTTTTGCGTTTAATAAAATCTCTCACAACATTTGGGCTTTTAGGTTCATAGTAAACAAGCGAAACCTGATCATGTTCTATTAAAGCGCCACTGCATATTATTTTAAAATTAAAGTAATTATGTGGTCTATGAAAATTAATATCAACATATGTACCGCAAGAGGATTCAACTTGACTGTATTCAATTGGCAGGTAATTTTGTGGAATCCTCTGGTGCGTTCCCAGCAATTTAAATTCAGACAGTGGATTATCTGTTTTAATCTTCAAAGCATTGATAAATTGCAAATCTAAGTTGCGAAATTTGATTTCAGATAGAGAAGACATTGAAAGCGCTTTCCTAAATACTTATCAATTGATTATCCGGCAAATATAAACTGCTCTCAACAACATGACAAACGCTTCTATCAGCTGGCTTTTTTTTCTTTTCCATCAGCCAGCGCATTGGTGAATTGCTTCTCTGATGCACCTAATAAGTAAGCAGCTAGAAAGCATCTTTAGGGTGATAAGGCCGTTTATCCGTGTTATAGCTCAAACAAAACAGATGCTGAATGCCAATAAACAGTACCAATACCAACACCGCATGCTTTTACGATTTATTTGATACCCCTTCCCTTTTGCCGAAGAAGTTGAGTCTCAATACTGATTTACATCTTCTTCGGCTGAGATGGTTTGATCCGACTTCTTTTTAAAAATCTTTCTACTTGCAAGAATTACGATTAAACAAAGAATTGTAAAAATCATTAAATCACGATTGAAACTCATTCCATCCAATACGTATTGAACAAGTGCAACTGCAAAAGATGCAATGCCCATGCCTAGAAAGATGTATGTCAGAGTAAACATCTCAATGATGATGAAAGAGATGCCGACAATTATTGAGATTTGATAGAACTCCATATTCATATTTTTTCTATGATTTTTCCGATAGTTCCACTAAGTGATGACAACACATCACTTGGAAGCATCACTAATTTCGTATTGTTGCCCTGTGCAAGTTCTTTGACTGCTGCTGCTTGAATTTTTCTAATTTCAAATTCAACTGCACTTGCACCACCATTTGAAATTGCTTTAGAGACTGCATTAACTGCATATGCTTCAGCATCTGCTAGAACCATAGTTGCTTCTGCTTTCTTCTGCGCCGTATAGAGTTCTGCGTCTGCTCTGAGTTGTGCAGCTTGCTTTTTTCCTTCTGCCTCAGTAACAGTGCCTCTTCTAACCCGTTCTGCATTGAGTTGAATTTGCATTGCTTGTTTAGTTGCTTCATCAACTTCAACTTCAGTAACTTCAACTCTTGTTAGTTTGATGCCCCACTCAGTTGCAACATGCTGTAACTCAGTTTCAATTTCATCTGCGATGTGCTTGCGGTTAGATTGAACACCATCTAAGTCAGTTTTACCAATCACACTTCTGACTGTGCCGTTGATGATTGTTTTAATGCCTAGTTCAAGATTTTGTATGCGATACATCGTCTTTGATGGATCAATGATTCGATAAAGAATCGCAAGTTGAACTGATATTGAAACATTGTCATGTGTGATTGCATTAATTGGATCAGGTGGTAATTGAATCTCTTGTGCAGACACTTTGAATCTGACTACTTCCAATAAAGGAATAGTTAGTTGAAATCCCGCATTCAAGGTTCTGTTGTATTTGCCAAGACTTTCAATGACCCAGTTTTGGGATTGAGGCACGATGTTTATAGATAACCATAAGGCGACAATTACCAGAATTAATATAAAAATATATACAAATGTCGAAAATTCCATATGAACTCCAAGTGGCTTAAATCACCGAATAAACAGTACCGATACCAACACCGCATTCTTTTGCGTTTTGTTTGATACCCATTCCCTTTTCACGCAAAAGTTGAATTGCAGACTTCAACCCCTCGTTCATCTTGCTCGGTCTTCCCATCTTCACTTCCTTTGCCTTTGCACGATTCTGTCCCGCAATGACTCGTTCACGAATCAGATTGCGTTCAAACTCCGCCAATTCACAGAAGATACTGAACATCATGCGACCACTTGAAGTGCTTGTATCCAGACCTTGCTGAAGAAACTTCAAGTCGATTCGCATTGATTGCGGTTCATTTGGCAGTTCGACAAGATTCTGGAGACTTCTGCCCAATCGGTCAATAGACCAAACCAGAACCATGTCAAAACGTCTCTGAGTTGCTGCTTTCATCATTTGATTGAGAGCAGGTCTCTCCGAACGACCTTTTTCACCTGAGATTCCAGTATCAACGAACTCGGTGACGATTGTGTATCCGCATTTCTCTGCGACTGCACGATGTTCTATTAGTTGATTCTCACAAGTCAGTTTGTCAGTTGAGACTCTTGCGTAGATTGCGAGTCGTTTCATTACTTTTCCTTCTACTGGTTTGATAGGAGGAAGGTAACTGTCCAAGGGAATGAGTCAAGCAAAAGGCCAGTACAAAAACCCAGTGAAATAGTGCTTAGACAAAGAAAAAACCGCACCATACTTAAATGTGCGGTTTTAAGCACCTGACATGTGGTGAAAAAATGTGGTGAAAGTAGTATTTCGTATTTCCGTAAGTCTTTGATTTTATTTAAGAAAATACGATTTTCAGTACTTGGCGGAAACGAAGGGATTCGAACCCTTGATGAGGCTCAACACCCCATACTCCCTTAGCAGGGGAGCACCTTCGGCCACTCGGTCACGTTTCCTGTGAGTCAAATTATGCCTGATTCTGCTCCAGTTCAAAGGCTTTATGCAAAGAGCGCACAGCCAATTCGAGGTATTTTTCATCAATTACCACGGAAGTCTTTATTTCGCTCGTGGAAATCATCTGAATATTGATACCCTCACCGCTCAAACAAGCAAACATTTTGCTGGCCACACCCACATGGCTGCGCATACCAATGCCAACGATGGATACTTTGCAAATCTTGTTATCGCCCTGCACTTCGGGGTTACCCAACTCGGGCAGCGCCTTGTTTTTGAGTAATTCGATGGCTCGGGCATGGTCATTGCGGTTGACTGTGAAACTAAAATCCGTCAGTCCGCCCTTGCTGATATTTTGAATGATCATGTCGACTTCAATATTCGCTTCTGCGACAGTACCCAGAATCTTGTGGGCGATACCTGGTTTATCAGGTACCCCGATGATGGAAATTTTGGCTTCGTCGCGCGTAAAAGCTATGCCGGATACGATGGCTTGTTCCATTTGTTCGTCTTCCTCAAAAGTAATCAGAGTACCCGAACGGGCTTCCTCTGTGATGTCTATATCCCAAGGGGTAAAACTCGATAAAACTCTGAGCGGTACCTTGTATTTGCCAGCAAATTCTACCGAGCGAATCTGCAATACCTTGCTGCCCAGCGATGCCATTTCTAACATCTCCTCGAAGCTGACGGTATGCAAGCGCTTGGCCTCAGGCACAACACGCGGGTCCGTGGTGTAAACACCATCCACATCGGTGTAAATCATGCATTCTGCAGCTTTCAAAGCGGCTGCTACAGCCACAGCAGAGGTGTCTGATCCTCCGCGTCCTAACGTTGTGATGTGGCCTAGTGGATCCACACCTTGAAAGCCAGTGATGATGACGACTTTGCCTTGTAACAAATCGTTGCGGACACGGACATCATCAATGGATTCAATGCGGGCTTTGGTGAACGCGCTGTTGGTGTGGATTGGCACTTGCCAGCCTGCATAGCTGACTGCATCAATGCCTTGTGTTTGCAATGCAATGGCAAGCAAGGCAGAGGATGCTTGCTCTCCGGTAGCAGCTAATGCATCCAGCTCTCTAAAGTACGAATCACTGTAAGCGTCACCAGCAAGTTCCTTCGCTAAACCAAGCAGTCGGTTGGTTTCGCCGCTCATGGCCGATGGCACAACCACCATTTGGTGTCCAGCCTTGGCCCATTTAGCCACGCGCTTTGCCACGTTTTGAATGCGTTCGGTCGACCCCATTGAGGTGCCGCCGTATTTATGAACGATTAAAGCCATGAATTGGTTATGGGTGGTCAGTCAAAGCTTTAAATTGTACCAACCGATGACATCGCCAACTCTTTTGACATGTCCACGGCCCACTTTGATGTCAATTGCATGTCCCTTGGTTTGACAGGCCGCTATTTGAACCAACAGAGCTTCTAATTGACTCGAGCTGGCCTGAGCGCCACAGTGACTGAGCCACAACCTCAATACATTGACTTGTCTGGCATCACTGAGTTGCTGCAAGCGTGAAATCATTGGTGGTTCACCCACCAACTCCAAATCCAGTTGCGCCAGCGTGACCAACAATTGTTGCGCCTGAGCAGAATGCCTGGCACTGCGGGCAAATGTCTGACGAAAGGCGGGAAATGCTTTTTGCAGCACAGGCAGTAATTGATGTCGAATCAGATTGCGAGTGAATTGTTGGTCAAGGTTGCTAGGGTCTTCTACCCAAGCCACGCCGGTAGACAACAACCAATCACGAATATCTGCGCCAGGTACCTTGAGCCAAGGTCTGTGCAACACCAAGCCATGACGTTCTGTTTTTTCAGGCATGGCGGACAAGCCCGGCAAGCCCCGCCACGCGATAAGGCCAGCAACAAGGTTTCGACTTGATCATCCGCATGTTGAGCCAAAGCGACGTCGGCAATATTTCCGCCCCAATGGGATTTCAAAGCAGATGCGATGGCGTTGTAGCGACCGCGCCTGGCGGCCTCCTCAGGACTTTCGCCTTGCGCATGCCGTGCATCAATTCGCTCAATCGCCAGCGGAACTTGCAGTTGTTCGCATAATTTTTCGCAATGAAGGGCAAAGTCGTCAGCCGCCTGCTGTATGCCATGGTGAACGTGTACCGCTTTGACCTGATTGGGCCAACGAGCCACGCATGCCAACAGCATGGCGGTGGAGTCTGCACCTCCGCTCAAAGCAACTGCAAAAGGGAGTTCCGGTTTGAAATGCTTTAAAGACAGGGACGCCGGTGGTCCCACTGCCATGAAGCCTGATTCAACGTGTTTCAGCTTTGGTGTCGTTGAATCGGCCATAACTTTGCAGCCGTTCGTAACGCCTGTCCAGTAACTCTATCGGCTTGAGATCGCTCAGTTGACGCCAAGCATCATTCAGTCCGCGTTTGAGTTGAGAAGCCATCAATTTGGTATCACGGTGCGCGCCACCTACTGGCTCATTCACTATTTTGTCAACCAGGCCCAAGGCCTTGAGTCGGTGTGCAGTGATGCCAAGCGCATCTGCAGCATCCGAAGCACGATCAGATGTCTTCCACAAAATGGAAGCACAACCCTCAGGGCTGATGACCGAATAAATGGAATACTGCAACATCAGCAACTGGTCGGCGACACTGATGGCCAGTGCGCCGCCAGATCCGCCCTCACCAATGATGGTGGTAATGATGGGCACTTGCAATTGCGCCATCTCGTAAATATTGCGACCTATGGCCTCACTTTGGCTGCGCTCTTCTGCATCAATACCTGGAAACGCACCCGGTGTATCAACAAACGTAAAAACCGGCAGTTTGAATTTTTCTGCGGTTTTCATCAGGCGCAACGCCTTGCGGTATCCCTCTGGACGTGTCATACCAAAATTGCGAGCGGTTCGCTCTTTGGTGTCTCGTCCCTTTTGCTGCCCCAAGACCATGCAAGCATTACCGTTAAAACGCGCCAGACCGCCCACAATGCTCAAGTCATCAGAAAAATGGCGGTCACCGTGCATTTCAACAAAGTCTGTGAATATTTCACTGATGTAATCCAGCGTATAAGGACGCTCTGGATGACGCGCAATCTTAGTGATCTGCCAAGGGGTCAGATCACTGTAAATATCTTTGGTCAACAGTTGGCTTTTTTTAGATAACTGTTCAATCTCTTGAGATATGTCTACAGCTGATTCGACTTGTACATAACGCAGTTCTTCAATTTTCGACTCTAGCTCTGCGATAGGTTGTTCAAAATCCAGAAATGTTCTTTTGGCCAATCGGTTCTCCTTAATGGCAAAGTCCGTTCAATTGCTTAATAGGCAACAGGCTGTGGATCCAGCGAACGCCAAATATACCAAGTTGCCACACTGCAATAAGGATGCCAAGCGGCAGCCACTTCGCGGGCATCGCTGCGACTGACGTCTTCGCCGGAAAAATAATTTTTACTGATGCCGTTGATCAGGCCGACATCATCCAGGGGCAGAACATTAGGGCGTAGCAGGTAAAAGATCAAAAACATCTCTGCGGTCCATCGACCAATACCGCGAATCGCGACCAGTTCCTCAATGATGGCCTCGTCGTCCATGTCGGACCATTGCCGCGTATGCACCGCTCCGTTAGAAAAATGCAAAGCGAGGTCAACCAGGTATTCCACCTTTCGTGCTGACAAACCTGCAGCTCGCATATCGTCAACTTTGAGCTTTAGCACAGCGGCTGGGGTCAGGGTTTTGCTCAGAGCAGCGAATTTATCCCACACCGACTGTGCAGCTTTGACTGAAATTTGTTGCCCCACAATACTGCGCGCCAGTGTGACAAAGGCGTTGCCACGCGACTCCAAACAAACATCGCCGAACTGAGGAATCAAGCGCCTCATCACCCGGTCTTTTTTAGCCAAATGCTTGCATGCCTCTTCCCAGTAAGCGGGCGTGACGCGTTTGACGGGCAACGCATGACTGGGCATCAAGCACGCTCCCACAAAGTACCTTGCGCCGAATCTTTGAGCACGATACCCAAGCCCAACAACTGTTGCCGAATTTGATCAGCCTTGGCAAAGTCTTTGGCCTGCTTGGCGATGGCCCGCGCTGCAATCAATTCGTCAATCTGTAAGGTTTCATCACCCGCGTCTGAATGGCTAGCGGTTTGTAAGAACACCAGCGGATCAGTTTGCAACAAACCCAACACACCGCCAAGGGCTTTGAGCAACCCGCTTAATTGATGGGATTGTGATCGGTTGACTTCTGTCGCGAGATCAAACAGCACAGCCACCGCCTCGGGTGTACCAAAATCCTCGTCCATAGCTGTTTTAAATCGCGCTGCATACGATTGTTGCCAGTCAATACTGACAGTTTGTGGCGCCACAGTTTGTAATGCGGTGTAAAGCCGTTTCAGTGATGCGCGGGCATCGTCTAAATGTTGATCGCTGAAGTTCAATGGACTGCGGTAATGGCTACGCACCACAAAGAAACGCACTTCCTCTGGCCGGTATTGCTTGAACACATCTCTGATGGTGAAGAAATTACCCAGGCTTTTAGACATTTTGACGTTATCTACATTGATAAAGCCGTTGTGCATCCAATAATTGGCCAAAGCAACACCGTGGGCACCTTCACTTTGTGCAATTTCGTTTTCATGATGAGGAAACTGCAAATCAGCGCCACCACCATGTATGTCAAAAGACTGACCCAACAAGTTGCAAGCCATGGCTGAGCACTCGATATGCCAACCCGGCCGTCCACTGCCAAAAGCGCTGTCCCATTTGACATCCGCGGGCTCTTCTGGCTTGGCGGCTTTCCACAATACAAAGTCCAACGGGTCTTGCTTGCCGTCTGACACCGCAACGCGTTCACCTGCATGCAATTCATCTAATGATTTACCGGACAACTTGCCATAACCAGCAAATTGACGAACTGCGTAATTCACATCGCCATTGGCGCTGCGGTAAGCCAAGCCTTTGTCTTCCAGTTGCGTGATTAACGCCAACATGCCAGGTATGTGGTCAGTTGCACGTGGCTCTGCTTGCGGGCGTTCAATTCCCAGCGCATCGGCATCTTGGTGCAAAGCCAAGATCATTCTGTCGGTGAGTACGCGAATAGATTCTCCGTTCTCAGTGGCTCGACGGATGATTTTGTCGTCTATGTCTGTGATGTTTCGAACATAAGTCACCTGAAAACCTGAGTGCTTGAGCCAACGTTGCACCACATCAAAGGCGACCATTGAGCGGGCATGACCGATATGACAAAAATCATAAACCGTCATGCCGCATACATACATCCGCACCTGACCTGGTGTCAGTGGCTGGAATTCCTGCACTGCACGCGCCAGCGTGTTGTAAATTCGAAGGGCCATCGTGGTTGAAATTGGAATAATTGCACACAAGCAGGTGCGTAATGTCACTCTACTACAATGGCGTCAGTATATCGAGGTCCTTTGGTTTGCATCTAGTTTGCAGGTGCCGTACTTTTTAAATTTCATGCGACTTTACTTGTTTTTGGCTTCTTTCTTTTCGCTAGTTCGTCAACTTGTCATACCGGGCATGGTGATGCTTTGCGGCAGTTTCTGTGTGCAAGCGCAAACTGTCACCAATCAAACTTACAAGGGCACTGCCCATGATGAAGTGCAAAAAAGCTTGCAGTTGCGAGACTGGGCCGATGCACTGAGACAGACCCAAGAGTATCTGGAAAATCAACCGCGTGATCCGCAGATGCGTTTTTGGCAGGCCAGACTTCTTGAGCAATTGAAACGGACCGCCGAAGCATTTGACACCTATGTTGCGCTGGCCCAGGATTACCCTGAATTGCCAGAAGTGCAAAATAATCTGGGCGTCATGCTGGCTGCACAGGGAAGGATTGACGAAGCACGTCAAGCCTTCGAGCACGCATTACTTAACAACCCAGATTACGCCACTGCACACGAAAATCTTGGCGACATATTTCTTCACCTCGCCAATCGTTCATACGACAACGCAACCCGCATAAGCGGCAGCAACAAGAGCCTCAACGCAAAAATAACTGCACTTCAATCAGCCCTCCAACTCACTCTTCCTCCACCATGAACATTTTTTTTCGTCGTTTTATATTTATGTGCTTGCTTGGCTGCAGCCTCATCACACATGCGCAATCCAACTACCCGCAAGTCAAATTTGTCACCAGCGCTGGAGAATTTGTTGTTGAGGTATACACCGACAAAACGCCAAAGACGGCTGAGAATTTTCTAAGCTATGTGCGTGAAGGCCACTACAACGGCACGATTTTTCACCGTGTCATCAATAACTTCATGATCCAAGGTGGCGGTTACGACAGCAAATACAACGAAAAGTCTACGCGCCCACCTATCAAGCACGAAGGCGTAGAGGCCAAAGCCAGCGGCGCTTTACACAATACGATGGGCACGCTGGCCATGGCACGAACCAATAACCCGCATTCTGCAACTGCTCAGTTTTTCATCAATGTCAAAGACAATGACTTTTTAGATCACCAGTCCGCCACACAACAAGGTTGGGGGTATGTGGTTTTTGGCAAAGTCATCTCAGGTATGGATACAGTGAATCGCATCAAACAATTGCCCACTGGAGCCGGCGGGCCATTTCCGAGTGACGTACCCCAAACTCAAGTCCTCATTCAATCTGCAACACTGGTGAAATAATCATGCCCAACCCTCAAGTCGAATTGCATATCCATGAACACGGCGTCATTACGTTGGAGCTCGATGATGACAAAGCACCTAAATCGGTAGCCAACTTTTTGTCTTATGTCGAAAAAGGCCATTACGACGACACCATATTCCATCGCGTCATTCCCGGTTTTATGGTTCAAGGTGGCGGCATGAGTCCGGACATGAAAGAAAAAAAGGTGGACACCAAGCTTGAAAACGAAGCAAACAATGGCTTGAAAAATGATTGCTACACCGTTGCGATGGCACGCACCAGTGATCCCCATTCAGCCACGTCACAATTTTTCATCAATGTCAAAGACAACGATTTTCTGAACCATTCCTCCCCTACCCCTTCTGGATGGGGATATGCGGTATTCGGTAAAGTCAT
>Ga0114972_10004607_pt1 | contig 10245 bp, 5 predicted proteins | sample M_140807_EF_Meta_FD_87354 | JGI IMG/M metagenome (GOLD analysis project Ga0114972, IMG submission 87354) | Freshwater microbial communities from Lake Montjoie, Canada to study carbon cycling - M_140807_EF_MetaG | ecosystem: Environmental > Aquatic > Freshwater > Lake | place: Lake Montjoie... | reverse complement strand
TCTCATCCCGTCCTTTGACGTCAACGCCTCTTCGGCGGGCTTTCTCTACGCGCTAACGATCGCCGAACAGTTCATCGCCGCGGGGACCTTCCGCACGGTGCTCGTCGTGGCAGCGGATGCGCCATCGCGCTTCGTCGCCGAGGACGATCGCACGGCACGCGCGCTCTTCGGAGACGGCGCGGGAGCGGTGGTCCTCGGGCAGAGCGACGGCGAGGCGGGCGTTCTCTCGTCGACGATCCACGCCGACGGAACGTTCTCCGATCTCATGGGGATCCCCGCGGGCGGTTCGGCGGAGCCGCTCGACGCCGCGGGGCTCGAGGCGGGCCGCCAGTACCTTCGGGTCGAAGGCGGTCCGCTCCGCGACTTGACGGTGCGGCACTTGACCTCGTACTCGATGCAGGCGCTGAAGGCGGCTCGGTTGACGAGCGCCGAGCTCGATTGGGTCGTGCCGCAGCAGGGGAATCTGCGCATCATCGAGGTCATCTCGGAGCGGCTCGGGTTCCCGTTGTCTCGCTTCGTCCTCGATACCGAAGAGGTCGGCAACGCGCTCGCGGCGTCGATCCCCATCGCGCTCGATCGCGCGGTTCGTCGCGGGGCGATTCGGCGCGGTCAGACGGTGCTTCTGTGCGCGCTCGGTGCCGGCATCACCTGGGGCGCGGCGATCCTTCGGATGTGACGCAGTCTCGCGCTTCGTCGAGGAGCCTCTCCACGGCCTCGATGCCGTTGCCGATCCGCTCCCCGGGGCTCGTGCGTCGCGTGAGCCGCATGTCGGGTGTGAGGCGCCACTGCCCTCGGGTCCCGCGGATCAACGCAGCCAGCTTCGCCGGATCGAGGGGGGTGTCATCGCGAAGGTGAAGCGTGACTCCCGCGGCGGAGGCTTCGCAGCCGAGGACGCGCAGGCGCCGCAGGTCCGTCTTGACCGACATCATGTCGATGAGCTTTCGGGCGGCCTCGGGCGGACGGCCGAACCTGTCCTCCATTTCTTCCGCCAAGCGCAGCACCTCGTCGCGTTCGAGCGCGCTCGCGAATCGCTTGTAAAGTGAGAGGCGTACGCCTACGTCGGTGATGTAGTCGTCCGCGAGGAGCGCTTCGACGTCGAACGTGAGCTCGGGGTCGATGTCGCTCGTGGTCGGCTCTCCTCTCAGCTCGGCGACCGCTTCGTCCAGCATCGAACAGAACATTTCGAGGCCAACGGATGCGATGGTCCCGCTCTGCTCGGCGCCAAGGAGATCGCCGCCCCCGCGCAGGTCGAGGTCGAGCGATGCGACCTGAAAGCCAGAGCCGAGTTCCGTGTAACGCTGCAGCGCTTCGATGCGAATTCGTCCATCACCGGACAAGTCCGCCGGGACGACCAGGTAGCAATAGCCGCGCTCCTTCGAGCGACCGACTCGGCCGCGCAGCTGGTAGAGCTGGGACATGCCGAAGAGGTCGGCGCGATCGACGATGATCGTGTTGCACCGGGGGATGTCGAGGCCATTCTCGATGATCGCGGTTGCGCAGAGGATGTCGTGCTCGCCGGCGATGAACTCCAGCATCACGCGCTCGAGAGATTCCTCCGACATCTGCCCATGAGCGACGGCGATCCGAGCTTCGGGGACGAGCTCCGAGAGGAGCTGCGCACGCTCGCCGAGACCGCCGATTCGGTTGAAGACGAAAAAAATCTGCCCTCCGCGCTGCAGCTCGCGGGTGATTGCCTCGCGCAGCACTGCCGGATCCCAACGCGTTGCGATCGTCCGGACGGCGCGTCGATCAACGGGCGGCGTCGCTATCAGCGACAAGTCACGTACGCCCGCGACCGCCATCTGAAGCGTCCGCGGGATCGGGGTCGCGGAGAGCGTGAGGACGTCGATGTCCGTCTTGAGGGATTTGATCCGCTCTTTCGAGGCGACGCCGAAACGTTGCTCTTCGTCGATGACAAGCAAGCCCAGCTTCTTGAAGTGGACGTCTTTGGACAGGAGTCGGTGCGTACCGACGACCACGTCGATGGTGCCGTTGCGAAGACCGAGCACGACGTCGCGTTGCTCCTTCGCCGATTGAAACCGGCTCAGCGTTGCGATGCGAATCGGGTAGCCGGCCATGCGGGCGGTGAACGTGTTGGTGTGTTGTTGCGCGAGGATCGTCGTTGGGCAAAGGAGCGCCACCTGCCGCCCCGACATCGCGACGCGGAAGGCGGCACGAATGGCGACCTCGGTTTTGCCGAAGCCAACGTCCCCGCAGACCAGTCGATCCATCGGTCGTGCGGCCTCGAGGTCCCCGCCGACCTCGGCGATGGCGCGCGCTTGGTCGTCGGTTTCTTCGTATGGGAACGCGGCTTCGAAGCTACGGTAGTCGTCGTCGATTGCGGGCGTCGGGTCACCCGTCGCCTCCCGCCGCTCGGCGTAGAGTTTGAGCAGATCGTCCGCAATTTGTCGAATGCGGGCCTTGGCCTTCGACTTCGTCTTTCCGAACGAAGCGCCGCCGAGTCGGTCGAGCTTCGGTGTCGCGTCGGAGCCGCGGTAGCGCTGAACGAGGCTCAGGCGGTACGCGGGCAAGTACAGCCGATCGCCGCCGGCATACTCGACCACGAGCAGGTCGAGCCGCTGCCCGGCAACCTCCCGAACGATGAGCCCTTCGTAGCGGCCGATGCCGTGCTCGAGGTGGACGACGAAGTCGCCGACCGCGAGATTTCTGAGGTCTTCGAGCAGCTGCTTTGCTTTTCGCTCCGAGGTCTTCGGGGTCTTCTTGTCGCGCAGCGACCGGCTTCCAAAGATGTCTTCCTCGGTGATCCACGCGATGCCGTCCGCGAACGCAAGGACGCCCCGACGCAAGGAACCCACGGCGACCACGGTCCGCTCGACCGGCAGGCTCGTCGCGGCAGCGCGGGCGGCGACGGTGTCCGCGACGTGCACGTCGAGCTTTCGGTTGCGCAGCATCGTCGCGATGCGTTCCGCTTGGATGCTGGTGCGTGCGGCGAGGGTCACGCGCAGGCCGGCTCCTTGCCATGCAGCGATCCGGTCGAGCAGGGGTGCGAGGCCTGTCCCATGGCCGCGGTCGCTGCGGGCCTGCGCGAGTGCGCGGGCAAGGTCGTCCGGGGCGCGTGCCCCGAGCGTGAGGCTATCCGACCGAGGTGCCGCGAGTTCGCCCCAGACGCCCGCTTCGCCCGCGATAGGGGAGGTGTTTAGACCGAGAGCCGTACGTGCGGCGAGCCAGCCCTCGATCTCCTCGCCGTGCGCGACGAGCTCTGCGACCGCGTAGTGAGGTTCGCCGTGCTTGCCGACCTCATCAAGGGCCGCTCGGTCGTACGCGCCTGCGATGGCGTGGGATACGACGCTCGGCTCATCGACGACGACGATGGTGTCGCTGGGCAGCTGCGCGTGGAGCGGCTCGAGGTCGGAAAACGCCGGCAAAAATGCTTCGGCGCCGAAGAACGCTTGGCCATTGGCCACCTCCTCGGAGAGCTGTCGAGCTTTGCTCGATGGCCAGTCGACGGCATCGCAGAGCGATCTCACCGACGCGCGCGCCCGAGCGGTCGCGCTCGCGTCGAGGAGCATCTCGCGGGCTGGCGGCAGGTGCACGCGTGGGAGTTGCTCGCGCGTACGTTGGTCGGAGGGGTCGAAGGCTTTGATCGCGAGCAGGCAATCGCCGTCGAATTCGAGCCTCACGGGACTGGTCATTGCGGGGCCCCAGACGTCGACGAGCGCGCCGCGAACCGAGAGCGTGCCTGGATCTTCGACGAGCGGGGCACGCACGTAACCGGCCGCGGCGAGGCGACCGAGGAGCTCGCCGCGCTCGCACTCCTCGCCGACGCCGAGGGTCACGCCATGCGATGCGACCCGCGCGACGGGGACGACTTTCCGGACCAGAGCGCCTGCGCTGATGACGAAAACGCTCGGCGGTTGCGGCAACGTGAGCGCGTGAAGGGCGGCGAGCCGGCGCGCCGCCGCCGCGCGGTCGGGAACGGCGCTGGAGTAAGGGCTGCTGTCGGGGGCTTCGAACGCGACGACTTCGCCGTGGGGCCGCGCGTTCGAGGTCTCGTCCGCGGCCATCAGCGCGAATCGCAGATCGTCAACGGCCGCTTCGGCTCGCGCGCTGTCCTCGACGATGAGCGCGACGGGACGGTTCGAATTGGCCCTTAGCGCGGCGACGATGCGGGCGGAGATCGAGCCTCCCGCCCCTCCGATGGCAACGCGCGACTTCGTCGCCGCGGACAGGACCATGCGGGCAAGCTCGGCGGCGCTGCAAACGCGACCATCGGACGGAAGCTCGACGTCGAGAGAATTCACCGGTCTATCGAGCGTTCAATTGTCGAAAGTCGGGCCGTCGCAGGGAGCGCGATGACCAAAAATCTGCTCCCAGTTGTCGCGGTACGTGCGCGTCGACACCTGCGCCGGCCCCGTTCGCGCGTCCGCCTGTCGGGCGTCGTGCACCACGTCGACGTCGAAGAGTTGACCGTGCTCTGGTCGCTGGGAGAGTCGAACGAGTTCTCCGTGAATGGGCTCGCCGTCGCGCATCGCGCGCATTCGGCCGAGCTCGACGTGTTCGTCGCGTTTTCGGATGACTCCCAAATCTCCGTTCGATTCGTCTTTTCCGTAAACGAACACGACGTCGCGCGAGGGCGATTGCGAGGGCGAAGGGGGATCGCCTCCGTTGGCCTTGGGCTCGCGCTTCGACATGTTCCCATTGTGACTGAGTTCTCGGAAAAGTCAGCCTCGGAGTCGACCGCCGCGCCGCCGAGCCCTTGGAACAAACTTGGCCGTAGCGCTCACGAACGCGTACCGACGCCATGATCCGCGGGCAGCAGCATGCCCGGGGAACTCCGGGAGGAACGTTCATGAGTCGGGCAAACACGGGTGTCGACCCCAAGCGCAAGAACACGCAGGTAGACCGCCGAGACGCTGGAGCGCCGCGCGTCACCTTCGAGGCGTTGGTCGAGGTTGGAGCAGGCGCTTCGGGTGGGTTCGAGGCGGAGTCGGTGGATGTATCACCCGACGGCATTCGGTTGCGGACGGCCTACCTTCCCGACATGGGGGAGCGCTTGGTGTGTCGCTTCGACGGTTTCGGGGGCGAAGTCGTCGCGGAGGGAGAGGTCATCTGGCGCCGTGATCAAGGGCGTGGAGGCGAGTTCGGGCTTCGGTTCATCGGCCTGGACGAGCACGGGGCCAAACTTCTCCAGGAGATGTGTCAGCCGGGTGGTGCGGAGGACGTCGAACCTTCGGGCGTACCCGAAGGCGCCTTTGTCGGTTCCCGCGTGAAGTTGCACATCGACGGCTTGGGCTCGCCGATGCGAGCACGCGTCAAGGATACGGCGAAGGGTGAGGTCCTCGTGGGCTCGAGCCTCGAGTTCTTGCGCGTCGGGCGCGACATCGAGTTGGAGGATGTCGAGAAGGGCGGTCGTCGAACCGCAATGATCGAGCACGTCGGCGTCGAAATTGACCGCGCGAACAACGTCCCCCAACTCGTCGTGTCCCTTCGCTACGAGGATGGAAGCAAGGTCGATTACGACGCGAGCGACATGGAGGAGGCTCCTTCGGCCGAGCGCCATCCGTCGCGTCCCGGCATGTTCCAAGAGGCCAGTCTTGCGTCGAAAGAGACGACCCCTGAGCCGACCGTCATTGACAACGATGCCTCGGAACCCCGTCGCGCAGCGTTGCCACCACGCAAGTCGCCCCGTCTCGAGCTGAGCGCCGATGAAGATGTGCTCGAGGGGGACGACCTCTCGCAGGAGCAGCCGCCGACGCTCGCAACGCCCGCCCTGCGAGCGAGGCGTGACGCAAAACCCGCGGTCGCGCAGGCCGTTCGGATTGACGACGCGACGAGCAAGCTCGGCGAGCTCGCGAAGTCTCTCGGACCGAAGCTTACCCACGCGGGCGCGAGCGCACGGGGCGTTCTAGGAAGCCTCCTTTCCGCGGTGAAGCAGAAGCGCGCGGAGCCAGAAGTTCGCGCAGCCAAAGTGAAGCGCACCACGGCGCCGCCGCCGTCGGGAGCGCTCACGAGCGACGGGAAGCGACTCTTCCGCCAAGCTCGTGAGAGCTCCGAAGAGGTCGAAGAGTCGGAAGCGGTCGCCCCGGCGCGTGCGCCGAAGCTCGCTCCAAAGAGCAAGGCGATCGCCGCGTCGGTGCTCGGCGTGCTCGCGGTGCTCGGTGTTTACGCGGTGTCGACCCGCGCGAGCAGCAAGGGTGCGGATGACGCGACGGCGGCGGTTGCTGCGGCCGTCACGGCTGCGCCCGAAACGGTTCCGAGTGCGGCGAGCTTGGGCGAAGCCCCGGCTCCAGGGGGAGCTGTCGCGACGGCAAACGTGCCGCTCTTCGGAGCGACGCCGTTGTCGACGACCGAGCCCGTACCGACGCCACCGAATCCCGAGGCGCTCGCCGCCGACGCGGAGCCGGGGGATGCTCCGCCGGGCGCCGCAGCTGCGGAGGCCGGCTCGAAGGACCCAGGTGCCCCTGACAGCGAGGAACCCGCAGTGTCATCCGGCGGCGCGCTGCGCAAGGAGTGGGGGATGGGACAGGTCCACGACCCGATCTCGCTCAAGCTGACGATGGACGGAGAGGTTGCCGGCTTCAGCGGCTCGGAGGGCGACACGGGTTTCACCCTCGTGGTGCCCGGTCGCAAGTCGGTCTCCTCGGCCTCGGGGCTCGCACGCAAGGACAAGCGCATCGAGTCCCTCAACGTCGTGAACTACCCTGACCGCGCAGAGGTCACGCTCCACTTCAAGGGAGACGTGCCCGCCTACGCTGTGAAATCCAGCGGAAACCGCGTTTCGATCGACATCGACGGCGGCACCGCCGACGGTCGGGACGAAGGCAAAAAGAAGTCGAAGAACTCCGTGAAGAGCGGTGGGCACGACAAGGCGAAGGCGGCCGAAAAGGGCAGAAAGCACGACGCGAAGAACGCCAAGTCCGACAAATCGGAGAAGAAGTCCGAGTCAAAGAAGGCGGACAAGAAGAGCGACGCCAAAAAAGCGAAGAAGTAGCTCCGACGCTACCGTCGCGCGAAGGACGCCCCGACGAGTTCTCCTCGGCCGGGGCGTCCGTTCATTTTGTGCTCCGCTCAGCTCGCGAGCGCGACGTCCATCGGGCTCGCGGGCGACCCTGCGCCCATCACCGAAAGGTCCGTTCGGCGGAGGTCGCGCTCCTCGCGGGCCCTTCGTGATTCGACGACGATGAGGTCACGCGCACGGATGTCCGTGTAGCGCCGCTTCGAGCCGCCTTGGCCTTCCACCGTACGCGAACGAATCGAGCCGTCGACCCACACGCGGGTGCCTTTCGTCAGGAAGGACGAAAGCGACTTCGCGCGCGGGCCCCACATCTCGACGTTGTGCCACTCGGTGCGCTCGTGTCGCTCTTGGTTCTTGTCGCGCCAAGTGTCGGTCGTCGCGAGCGAGAGCTTCAGGCAAGGGTTGTCGGTGTCGCCGAAGGCGAGTTCCGGGTTTGCGCCGATATTTCCCATCAACATCACACGGTTCAGGCAGTTGCTCATGGTGTTCCTGTAGGGTCACTGATTGGTTGGTAGCGTTCACGATTGGAGGGAAGGAGTGGCGGGGTTGCGCTCTGTCTCGAGCGCGGTCCGGAGCGCGAGCGCAAGCGCTGCGGATCCCAAGATCGCTTCGCGTGCGCGCTCGCGGCCGGCGCCGAGGCGTTGGCCGTCGAACACGAGGCTTGTGCCGCTCTTGTCGAGGACGCCCGCCTCGAGGCCCTTGTCGATGAGCTCGCTCGCGTGGTCGATGCCTTTGCCCCAACGAATCTCGAACTCCGCCTTCTGAAAGGGCGCCGCGCACTTGTTTTTGACGATCTTGGCCCGCGTGCGTGAGCCAACCGCTTCCTCGCCCGCCGTTACCTGTCCGGTCCGGCGAACATCGACGCGGACGCTCGCGTAGAACTTCAGCGCGTTGCCTCCCGTTGTGGTCTCGGGGTTGCCGAAGACGACGCCGATCTTTTGGCGAAGCTGGTTGATGAAGACGATTGTCGTTCCGGTTTTGTGGGTGATTGCCGTCAGCTTTCGAAGCGCTTGGCTCATGAGACGGGCTTGGAGACCCATGTGCTTGTCGCCCATTTCTCCGTCGATTTCGGCTTGCGGAACCAGTGCCGCGACGGAGTCCACGACGATCAGCTGAACGGCCCCCGACCGGGTCAAGGTCTCGGCAATGTCGAGCGCTTGTTCGCCGCTGTCAGGCTGGGAAAGCAGGAGCGACTTGACGTCCACGCCGATGGCCTGTGCGTAGCTTGGATCGAACGCGTGCTCGGCATCGATGAATGCCGCGACCCCACCCGCCCTTTGGGCCTCGCAAATCGCGTGGAGGCAGAGGGTGGTTTTGCCTGAGGATTCCGGTCCGAAGATTTCGACGATTCGGCCTCGCGGGTAGCCGCCGATGCCGAGGGCGTCGTTCAGGGCGATCGAGCCCGACGAGATCACGTCGATGACCGAGTCTGGCGGCGCCTCTCCGAGCGCCATGATGGCTCCCTTTCCGAAGCGCTTCTCGATCCCATCGATCAGGTTGCGGACAATTTTGGTCGTTTCTTTGTTCATGTTTTCCTCGAAGGCCGTGGCGTTGAGCCTCGAGCACGGCATAGCGATGAGCGTGCCAGCGCCGAAGTGCCCGAATTCACAGCAAAGAGCCGCGGCCGTGCGGTGGCGGCCGCCGGCGGAATCGGTGGCGGCCGCCGGTGAGCCACCGAGGGCGGATAGAGGATCGTCGCGAGGTCACAGCGTGATATGGTTCTCCCCTCTGCCTCGGCTCCGCGTACCGGAGTGGGCGCACAAGGACCGAACGAGATGGCATCCGATTCCGGGCACGGCGGCGCAGACTCCAAGACAATCGGCCGCTTCGAGCTGCTCAGCGAGTTGCACAAGGGTTTTTTTGGACCGGTGTGGTTGGCTCACGCCACGAGCGGAGACGATGCGGGAAACATCGTGCTCGTCCGCCGCGTCGAAGTATCTGCGGAGGTCGACGAGGTTGCCGTCGCGGCGGTTGCCGAGGCTGCCGAGCGCGCCAAGGGCGTTCGGCATGAGGCGCTCGCGGCAACGATCGAGGTGTTCTCCGAACCGCGAGCGCTCGCGATCGTCAGCGAGTACCAGGAATCCGAGCCTTTGCGTACGGTCCTTCGCCTCGCTGGGATCGGTCGCAAGCCGGTACCGCCGGCCGTCGCGGCGCGCATCGCCATCGACGTTCTCGACGCGTGCGCTCACCTGCACGGGTTGGGCTCGCTCGCGGCGCTCACTCCGGACAACGTGCTCGTGGGCAGCGATGGCGTCACCCGCGTCCTCGAGCCGATGGCGTCCCAAGCCGCAGCTGGCATCCACGTTTGGCGCGAGCAGCCGAAGCGCGCCACGTACGCGGCACCCGAGCAGTTCGGAGACGAACCCGGCGACGAGCGCTCCGACCTGTTTTCCATGGGCATCCTGCTCTGGGAGATGCTCCGAAACAGGCCCCTTTTCGGCGGCTCGAACTTTGCCCAGGTTGGCGAGCGGGTGCGCGCCGCGGCGATCGGCCGCGCGGACGCGCTCAAGCCCGCGGGCGGCGAGGCGATCCCAAAGGCGCTGGCGGACATCGTTGAGCGGTCGCTCGCCCGCAAGCCCGACGAGCGTTACGAGTCCGCGGCGGCCTTCTTGTCTGCTCTCGAGGGCTGTGAGCCTGCTGACTACGAAACGGTCGCGCGTTACGCCAACGAGCTGTTGGCGGATGCCTTCGGAGTGCATCGGCGAAAGCTTGCGGGAGTTGTTGGCGCCGAACCTGCCCCGCCGAAAGCAGCACCGGCCGCCAAGGCCGCGCCACCCGCTGCGCCACCCGCGGCGCTCTCGGCGAAGCCCTCTGCACCGACGCCGGAACCGCTCGACGACGATGCAGAGCCCGAGGTGGAGCCTGCGGGTCCGCAGCAGCCCAAGGTCGAGGTAGTCACCGAAGGCGAGCCACGGCCGGCGCCGCAGCCCGCGAAGCGTCGCGAAGCCAAGAAGACGCTGATGGGGATGGCGGCGCCGACCGCGGCGCGAGCGGTCGCTGCCTCGAGCGAGGCGTCTGCGCCGCCAGCGAACAAGCCGAAGCTGCCGCCGAGCCACGCGGACGAAGACGAACTCGAACTCGAGCCCGAGCCCGAGCCTGCTTCAACGGCGAGTCGTCTGCCCGCAAGGGAACTCGACCTTGGCATCGGTGACACGGGTGAGGACGAGGACCTGTCGGAAAGCGCAGCGGAGCCCGCGAAGGCGCGAGCGGCGTCGGGCGGGTTTGACGTGATGTCGATCGCGGACGACCCGTCCGACCCGGAGGACTCC
>Ga0114972_10004605_pt1 | contig 10248 bp, 4 predicted proteins | sample M_140807_EF_Meta_FD_87354 | JGI IMG/M metagenome (GOLD analysis project Ga0114972, IMG submission 87354) | Freshwater microbial communities from Lake Montjoie, Canada to study carbon cycling - M_140807_EF_MetaG | ecosystem: Environmental > Aquatic > Freshwater > Lake | place: Lake Montjoie... | reverse complement strand
TCTGCTGAATGGGGTGCTGAGTGATTTCAAGGAGAGCGAGAAACTGCCCGCCCAGCTCGCCAGCGTGCTGGAGAACCTCGCCCTGGAGATCGCGGCCGTGCCGCAGCACAACCTCACCGCCGAGGTGTCCGCTGAGGTGGCGGCGGTGTTGCGGCTCGCCTACGGCGTTCATACCTGGCTGCTGGGGGGGGCTGGCCACCACCAGGCTGATCGCCCTCCATCGCGAGGTGCATGGTTCGGTGGTGCGCGCCGTCGTGTTGCTCTCCTCTCCACCCTGCAGGGGCGGCTGATGGGTCACATGGGCGATGTGCTTCAGATGATCAACCGCATCGAAACCATCCGCCAGACCCACTTCCTGCCGCTGGTCTACTGGCTGGCCAGCCTCGGCACCGGCCTGCTGTACGCGGCGCGGGGCTGATCATCACCCGCATCGCCGCCATCTTTGAGGCGGTGTTCTGCCTGGGGGTGATCGCCTTCAACCTGACTATTTTGTTGCGCCTGATTCTCGACATCGACAATCCCTTCAGCTTCGCCGATCCCAATTCGATTGAATTCGTGAGCCTGAAGGTGCTGCACGACGCCTGCTGCAGGATCGATACCCTGCAGCAGAGTCTTCCCGCCAGCCAGGATGGGCCTGACCACCCTGTCGCGACCAGCTCGCCGTGACCTCCTTGATCGTGTTCGGCGACAGCCTCTGTGATGGGGGCAATGCCTACGCACTCCGGGGTGATGCCGCCTTCCCCTGCCCGCCCCATTGGCGGGGCCGCCGCTGCGATGGCCCGGTGTGGGTGGAGCAGTTGGCGGAGCAGCTGGGTCTGCCTCCCCTGCTCCACTCCCTGGCCGGCGGCACGAACCATGCCTATGGCGGCGCCCGCTCCGGGATGGGCCTTTCACCCAAGGGAATGCCCAACCTGCTGGAGCAGGTGGCGGGATTTCTAGGGGGTGGTTCGGGAGCGGGCCTTGAGCCCGCTGCCCTCGTGGTGCTGCGGGCCGGTGCCAATGACTACCTCGATGCACCCCCCTCCCCTTCCGTTGGCGATGCTGTGAACCGGCACCTGCTCAGCGCCGTGGGCTGCCTGGCGGAGGCCGGCCTGCGGCGTTTTCTGGTGCCCAGTGAGCTGCCGTGGGGGTTCAGCCCGATCCAGCTGCCGGGGCTGGGGGAGGCGGAGCGCCGGGGTCTCAACGCCCTGATCGCCCGCCAGAACGCAGCTCTGCAGGAGGCCTTGCAGGGCCTGGCGGCGCGGCGGGGGCTGGTGGTGGAGCAGCCGGATTTCCACGCGCTCTTCCTGGCGGTGCGGGCCGATCCGGCGGCCTACGGGTTCACGGAAATCGGGCGGCCGGTGCTGGAGCTCGATGGCGAAGGTGCAGGTTCTCCGGGGGGGCCGGCTGTCGCCGCCGCACCGTCGCTGCAGGTTCCTGGTGCCGCACGGGTTCGATCGGCTGCTACTTGCTTGCCATCCCCAGGTGAGCCGTGCTCGGAAGCCCTCGGCGCAACCCCTGCGGGCGTTGGTTATCTCTGGTGGGACAGCTGGGCCCACCTCACCACGGCCTTCCATGGGTTGCTGGCGGACGCGGTGCTACGGGAGTTGCATCCTGCAGGAGCTACGCGGCAGATGTGAGCCTTGAGCCGGCATGGGGGATGTTGCTGGCGCGGTGCAGCATCCGGTTTGATGTTGGCGGAGTCGAGTGAACGGCAGAATCGAGTGAACGGCAGAATCGAATCCGCATCTCATTCTACGAACCGGTACTGATCCCAGGTGCATTCTCACAGGTTTAGATGTGAATTCGCAGCAATCCGCATCAGGCCTATAGGTAAACCAAGCATTAAACTGGCACACAGTTAGTGGGCGATTTGCGGAATCAGCATCATCTTGACTGTTGTCAGGTATGTGTAATCAGATCTGGCTGGGTTTCCTCCGCCGACCAATTCATGTTTGTATTCGATAAGACAGCCAAGATTTTTGGCGGCTCATCCGTTTCGCTGGTTGCTTCGCTATCCGTAGCTGTACAGGCTACGGCTTTTGCTTTGCCGGACCAAGCAAGTGCCGGGTTGGTTCCTTGGAGGCCAACGAAGTTGCGGATCGAGACGATTGCAAAAAAATCAAAATCTGCGAGGGTGACGATCAACGGCAAGCCTGTCGCGGAGGGTGACTCCGCAAAACTTAAAGAGCTTGTACAAACAACGGATAAAACCACGGCTACTGCTAGAATCTCGGCTGGCGAAATTGTATCAGCAACAAATACCAAGGCTGGTTCCTTTTTTCGTGAGTCAACCGATTTGGTGATGCGGGATAAATCCAGCTTCTTCCTTGGCAAAGACTGCGTGCAACTCGATTCATCTAATCCTGGCCAGAAAATACTTCTCAGCGGTGTTGGGAGTGTGTGCTTTGCCCAAAATACTCGCAAGGGTAATAGCCGGAAAACGGTATTTGTTGTTCAGCAAGATCTTCAGGGTAATTATACTGTTGCCGTGCTCGCCGGCACTGTAGACATTGATTCTAACGCTGAAACCTTGATCCCCGAAGATTATGACATCAATCAACGCTTTCCCGTCATTGCGCCCAGCTTCGGGGTCGGGGCGAGTGGTTTTGCCAACGCTTTCCCCTCGTCTGGGGGCATGCTCCTGGCCACGGCCAACACCTTTGTGCCATTGAGCCAGCAGCGCGCCGCATCGATGCTGTATTCCTATAGCGCAGTCGGCGCCAATTTTGACGGTTTTACTGGTATCTCCACGGAGCTTGGCTACCGCTGGTTGACCCCGGCTAATCAATCATCAACCAGCGTTTATGTGGGCTATTCAGGTTTTGATTCGCCGAGTTGCTTTAGCAATCTCGTTAATCTCGGCGCTGGCTGGGAGCGGCGTCGTTGGCGTCTCGGTGCCAGCGCCGGTCTGAATACGGGTGGCTGCCAGGCTGGCTTCAGTTTTGGTGCTCTCAATCTCTCGGCGCCAATCGCCACGTTTGAGAAAACGCGAGTTGCCTATCTCAGCCTGACTCCCTATCTTCTTTGGGGTGATAATATTTTGACCGCAGGTTATTATGATGCCACGAGCGGTTCCATCGCACCCGGAGCCCGTCTTTCGCTTTTGGCGCCGATCACAGAGAATCTTTCCCTCAACGCCTACGGCGCAGTGGACACCGTCTATGGCGCCACGGTCGGAGGCATGCTCAAACTTCGCTTCCCAGTTGGAGGGCGTGTGATTCGGGATCCCAATCTGCAGGTTGCCCAGGCAACCTCAGCTCCGCTGGGCGGTGTGGCTGCGCCGATCGGTGCGGTGGCGGATGGGTTTGAGATTCCCGAGGCCTACAAGGCCAGATTTACCGCTGATGGCGGCAGAATTGGCGGTACTGAAAAAATCAGGCCCGAAGAATTTATCGGATTTGTCACCGAATATCTGGAGGGCATCGCTCCGCTGGCTGAGTCCCATCGGGTCGCCCGAGTGGCAGCTAAGAATGGAGCCCTCACCTCCAGGGTTGCTTCAATCCTCGGCAGTGAGTTTCTTGAGACGGCCGCCCGACCCGTGAGCGAAACAGCGCAGCAGCCGTTTGATGTCACTTACTTTCCCACCGCAACTTATTCCTGCGTAGCAACTGATTCGGCAAAGGCTTATGCAGAGCAACGCCTTCGTGACGAAAACAACATCGAAGCTGCTGATCGCGTAGCAGCCGCCAGCACGGTCTATCTCGGCCCAGGCGATAAGGTCTCCCGGGGTTGGCCGGTCACCACCTCCCAGAACAATGCATATCGCTTTGGCAACGAATCTGTCTGTCGGGAAGCTAATTCTATCATTGAGCGTGACAGCAGCTACAAAGGGCCGCCCAACCCTGTCGGAACAGTGATCCTGCGCTGAACCTGATCAGCTGAACAGCTTCCATTGGAAGCAGAGCCACTGCAGTACATTCCACCAGTGATCTGGCGGTGGACAGGAACACAGTTCCGAAGCCTCCTGCTGAGCGACCGATGAAGGTTGGTCCATGATCGGCTTATAGAGCTGACAAGCGGCTCTAACGACCTTGCTGGGCGAGGTGATCTTGATCGAACCATCGTCGGAGCCACTGATCAGATCTCCTGCATTCGTCTCCATTAGTGAGATGATTCTCCCTTGGCCTGTGGTGATCGTTTCATGGGCAGGTTGCAAACCCCTTTCGCGTGTATGGAAACCAGAATTCCAAACGCCGATCTGACCGCCGAGCTGATCATCCTTGCCAGCGGTCAGCAGCACGGCTGATTGGAGGGGCGGGCTGTTGAGTTTCAGCAACGCCCACACACCGGATTTGTGGTCGGTCTGGACCGGGTCGCCGATACGTGTGCCTTCGCCCCATTGCTGGATCAAGCCACTCTCATCCCCGGTTATCACATTTCGGCTTGACCAGCGGCTCATGCTGTACAGACGAGACTGATTGGAAGGCTCTTGTTTGAAGGATCGAGGCTTGCCATCGTGCCACCAACGCAGCTGCTCGGGATTGCCACTGGCGCTCACCACGTTTGTGCTGTCCAAAGCGATCAGCAGCTGCACTGAATTGCCGCCCGATGGAATGGCTGGTCCCTTCGGTTTGCCCTGCGATGTCCACCACTGCAGTGCGCCCTGGGAATCTCCGGTGACAAGCTCGGTGTTGTTCAGGAGCAGCATCGCCTGGATCGACGTGGAGGGCTTGGGGGCAGGGGTGACGGTTGGATCCTTCCACAGCCGCAGGAAGCCATCCGTGCCAGCCTTACTGGCTGAGAACAGCAGCTGTTCGGAGCCCAGAGCGGCTAGCGCTGTGATGCTCTCCCCCTCCGGCAGGGGCTGACAGCGCGATGTTGGTATCTTCTGGCCATCCGCCAGGGATCCCCACCAGCAAATCGAGCCATCCTCATAGCCGCTGACGATGACACCTTGCGGCCATGCCGTCAAAGCTGAAAGTGCTGCCGGTGTTGCCGTTGTGTTCTTCTGAGGGTAGAGAGGTTGCGCCAGTGCATAGGGTTCTTGGCCCAGCAGTCGGAGGGAGCCATCGGCTCCCGCACTAAGCACGTTGCCGCTGGACTGTTGCTCATGGGAGCTGGCGACCAGCGCCCGGATGGATCGTTGGCGCGTGTCAAACGGGCTCTCGCTGGCCGCTTTCAGCGCGCCCATGCCGCCAGGGTTGCTTTGCCAGGTCCACCAGCGAATGCGGGAGGCTTCGTCGCCTGAGATCACTTCCCCTGTGTCCAGGGCTGCCACGCTGATCGGTCCAACCTGGTCGGTCTGGGTGGGGCTAATCTTCTGAATGACTTTGTCATCCCGGATCACGATCAGGGATCCATCGTTGCCTCCAGCGACCAGGATGTTCTGGTTCTGCAGTTTGAAATGCGTCAGGCTCTGTACCCTGACGCCAACCTCAATCAGCTTGTCGGGCTGCAGTTGTGTCTTGCCGTTGCTGGCGATCCGTTTCCAGATCCGCAGTGGCCCCCGTTGATGGGCACTGATCAGCCTTTCATCATCAGGAGCCAGAAAGGCTGTGGCCGGGGGTACGCCCACAAGTTTCTGATTGATTTCGCCTCGGCTCCAAAGCAGGAGCGTGTCGCGGCGATCACCTTCGGCCCAGGCGACCAGCAAGGGTTCTTGTCCACGGCCAGGGATCAGCGCGAGTGTGTCGAGGTCGATCTTCTCACCCGGGAACACGGTTTGCTCCTTTCCTGGAATCAGGCTCTGATCAGTAATGGTCCACTGTTGAAGAACCACGCCTTCATTGCCATAGCCAAGACTGTAGGTAACGGTATGATCCTGATCGGCCCACAGGCTCTTGATTGTGGTTAGCTTCGATTGAATGGGTTGGCCCCGCAGGATGGGTGAACCATCCGCGCCTAGTTCGATCAATTGCAGAGCTGCATTTTGCCCGATCGTGCCAGTGGCAACATAGCGTTGCCTGGAAACGCTTGTGATTGCTTCTGTGATCGCATCGATGCCGCTGAACTGGGTTGCCACCGGCGGAGTGCGGGCTAGATTTGCTGAGATCGCTTGCTCGAGTGAGCGAGCGATCTGATAATTGAGACCTGGCCTGTGAAAAAAACGACCCATCGCCGCCAGGCCTGCAATACCGCTCTCGAAGGGATCGCTCTCGACCGTGGTGGCTTGTCTGATCTTGAACTGATACGCCTGAGCTTCTTTGGCATTCTGCCAGAGATGCAGTGAATAGACGAGACCAGCGAGGAGACCACTCAGGAGTGCATACCACGCTAATTTTATGATTCTGCGATGGCGGATGCTGCTTTGAATAAATAATTTTTCGGGAGAGTTTGACGGGAACTTGTCTTTCCACTTTTCCGCCTCCAGTAATTTTGAGCCCTCCAGATGGTCTTTGCTCAGGGTTGAACTTTGCTGCCAATCAATGAAGTCGGCCTTAAAGCGATCGCGCCAGAGCAGAAAATCATTCTCCTCTCGGATCCACCCCTCCAGGCGCTTCCAGTTTCTCAGCAGTGCCTCATGGCTGGGTTCGATCCGCAGGTCTTCGTGGGCTGAGTTAGGGGAGCCATTGTGGGGCGAAGAAGTGGCCTTCTTTTTCACAAGCAACCTTGCTGTCACAAACCGATCCAGGACCGCATGGCTTTCGGGCGGCATCTCACTCCACAAGGCTGCCCGTTTCACCCAACCGACCTGATCAACATCGGCGTTGCTGCGGACCATGCGCAGGAAACAATCGCGGAGAAGGATCTGCTGATCGGGACTGCAGTGATCCTGGTAGATCTGTTCCGCTCTTTGCTGAATGGCACCTCCCAGGCCACCGATCTGCTCGTAGTCGCTCAGGTTGATCGTGATTTTTGTACCCGTAGCTTGGCGTTGGTCCGTTTTCTTTTCCCACAGCTCGCGCAGAGTGAAGGCAAGCAGGGGTAAGGCGTCTCCCGTCTCCGTATCTTCGACCATGGCATCGATCAGCTTTCCCTCAATTTCAATACCAGCCAGTTCAGCCGGTTTTTCGATCACCTGACGGAAATTCTTGCGACTCATCGGTGCTAAGATTTGCTTGCTGGACTTAATCGATTGAAAATAACGAGCTTCTTGGAAGACGTCTAGAAAGTCCGAGCGTAGTGTGCCGATCACCACCAGCCTGCCGGCAAGAGTCTTGCACTCCAGGATGCTTTTCAGAGTCTTGGCGAATTGCTGCCGTGGCGATTCAGCGTTTGTATCTGGGCGGAGCTCCAGCAACTCTTCAAACTGATCAATCATGACCAGGAGTGAAGCTTCCTGCTGTCCCGACTGGGTTCTGAATGTGTCCACCAGGTCCGCGATCGTTCGTTCCGGCTCTGTTTGCAGGCTCTGCAGGATCTCCTGGTGTTGCTTGGGCAGGTTGTAACGGCTCAATGCCGTTACGATGCTGGAAGCCCATTCCCGCAGCGGTTCCGCACCAGGGTGAAAGGGTGGCAGAGCAATCCAGGCCTCTTGATCGCGCTTGAGGCGCGGAATCACCCCTGCCCGCACCAGTGACGACTTGCCACTGCCCGAGGCTCCGATCACCAGGTGAAGGCAATGATCCCGCTCTCTGCGAATCGTGCGCAGATGCCTGACGGTTTCTTCGATTTCATCCTCGCGGCCATGGAAGATGAGTTCGTCATTCTCATTGAAGGGATCGAGTCCCGGGTATGGTCTTCTTTTGGCATCCCAGCCCAGCTCGAGATCGGAAGCGAGATGATGGCGGATGCTATTCAGGAGACGTGCCTGGGCGTCTTGAGGGTTTTTATTCAGCTGGAAGTAATGGGTCGGCTTGAGAATGCCGAGCATCGGACTGTCATCGATTAGGATCGGGATGATGGTGAGACAGCGGTGATAAGCCACATCCACTTCGTAGCGGCACCAATCTGATTCACGATAGTTTTGACTGCAGATTGCAATCAGGATTCGGCATTCATTCAGGCTGATCCGTAGTTGTTCGCTCCAGTCGGAGCCCGCCACGATACCCAGATCTTTGTCGGAGTCGAGAAAGGCTTCGTAGTTGTTCTGCTGCAGCCATCCGAACACAAGCTCAGCTTGTTCGGCATCCTTGCTGCTGTGGCTGATGAAGATTTTCCGCATGCCTCATCTGCAACGATCCTGAGGGAGGCCCCACGCAGCCTGTGAACATCTTAACGGTAGTCAGCTCTGTTGGCCTGTTCGTAGCGGCTGGAAGCAAGCTAGCTCCGCAGCAGGTGATCCTTGCCGCTTTGCTGTAAGGGCATTTTGGCCATTCCATGTCGGTCGTATCGAGCCCGTTGGGTTATCGCCATGGCATCAGGGCGACAAGGTTGTTCAGCAATCTGCTGCTTTTTCTCACCTTTTTTGCCAGGCCTTGCTGCATTCGCATCCGCCCGCTGGCCCTTCGATCCTGGAGATGCTGCTTGTCGCAGCGGCGCCTTTTGAGACGATGGGACCAATCCCGTTCCCCCGCCGTGCCTGAGGCCGCCAGCTCCGCTTCGTCTTCCGTGGACTCCTCCGTTGCGTCCTCCAGCGGGACCGCCGCCACGCCCGAGGCTGCCGGCACCCTTGACGCCGCCCTGCCCAAGACCTACGACCCGGCCGGCACCGAGGCCCGTTGGCAGCAGGCCTGGGAGAGCAGCGGCGCCTTCCACCCCGATCCGGCGGCCCCCGGCGAACCGTTCAGCGTCGTGATCCCGCCGCCGAACGTGACCGGCAGCCTGCACATGGGTCACGCCTTCAACACCGCCCTGATCGACACGATCGTGCGCTTCCAGCGCCTGCAGGGCAAGAACGTGCTCTGCCTGCCAGGCACCGACCACGCCTCGATCGCCGTGCAGACGATCCTGGAGAAGCAGCTCAAGGCGGAGGGTGCCAGCAAGGACGACCTCGGCCGCGATGCCTTCTTCGAGCGCGCCTGGGCCTGGAAGGCCCAAAGCGGCGGCACGATCGTGGGCCAGCTGCGGCGGCTGGGTTATTCGGTGGACTGGAAGCGGGAGCGCTTCACCCTCGATCCCGGCCTCAACAAGGCCGTGGTGGAGGCCTTCCTGCGCCTGCATGAGCAGGGGCTCATCTATCGGGGCGAGTACCTGGTGAATTGGTGCCCCGCCTCCGGTTCGGCGGTGAGCGACCTGGAAGTGGAGATGAAGGAGGTGGAGGGGTCGTTGTGGCACCTGCGCTATCCGCTTACGCCACTGGCTGGGGAGGCGCCGCTGGCGGAGGCGACGTCCGCCGTCGGGGTCGCCCCAGCGTCCGACCACCCCCTCGACCATCTGGTGGTGGCCACCACCCGCCCCGAAACGATGCTCGGCGACACCGGCGTGGCCGTGAATCCCAGTGACCCCCGCTATGCCCACCTGGTGGGCCGCAGTATCAGCCTGCCCCTGGTGGGCCGCCAGATCCCGATCGTGGCCGATGAGCACGTGGATCCGGCCTTCGGAACGGGGTGCGTCAAGGTCACCCCCGCCCACGACCCCAACGACTTCGCGATCGGCCAACGCCACGGCTTGCCCCAGATCACGGTGATGGCCAAGGACGGCAGCATGAACGAGGCCGCCGGCCGCTTCGCCGGCCTGGATCGCTTCGAGGCCCGCAAGGCGGTGGTGGCGGCGTTGGAGGCCGAAGGATTGCTAGTCAAGGTGGAGCCCCATCGCCACAGCGTGCCGTATTCCGATCGCGGCAAGGTGCCGGTGGAGCCCCTGCTTTCCACCCAGTGGTTCGTGCGCACCGAACCCCTGGCCGAGCGCTGCCGCTCCGCCCTCGACAACCCCGCCGGCCCCGAGCCCCGCTTCGTGCCGGAGCGCTGGAGCAAGGTGTATCGCGACTGGCTCACTGACATCCGCGATTGGTGCATCAGCCGCCAGCTTTGGTGGGGTCACCGCATCCCCGCCTGGTTTGTGGTGAGTGAAACGGGCGGTGTGATCACGGAGGCCACGCCCTATGTGGTGGCCCGCGACGAGGCGGAGGCGTGGGCGAAGGCCCTCGCGCAGTACGGATCGGCTTATGCGGCGATGGGGCGGGCGCTACAGCTCGAGCAGGACCCCGACGTGCTCGACACCTGGTTCTCCAGTGGCCTCTGGCCCTTCTCCACCCTCGGTTGGCCTGGTGAGGCTGGCCAGGAGCCCGCCGATCTGGCCACCTGGTACCCCACCAGCGTGTTGGTGACCGGCTTCGACATCATCTTTTTCTGGGTGGCCCGGATGACAATGCTGGCGGGCGCCTTCCTGCAGGAGGGCGAGCGCCCCGTCGGTGGCCGCGACAGCTGGATGCCATTCGGCGATGTCTACATCCACGGCCTGGTGCGCGATGAAAACAACCGCAAGATGAGCAAATCAGCAGGCAAT
>Ga0114972_10004604_pt1 | contig 10248 bp, 12 predicted proteins | sample M_140807_EF_Meta_FD_87354 | JGI IMG/M metagenome (GOLD analysis project Ga0114972, IMG submission 87354) | Freshwater microbial communities from Lake Montjoie, Canada to study carbon cycling - M_140807_EF_MetaG | ecosystem: Environmental > Aquatic > Freshwater > Lake | place: Lake Montjoie... | reverse complement strand
AGGTACTCACTGATCCTGTCACGTTTTGTACAAAAAACTTAGCCTTTTGTAATAAAAGGAAACAATTCTTATGAAACAACTGTTGGCTTTCTTGCTGGCCCTGACCCTCTGGTTTAATTTTGCCCCCTCTGCTTCGGCGGATTTCGCGAATCTTACCCCTTGTAGCGAAAATGCGGCCTATTTAGCAAAATCGAAAAACTTTCTCAATACCACCAGCGATCCCAATTCTGGAAAAATTCGGGCAGAACGTTACGCCGAATCTCTCTGTGGCCCCGAAGGCTATCCCCACCTCATTGTAGATGGTCGTTTTAGCCACGCAGGGGATTTCCTGATTCCTAGCATTCTTTTCCTTTATATTGCAGGTTGGATTGGCTGGGTTGGTCGGGCATACTTGATCGATATTCGCAAAGAAAAAGATGCTGAACTCAAAGAGATCATCATTGATGTGCCTTTAGCGATCAAAAAAATGTTAGGTGGTTTCCTCTGGCCTTTAGCAGCAGTCGGCGAATATACTTCGGGCAAACTGATTGTTAAAGATTCCGATGTTCCCACTTCGCCCCGCTAGGGTTGATTTTTGTCCTGTTTAATTACGTTTATATCTTTGGAGACTCATTCATGGAAGGCTTGACTAAGTTTTTATCTACTGCTCCTGTCATGATCATGGCCCTCTTAACCTTTACGGCGGGTATCTTGATCGAATTCAATCGTTTTTATCCTGATCTTCTTTTCCACCCGATGGGCTAGGTTTTAAGAAATTTGGAAAATAAATAGGGGATTGGTAATAGGATTATTTCTTATACCAATCCCCTTTAAGGTAGTTAACCTCGGTTTGAAAAATTTAAAATAGTGAGTCTCGTTGTATAGAGTCAATTTCAGATAACTATAATAATTAATATCTAGTAATTTTAGTCATTTTACCAACCCAATGACGCAAGCAATCGTAACTCAACAGCCCCCCCTACAACCTGAAGTGCTAAAGGCGATCGCTAAAGCCAACAGCAAGCCAGAAATAGTTTGGGAAAAATTGCCCGCCAATTTTGTGTTACCCGATGATCCTGTGGAAAGCATAGCCCAACCCCTCCTCGCCGCCGCCCTCAACGACAGCCTCGAAATTGCCCAAATATTACCACCAGAGGCGATCGTTGCTTCCAATATGGCTCTGGTGGCTAAGATCAACCAAAAAACCATCGTCAAAGCTCCCGATTGGTTCTACATCCCCAAAACCCACCGCACCCCCATCATCCGTCGTAGCTATAGTCCTCATATTGATGGTGAAGTACCAGCGATCGTGATGGAGTTTCTCTCCGAAGAAGAAACAGGCGAATATTCTACCCGCCCGATCTTTCCCTACGGTAAGATGTACTTCTATGAACAAATATTACAAGTTCTCCTCTATGTAATCTTTGATCCCGAAGACGGACGCTTAGAAATTCGTCAACTCAATGTATCAAGACAGTATGAACTAAAACTTCTTGATGAAAATGGTCGTTACTTTATCGAATCCCTAAACTTATACCTTGGTACATGGCATGGCACCAGACTCGACCAAACCTTCCATTGGTTACGTTGGTGGAATGTCAATGGCGAAATATTACCCTGGGGAACAGAAAGAGTTGCCCAAGAGCAAATTTTACGCGCCACAGCAGAACAATCTGCCGAAGCCGAAAAACGACGTGCTGAAGCTGAAAATCGACGCGCTGAAGCCGAAAAACAACGCGCTGATTTTGCTGAACAAGAAATTGCCAGATTAAAACAACTGCTAGCAGAGAAAGACTGAGTGCAAATTTGACTGGATTATGCAGATTATTAGATTAATAAAAACTAAAATCCGTATAATTGGCATGATCCTAGTTTCCCATGAGTTTGGGGCTACGAGAGAATAAGGTACGGATTGGGAAATAGAAAATACATTGATTATTAATGAGATTGTTCAAAAAAATGGTGATCATTCCTAATTTTAAGAGCAATGTAAAATCCGAGCCGCAGTTAATATCAGATCTGCAAAAATAGAAGAATTGATCGCTGTTTCGCCTTGATAAACCCGTTCATCTTAAAAACCCTCAACCCATTCTAAAATCGTTACTTTTTGAGCAATGGGATCAACAATCCAATATTCTGCTATTCCCCGTGCCGCATATTCCGGGCGTTTATAACGATAATCTCTATTTTCCTGACTGGGACTGACGATTTCAACGACCAATAAAGGCGGCGGCATATCCATTAAAATAAGCGATCGCGTCGCTCCTTCCATGACAGTTGCCAATTCCTCGCAAAATACGATTAAGTGGGGCGATCGCCTCTAATTCAATAATTTGTTATACTCTGATCGCTCTCTCATTTTAGCTTTGCGATAGCATCCACAGTTACACCCTAAAGTGCAATCTGGCTTCTGGTTAGTGCTAACAGAGAAAAGTGATTCTGGATTTCCTGTTGTCAACCTAGTAGTGCGTCAACTTTATTTTGATGGGTTACTCAATTCTCAAAGCCTTGCCAAAATAGACTCACAAAAACTTATTACCCCTCATTTCAGGCTTGACAGACTACTAGCCTACGAAGCGGCGATCGCACTACAGATTGGCGATCTCAGTTTCTGTTCAAATTGGAAAAATATTATCTGGTTGGTTATTCAGGATAGTGTTCATGCCCAATAACGTTAGTAAACCAGCATTAAAGATGCCACCACCTTTGCCTGTACCATTGTTGTCACTGTCGGCTATATTGTAAGTGATTATGCTGTCTTGGACGGTTAGTATGCAACTTGCGCTATTATAAATCCCACCTGCGTTATTGGAAGCAGTATTGTTTGAAATAGCACTGTTTATTAGCGTCATAGAACCTCTGTAATCGCTATTTCCCAAGTTCGTAATTCCTCCTCCGCCACCCGCAGCAGTATTTCTTGAAACAGTGCTATCCTCAAGCGTGACTCTTCCATAGTAATTTTGAAACCCCCCGCCATCATTAGCATGATTATCTACAACCTTGCTGTGCGTCAGATTGACAGTACTGTTATTATCCATGATCCCCCCGCCTCCGCCACCAGCAGTGTTACCTGAAACAGTGCTGTCTGTCAGAGAAAGCACCCCCCCTTCACTAAGAATGCCGCCACCGTAGCTGGAACACTTATTGCCCGAAATTATGCTGTTTTCTATCATGTTACTTCCAGAAAAGTTGTTAACAATTCCGCCACCATTATTGGAAGCAGTATTATCTGAAATAGTGCTTTTTTTCAGAGAAAGCGAACCTGTATTGCGAATTCCGCCACCATCATATGCGGAACAATCAGAGATAGTAACGTTCATAAGGGTCAGGTTCCCTTGGTTTTCAATACCGCCACCATAATAGACATTGCTTCCTCCAACAAGCTTAAGTCCAATTAAAGTTACGTCTCCACCCAAAATATCCAGAACGCGATCACCCAACCCTGTTGCATCGATCGTAACCAATGGTTTATCTGGACTTAATCCTGTAAGCTTATCGGGGTTATTCTGTATAGCTCGCCCAGGTGGTGAAAGAATTGTTAGTTTACCCATACGGTTACCAATATCAAGATCGCCTGTTAAATTGTTATTTTCTTCACTCCCAGTTCTTGTCAAATGATAGGTACCTGGTCGCATTAGAATGGTAAGGTTCTGGTCTGGGTGAAGATTAGCGAAGTCAATAGCCTCTCGTAGAGATGTTTGATGGTTATGTACTACTTCATCCACCAGAGAAGTAACGGTAATAATGCCCGAACAGGATTTTACCAACTGTTCTAAGTCTTTCTTCCCTTGCGAATCACAAGGAAAGGGTACAGATTGCAAATTAGATGTAAATGCTAGTCCATCCAGCATAATTTCTCCTTTAATATTCTTATTTATTTTGAAGTGTTTAAAATTAAGTTTCTTAGGCTCCTATCGCTCACCACAATTAGGGGCAATTAGAAAAAGAGCGCACGAGCCTGAAATCGTTTTTAGTTAACCATTAGAACTTCTAAGAAACTAGATTTTTACTGAGCATATATACTCGTTTAGCGAAGGCAGTTTCTTCCATCTTTAAGGTGCGTAGAACAATCAGTCGCTAATTATTTATTAGGCGGAAAGTTTCCATATAACAAGTCTAATTAGAATGATATACAGCAAATATTTGTCATAAAATAACTATAGTTAATCTCTTCGTAACCAATCCTCTACCTGGAGAATGACTTAAACAAACCTGTTGCATCTAATTCAGCCATACATCACGAATCAACTCAGTCAAAAAGAAGACTCGCGACATGAAGATTTTACTAAGGTAGAAAACGCGATCGCACTCAGAACGAGATAGGGACGCGATCGCATTTTGGAGAGATTCATCGGAACTAGGAGAAAGACTCTTACTGGCAGTCGCGGCTACGGCCAATAAGTTTTCATCAATGTCGAAGGTTTCCACAAAAGCAGTTTGGGCAGGAGAAAGCTGCTTCAAACCAGCAGGAACAGGCGGCTCTAATTCAGATAAATCAATATCGTCTTCTTCCTTTGCCAAAGTAATCGATTTTAACCAAGCCAGATAAAGTCCCCGATAATCTCCCTCCAATAGTTCTTGTCGCAACGCTACCAATTCAGACAACGTTCCTTCGCCTTCAATCCAATCGTAAAACCCTTCTTCTTGGCTAAATTCCCGATTTAAAATCACCCAATCTCTCATACTAGAGTGATCAATAAATCGATAGGAACAGTAGGGCGCGATCGCCTTCAAAATCAATATAAATAACAAGGTTATTTCGCACTTCTTTTCTTCATAAACCAAGCCTGCAATTGTTCGCGACAAGGCTTTTCTAAAATCCCTGAAATGACCTTTAAACGATGATTAGAAGCGGGACTATCAGGCAAATTAAAAACCGTGCGAATCGTTCCACTTTTGGGATCATCGACACCATAAACCAATAAACCTAAGCGTGAGTGAATAATTGCCCCCGTACACATGATGCAGGGTTCTAGGGTGACATAGAGGGTTAGATCCCCTAAATGCCAGTTTTTTAAGGATTGACTAGCCGCTCGAATGGCCAACATCTCCGCATGGGCAGTGGGATCATTTTCCCGTTCCTTGCGATTACTGCTTTCTGCAATTATTTGACCGTTGTGATCGACAATGACCGCCCCAACGGGAATCTCTCCCGACTCTCCGGCAACTTCAGCGATCGCCAAGGCTCGTTTCATCCAGTGACAATGCTGTTGATAGGAGAGTGCATCTAGGGAGGTGTTCTCGTCCATGAAGTTTAATTAAAGTCCTAAAAGACTGACTAATAAAGCTTTTTGGGCGTGTAGCCGATTTTCTGCCTGATCCCAAACCCGCGAATGTTTTCCCTCGATCGCTTCATTGGTGATCTCTTCCCCACGATGGGCGGGCAAACAATGGAGAATAATGGCAGAGGGATCGGCGTGACTCAACAGCTTTTCATTCACCTGATAAGGCTGAAAAATAGGAATACGAGCAGAAGCTAACTCTTCCTGCCCCATACTGGCCCAAACATCGGTATAGAGAACCTGGGAACCTTCCACCGCTTCAATGGGATTATCGGTGAGGATAATTTCGGCTCCGTTGGCGGCGATCGCCTGGGCCTGGGCAATAATCGCGGGATCGGGCTGATAATCCTGGGGCGTTGCGACCCGAACTTTCATACCCATCATCGCTCCCCCTAAAATGAGGGAATGAGCGACATTATTGCCGTCGCCGAGATAGGTGATAGTAATCCCCGATAGTTGCTGAAAATTCTCTTGAATAGTCTGTAAATCTGCTAAAATCTGACAGGGATGTTCCAAATCGCTCAGGGCGTTAATAATTGGAATTTGGGCATAATCAGCAAAGGTCTGTAAATCCTCTTGTTTAAAGGTACGAACAGCCAAAATATCCAAATAACGATCTAAGACTCGCGCCGTATCGCTGATCGGTTCTCCTCTGCCCACCTGGGTGACGCTGGGATTGAGGTCTAAAACCTGACCGCCCAATTGGTACATAGCCCCACTAAAGGAAACACGGGTACGGGTGGAGGCTTTATAGAATAATAATCCTAGTATTTTCTGACATTGGGGCTTTTTTTCGCCACTTTTGAGTTGGGCCGCCAGCGTAAGAACCGCCTGGAGTTCCTCCACACTAAAATCTGCGATCGCAAGAATATCTCTTCCCTTGAGGCTTTGAATCTCCATTCCCTGTTTCCTTTTGATGAGTGTAAGCAATCTGACCAAAAATTTAAGATTTTATTATATCTCTGAATGGGAGTACAGGAATAGTTGATTCTCAAGCGATCGCTTTTGTTGGTTAATCTTTGATCAGAAAAGTTTATCCTGATGGGCCGATAGGAAGATGGGAAGAGCGATCGCGCTATCCCTTTAAATTAGAATTATTCTCACCAGGAATTTCCATGACTCCTTGTATAACCATCACGGAAGAGCCACCGACGCAAATTTTTTGGATTAATCCTTCTTTTTTAAACGTCTGGACAGTTAAGGAACTGGGTCTTCCCATTTCAATACCTTGCTCAATTTGCCATTGGAGTATTCCATCACGTTGGTCTCTGATGCCCAAATAACCGCCCAAAGCGGCGGCGGCTGAACCTGTTGCGGGGTCTTCTTCGATGCCCAGGGAAGGGGCGAACATTCGCGATCGCACAAAAATAGATTTACTACTCGTTTCAAAGGTGAAAAGATAAACACAATCGGCCCAGTAATTGGCTAGTAGGGATTCCCAGCGATCGCGTTTTAACTTGGCTCTTGCTAAAGCTTTTTGGCTATTGAGGGGAATGAAAAGAAAGGGTAATCCACAGGAAACTGCCTGGGGCGCATAGTCTCCCGTAAGAAAATCTTCGGGATCGAGGGAAAGCATTTCGGCTAAATCTTTAATATCAGGTGCAGTAGTCCCAAATTCAGGCAATTGAGCCGCCGTTAATTCTGTGTAGGTGGGCTGTCCTGCCTCGCTCAGAATTTTAACGGGAACTGGCCCAACTCCTTCTTCAAAAATGATTGTAATTTCAGGATTTTCTAGAACAATATCACCAATAGAAGCCAAAATATAGGCAGTTCCAACCGTAGGATGTCCCGCAAAGGGTAATTCGGCTTTAGGCGTAAAAATTCGTAACCGTTTTGTTCCTTCCGTCGTTTCGGGGGGCAACACAAAAACTGTTTCTGAATAATTGATTTCACCCGCAATTTTTTGCATTTGTAGGGAGCTTAATCCCTGGGCTTGGGGAAAAACGGCTAAGGGATTTCCGCCAAAAGTTTGCTGAGTGAAAACATCGGCGGTGTAAAATCGGTATTCCATCATCTAAAATTCCAGGATTACCACTCTTGAGTTAGGGTGAGGGGTTGGCATTGCTTGATCTGGGCTAGGATATTTTCCGCTCCTTCTTGGCGGAGATCTTCCAGGTGGTCTGCTTGATTAGATTGGGCTTCTGTGGCACTATCAAACGGCCCAAAATAATAGAGACAACGTGGAAAATCGGTATAAACTTCTATCCACCAAGCCAGAGCCTGGGGTTTCCCACTGAGGGTCGCAGTAGGAGTAACACTCAATATTTTTGCGCCCAAACGGTGCAGAGAGCGAATTTCTTCACTCATCCTTTCAGCAGAAACTTTCAGAAAAAACTTACCACGACGTTGAATCAATTTTTGGTGCTTTGGAACAGACGATTGGGGAAACATCGCTACTTCCAAAAGAAACATCTGGTCATTTAATTCGTTATTTATCGCCATGATGATTAGCTTGAGTAATATACTGGGCGGCTAGGCAGAGATTTGATTTATTCTAGGATTTTTTGTCTTTAGGATACTCTATTTGTCGGAAAAAGGAAAGTCCCTATTTTTGAGTTGAGAATCTGGACAAAATTTCGTCGTCGGTAGAAAAATCTACATCCGTGTCTTGCTGATTAGAGAGCAGATAATCACGATTAAAGGAGTCTTTTAATCCTGAAATGAGGTCATATTCGGGTTGCCAGTTTAATTCGGTTTGGGCTTTATGAATATCGGCAAAAAAATGTTGGGGTCTGAGGGGAAAGGCTTTTTTCTTGCCAAAATCAAAGTCTTTGGGATTATAGTGAACAATTTTTAGATCGTCGGCTGATTTTCCTGCGGCGATCGCGGCAGCCTTAGCTAAACCATCAAAGGTCACATAGCGATCGCCCGAAATATTATAAATTTGTCCAATGGCTTGGGGATTATCTAAGACAGCGACCATTGCCGAGGCTAAATCCTGCACATGGCCAAATTGGGTAAAGTGCAGACCATTGCCTGGAATCGGAATCACGCGATCGCGGACAATGCGATCAAAAAACCAGGCTTCGAGGGGATTATAATTTTGCGGGCCGTAAATATAAACGGGACGAATGGCTGTCCAGGGAACACCACTTTCAGCTAAATAGGCTTCCGTTTCAAATTTTCCCTTGTGACGACTGTTGGGATCAACCGCATCTCCTTCAATGTGGGGCATTTGGTCAGATTTGAGATATACTCCCGCCGAACTGACATAGATAAAATGTTTCAGTTGGTCTTTGAATAGTTCAACCAAGGGCTTAGTATCACTTAATTCGCGCCCGTTATTGTCGTAAATAACATCAAACTGTTCTTCTTTTAATTTTTCTGTTAACTGCTCAATATCTTGGCGATCGCCGTGAATTTGTTGAATACCTTCAATGGGAGCAGGTTTCTTGCCTCGGTTAAACAGAACAACTTCATGACCCTGTTCTACCAGTGCTTTCGTTAAATAAACGCCAATAAAACGGGTTCCCCCCATAATTAATATCCGCATCATCATCCTCTATTTGTTGATTTTTTTGTTTAATAAGCTGTTAATCATTCAAGACACATACAGGTAAGGGGCTTAAGCCCCTTGTTACATAGCTTTCAGGAAAATCAAAACTATTCTGCCGAACTCTCCAAAACCGCTTGGGCGGGTTCACGGTTCAATTTAAAAACTACAACCCCCAAGGGCGGCAAACAAAGATCTAAAGAATAGGGTTGAGAGTGGAATGACCATTCTTCCGACCATTTTCCGCCGAGATTGCCCATATTGCTACCTCCATACTGACCTGCATCACTATTGAATAGTTCAATATAAAAACCCGCCTCTGGGACACCGACTCGATAGTGGCTATGGGGTTGGGGGGTAAAGTTACAGACAACGACGACAAATTCGCTGGGATTTTTTCCCCGACGAATAAAGGCGGCTACACTATGGCGATTATCTGTACAGTCAATCCACTGGAAACCCGATTCTTCAAAGTCGTTACTATATAAGGCAGGTTCCGTACGATAGAGATGATTAAGGGAAATAAAGAACTGTTTTAACTGCTGATGGGGGACAAATTGCAACAAATTCCATTCCAAATCTGCCCACACGTTCCATTCACTCCATTGCCCAAATTCCATGCTCATGAACATGGTTTTCTTCCCAGGGTGGGTAAACATATAAGAGAAGAGGGCGCGGACATTCGCAAATTTTTGCCACTCATCGCCTGGCATTTTACCGAGCATATTGCTCTTACCGTGAACCACTTCATCGTGGGACAAGGCCAACATATAGTTTTCACTGTGGTGATACCACATACTAAAGGTGACATTATTTTGATGAAATTGGCGGAACCAGGGATCCATGCTGAAATAATCCAACATATCGTGCATCCAACCCATGTTCCATTTCAGGTTAAAGCCTAATCCGCCCACATAGGTCGGCCAAGACACCATTGGCCAGGAAGTCGATTCTTCCGCGATCGTCAATACCCCAGGAAAATAGCTAAACAAAACACTATTCACTTGACGGAGAAAATCCGCCGCTTCTAGGTTTTCCCGACCACCGTATTGATTTGTCACCCATTCTCCAGGTTCACGGCAATAGTCCAAATAGAGCATTGATGCCACCGCATCTACCCGAATTCCGTCGATGTGATATTTATCAAACCAAAATAGGGCATTCGCAACGAGGAAATTTCGGACTTCATTGCGACCATAATTAAAAATCAGGGTTCCCCATTCCTTATGTTCCCCTTTGCGAGCATCCGCGTGTTCATAGAGGTGGGTTCCATCAAAAAAGGCGAGACCATGACCATCCTTGGGAAAATGACCAGGTACCCAATCGACAATTACCCCAATGCCATTCAAATGACACTGATCGATAAAGTACATTAAATCTTCAGGGGTTCCATAGCGGGAAGTGGGTGCGTAATAGCCCGTGACTTGATAACCCCAGGAACCATCAAAGGGATGTTCGGCGATCGGTAATAATTCAACGTGAGTGTAGCCGAGT
>Ga0114972_10004601_pt1 | contig 10253 bp, 10 predicted proteins | sample M_140807_EF_Meta_FD_87354 | JGI IMG/M metagenome (GOLD analysis project Ga0114972, IMG submission 87354) | Freshwater microbial communities from Lake Montjoie, Canada to study carbon cycling - M_140807_EF_MetaG | ecosystem: Environmental > Aquatic > Freshwater > Lake | place: Lake Montjoie... | reverse complement strand
GTAAACGGATCGTTGTTATAGGGTTGGACGACTTGGGTATATTCAGCCATCGTAATTGAGTTCTCCTCTTGTTTAGTAGAGTGAAATTATGACAAAACTTAAGATACATTTTACGCAGTTCAGGTCGGTTTCACTGTGATTTTGTCCCTCAGCGTTAAAAAAGTTCATGAATTTTCTTAACAATTGTGAGGGAATGGGGAAAATCAATCTTTCCTGAAAACCTGCTTTTGGGGTAAATCGGGTATTTTTTAGCGAGATAAAATTCAATTATTGTGAACCGATGTGACGGATTAATGGGGGAGTTCATCGGAGGTTTAACCCCGAATGTTAAGCTAACAAAGGCATAAAAATTACTATAGGAGCTATTTATGACAGACGTATCGGAAACTCCCTATCTTTTACGAGTCGCTCGTGGAGAAGTGGTAGAACGTCCTCCCGTGTGGATGATGCGGCAAGCGGGACGTTATATGAAAATTTATCGGGATTTGCGGGATAAATATCCGAGTTTCCGTGAACGGTCAGAAAATCCAGATTTGGCGATCGAAATTTCTTTGCAACCCTGGCGAGCCTTTCAGCCTGATGGGGTGATTATGTTTTCTGATATTCTCACGCCTTTGCCTGGAATTGGGATTCCTTTTGATATTATCGAGAGTCGTGGCCCGATTATTGATCCCCCCATTCGCACTCAAGAACAAATTGATAAACTCCATCCCCTCAATCCTGAAGAGTCTTTACCGTTTATTAAAAAAATTCTGAATACGCTACGTCTGGAAGTGGGCAATCAATCGACGGTGTTGGGTTTTGTGGGTTCTCCTTGGACTTTGGCGGCCTATGCCATTGAGGGGAAAAGTTCTAAGGATTATAAAGTGATCAAAGAGATGGCTTTTTCTCAGCCTGCGATGCTCCATAGTTTTTTAAGTAAAATTGCCGACGCGATCGCTGTTTATGTGCGGTATCAAATCGATTGTGGTGCCCAGGTGGTTCAACTGTTCGATTCCTGGGCGGGCCAATTAAGCCCCCAAGATTACGAAGTGTTTGCGTTGCCCTATCAACAACAAATCGTGCGTCAAGTGAAAGAAACCCATCCCGACACGCCTTTGATTCTTTACATTAGCGGCAGTGCAGGGGTGCTAGAACGCATGGGCAAATCAGGCGTTGATATTGTCAGCGTGGATTGGACAGTGGATATGGCTGAAGCGCGACAACGGTTGGGAAGGGAAATGAAAGTCCAGGGCAATATTGATCCAGGAGTTTTATTTGGTTCCCATGCTTTTATCAAGGAACGAATTATTGATACGGTTCGCAAAGCAGGTAAAGGCGGCCATATTTTAAATTTGGGCCACGGTGTTTTGGTGGGAACTCCTGAAGAAAATGTGCGTTGTTTCTTTGAAACGGCTAAACAAGTCGATCAATTTCTCTAAGTTTCAATTTCGGCGATCGCGTTTTTAAAAAATTAGATGGAGATGCGATCGCCTTTTTTGATATTTCTTACCGAAAAGCAATCATTTAGTCCTCAGATATAAAAAATATCTCATCATCAGGGATAATTTAGAGGCTATAAAGAGCTAAGATAGAAAAACTTTGTAAAAATCAACCCCAAGAAATTATTGTTATGATTCGTCAACTTTTCGTTTCTTTTATCCTTGTGTGTTTTACGGTTATTAGTTTTACGCTGTCCTACGCTTACCCTGCCCAGGCGGAAAAACAATACTCTCAAGAAAAACAATATTCCCAAGAGAAACAGTTTACGCCAGGCAAACAATATTCCCAAGAGAAACAGTTTGCCCAAGAAAAGCAATATTCTCAAGAAAAACAGTTTGCTCAAGAGAAACAATATTCTCAAGAGAAACAGTTTGCTCAAGAAAAACAGAATACCGAGGCTAACGCGGAAACGGGTAAATCATAGTTTTTAAGAAATAATCAAAAGACATAATAGGTTATTTCCCTACGACACTTTGGATATTAGCGATCGCATTGTCCTATGAGCCAGATATTTTCGATATTTATAAACTCCAATGACTAAGCCTGAGATTAAAAAATGGAAAATTCTCGAATCTAGGTTTGTAATTGATAATCAATGGTGTCGGGTAAAACAAGATAAAGTACAACTCCCCAACGGTTTAATTGTGGATGATTATTTTGTTAATATTCGTCCCGAAATTGTTTTGATTTTACCCATCACTCAAAATCAAGAAGTGGTTTTAGTCCGTCAATATCGTCATGGAGTCGAAGAAATTCTCATCGAGTTACCTGCGGGAACCTTTGATCCTCAACAGGAGAACAGCCTAGATGCCGCCCGTCGTGAGTTGGAAGAAGAAACAGGTTATCAGGCTTCTGAATTAATTCCTTTGACCAAGATTTATGATAATCCCGTTAAAGACAAGACGTTAATTCATATTTTTCTGGCGATCGACGTGACCCTAACAGGCAAACAGAATTTGGATACGACTGAAGAAATAGAAGTTGTTTTAATTCCATTAACCGAAATAAAAGCTCATATTCTTTCAGGAACCATTCAAGTGGCAGGAACGATTTCTGCTTTATTTATGGGCTTAGAAAAATTAGCTCTATAATTTTTTAATGAAGACTGGATGATTTATAACCCAAAAATTATTCTGGTTTCGCTGATTTTTTATAGGATTGACCACAAAACGGACAAAAACGAAATTTTAAGGACTGGATCGGTGTATCACAATTCAAACAGCGATCGCTTAACCCCGTACCACAAAGAAAACAAAAACGCGATCGACGGTCTAACCAATAAGCTTCGGCTTCTGAGCCAGGTTGCCAACAGTCAAAACAAAGCTTTAAAGAGTCAGTTTCCGAAACTGCAACGCCACGACAGACGGCGATTAGATAATCCTCTGGAATTGCTAGGGTTTTAGCTAAACTTGTCAGGGTTTTACTATTGAGTCGTTCTGTTTTTCCCAACTCAATTTTACAGATACTTTGGCTATGTAATTCGGCTCGTTGGGCAAGTTCTCCCTGGCTCAATTTTAATTTTTTACGGATACGTCGTACATATTTTGCAAGGGTTTCCCCTTCTTGGGGTAAGTTATCATCAGCAATCATTCGGCTAAAAATTAAGGTTGACTATTAATTCTTAAAGTATAGATGAAAAGAAATTCAGTTTAAGATGGATTTGGAAACCAAACCCCTACCAAGTGTTTAATCCATTAATATTTTGATAATCCAAGAATCTTTAAATAATAAAATTATACTCGATAAAACTTCATCAAGTTCAATTTCTAGATCTCTATTGTGAACATCGGTGATTAATTTATAAATTAATTCAAATTCAATGCGATCGCCCTTTTCCATGATCAGAAAATGACCATGATGGGAATTATTTAACATTTCAATTTCGTCCTTGCCCACCTTTCCTGTAATATTATTTTTTCTGGCATCTCTCCATAGTTGAAAATTAATTTCTCGATGATTAATTACCAATTCATTAAAGTTTTTAATACGGCTCGTAAAAGTTGAACCATCTAACTGTAAAAATGCCACAGCAATGCTCTGATTAGAATATTAAATAACACAATTTTCAGGAATTTTTTTCTTTCCTAAGCGCAGACAATCAATTGTATAATTTGACTGAATTTTAAATGCCTCAGCAATTTCCAAAAATTTACCGAGATCATCACTATCATTAATAATTTGTAATTTTTCGTATTCTGCCTCTAACAAGGGTCGATTTTGCCGAATAAATTTTTCGATCTTTGTTTCTTGAACTTCTTTATCTGGTTTTTGCTCAAGAGTTTCTATATTCTCAGATTGATGATCAAAATCAAATTCTAATAAAGCTCGACCGATTTTTTGAAAAACAGTTGTAAACTGCTGTAAATTATTTTCTAGATTAGTAATTCTTGTTTCTAATGCTAATGATTGTTCGTTGGTTTCTTGTAACTCGCTAGGATTTAGTCTAACTAATTTTGTTTTTGTTGGAAGAGGAACACCATGAATCTTGTGGTGATAGTGATCAGAAGCACTATTTAAAATAGCTCGAATAGAACTATGGTTTAAGATTGTCTCTAACTCTGTCGGTGAAAATATTTTTTCTATAGATAATCCGACAGATTCAATCTTTGCTTTTAATATATCAGTTAAATATTGATCCGATGGACGTTGTAAATAAAGTTGATTTTGCGAGACTCTATCAATAATTGCCCCATCAAACATTGATTTAAATTGTTCCCAGCGATCGGGAAAAAGATTGAGAATTACCAAACTATTAGGCACATGGGTAAAAATTTCTTTGATGGCTTCTCCAAAGGCGAATAATAGTTGCTCATGATGTTTTAATCCTAAAGCTTCTAGTTGATCAAAAATAATAATTAAAGGCTCATCCAATAACGACAACTTACTAAAAACGGAAATCGCTTCTAAAGAAAAGGCTTCTTTGCTCATTTCTTCATTCCAGTTTTCTAAACCGATCGCCTCTAATTCAACATTACTTAATTCTTCTGCGGCTAACCAACGAGCCACTAATTTTTTAAGGTGGGGTTTACTATAACTGCAATATTTAATAATTCCCTTAATAATTTGGGAAGCATAGCCCGCTAAACCATATTCACTCATCCACCAATCATCGGTTCGCTTTTCGATATGTCGCCAATAATCTAATTTTTTACCACTGCCTTCTGCACCTAATTTTTCGTAAATCTCTAAAGGATTAGATTTTAAAATAGTAATAATCTCTTGATCTTTTTGAGTTAGGCTAATAAAACCCGTTTGACTAATTAATTTAACAAAACTATGGGATAAAAGAGTTTCTAGTTGGGTATAGCCTGTTTCTGGAATTCTTTCAACAAAAGATTCTAAAATTCGACTGTAGATATGGAACAAAACAGAATCTCGATTATTGGGACAACGAATAAACAAAAGCCGATTAATTTTTAATAATTCTTTCGCTAATCGCATCATCAAATGGGTTTTTCCACTGCCTGGTTCTCCGATAACAACAGTCCCCTTGGATTGATGATTTTTATCTTGTTTGATGTCGGTAATAATCCATTTCAATCGTTCAAACTGATCTTGATGAATTGACTTTAAATCGAGATGATCCTGGAAAGGATTATCGACTCGACTGGATGAAAAGGGATTAATCGAGACTAAGGTTTGATTCATGGCTTTACTCTCCAATATTTTACAATAAAGCTGATAGGTAAATTGGGCATCGTAACGAGCAGTGTGGGCTTGTTCGGGATTAAAAAATTTTTGATTAACTTTGAGTCCTAGTTTTTTGCTCAGATAAGCCAGGGAATAACTAGGCAAATGGGGATAATATTGCTGGGATAATTTAACACTACAATCAAATTTTAACTTAGGTTGTTTGATTTGTACTTTTAGACAACTTTGATTCAAAACCTTCCTGTCATGTTGGGCAAAATGACAAATAATTAACTTACCTTCGGCAATTTGCAGAAAATCTAAAATAATTTGCTTTAAGAACTTTAGATTTTGTTTGATCTCGTTATTTTTAAAATGTTCTTTCGCAAATGCTTCATAAATTAATTCTCCCTGGCGATCGATGACTGCGATTTCTCTAATATAATCTTTTCCCTCAGTATCGATGATAATAAAATCTTTCATGGGTGACAAATAGTTGTTATAAAAATTCCATCAACACTAAAATAATCTGAGCAAGTAAAAAAACAAGATTTTCTTTGATACTATAGGATAGTCTTTTCAAAAAAAGTTGGTGTTATCATTTGATAAATCTGTAAAGGAATTAAAAATGATTTTCAATTTAAAGAGACATAAATTTCTATGACAGATAAGCAAATAATATATCATATCTCAACAGTAAATAAGAAATCAACTTTTTCAAGATTTTATTGATATGATTTGTTTATAACTTGATAACGTTTTAGGGACTATTTTGATAATAGTCTTGTTTGTGAGATAATGAGATAAGATAATTTTTTCTAAATCCATCCTCTGATCAGACTTGATGCGGTAAAATAGGGGAGACAAAATTGGTTGAAACCCTTTTTAAAACATTTCCAATTTCTTTTCCTATAACTTTCACAATAGGACATCACCTATGACTGACCAACAAATTCCCAATTCCATGCCTGATTCTATTTCTGAAGAAACTGGTCAGCAGTTGGCCGCGATCGCTGAACAATTGGCGGCTTTAACGGAGCGAGTTACCGATTTAGAAGCCAAATTAATGTTGATTCCCGACATCGAACGTTATAACAAACTTCAGAAATTTTTGATGGCGGGTCAATTTAAGGAAGCGGATCTGGAAACTACGAATATTATTTTAGAAACGGTTGCCATGAAACGGGATGATCTTGCGCCTGAAGTAATGACGAAATTTCCTTGTAATGTACTTTTTGTGATTGATCGTCTTTGGCGTATCCATAGTCAGGATCGTTTTGGGTTTAGCATCCAATTGGAAATCTATGAAAAGGGAGGGGGCAGTTTGGATACGCTCCGAACCCAGGATCGTAAAATCATGGGAATTTTTGCCACCGAAGTCGGTTGGTTAGTAGAAGGAGAACTGCGTTTTGAGGTCTATGATGAATGGGATTTTTCCTTAAATGCTCCTCGTGGTACTTTTCCAGCGATTTGGTGGAAGTCTCCCTATGGACTAAAAATGGTTACTTTTTTCTTTACACGACTTTTTGAATGTCAGATTTAACGAGTTTTAGAAATTGAAATTTTCCCACCTGTCAATAATTCGTTGATAACTTGTCCTGCGAAAAACTATGATAAGACTTGAGCGATCGCGAAAATGTAGAAAGCGTTTCTCAAGATGTTACTAACTTTTTTAATTATTTTCGTTTACTAGCTTAAAAAAATGTAACTCAGATTAAACGCTAAATTACTCATAACGTTGTCCGCGTTCAATAACCTTCTCAACTTGCTTAACAGAATTTAAAACTTTTCTGGATATTTTATCTATTTCTACCCAATTATTGGGTGAATCTGTCGCAATTTCTAGTAACATTAAGCTTGATTTGAGCATTGAAAGAGTCGGTTTTAAAATAGCTGGATCATCACTAGAGAGACTTATTTTTGAGATGGATTTTTTTAATTCATTAATAACAGGAGCCAATGCTTTGTTTGAAGTTTGTTTTTTTCTTCTAGTTGAAGAAGAAGATTTTGCTAAACTTTCAATAATTCGATTACATTGCTTGGCGGCCATATAAATTTCCTTAAGCTCCCCTTTAATTCCGCCTCCAAAAAGAATATTGCGACTTTTAAAAATTCCATCATAAATAATTTTATCTTTGAAGGGCAATAAGGTCGTGTAGATATTCAGAGGTAAATAACTTTTGTCAATCATTTCATTGAGAGGATCGGTAAGACCTAGAACACCGTAAACATTATTTTTTTCATCAATAAAAATGGCATATTTAGTCAAAAAACGTTCAACAAAGAAATTGCCCCTGACAAATCGTTTAAATTGAGAAGCAATGGTAAGTTGTTCTGGAGTTAACTCGTCTGGATTCTCCACTAAAAATTCATCAATAATCTTAATATTGTCATAAAGTTTGCTATGCACTGAAAATTTTTGCTCTGGATTCAAACCCAGAAAAAGTTTTGTAGAAGTTATCTGTGGAAACAGTTCAAATTTTTGATTAACATACAGCAAAACTGACACGAAAACTGATGAAAAGAGTTCAAATTCTTGTTCGGAAAGGTTCATAATTAATCAACAATAAAGATTTGACAAGATTAGGGGAATACTTAAGCAAATAGTTATCCTTGCGATCGCGTCTAATGGCATCATCTATCATTAATCAACCAAGGAATGTATTGCTTGATAAGCCGCTTCTGTGTAAAGATCGTCGGGAGATTCGACGCGATCAACAAAAAGCATACCATTCAAATGATCTAATTCATGTTGAAAAATTCTGGCGACAAAATCGGTAAATTCTTGGTTTTGTAATTGTCCCCATCGATCATAATAATCCACCGCGTTCGCTTGATAACGAGGCACCAAAGCACGTACACCCTCCACACTTAAGCAACCTTCCCAATCCTTCACCATTTCTGTTGAGTGATCGAGAATGCGGGGATTAATCATTGCGATCGGTTCCATGAGAGGAGCCTGGGGATAACGCAGATTCGGACGAGAAGCCAAAATAAATAAACGCTGGGACTGATAGACTTGGGGAGCGGCGATCCCCACCCCATTCGCTTGTTGGGCGGTGAGAATTAAAGAATCAATTAATTTTTGGTTAGAATTTTCCTTTATATCTGTAATAGGGCGGGCTATTTGCGACAAAATTGGCTGATCCCGTTGGGCAATTTCCAAGATTTGAGTCATACTGGTAAGAACTATTTTGGCATAACGGCTTGTTAATGATTATACTGTTTTTAAATTTTATTTATAAGGATAATACGTGATCTTGATGGGTATTGGAGCCGTTTAAAGTCATTTTGTCTATTGAGGATTTTAGCTTTTTTTAAAGGATCGTAGCAGTTTTCTATTAGGAGTTGAATCAATTGGTGGCTATCTCTTCCCAAGCTCTCTGGAATCAGATATTAGAAAGACTCCAGTTACAATTAACTCGTCCTGCTTTTGAAACCTGGATTAAAACGGCTGTTCTACAGGAACTAACGAACAGTTATGTAGTCATTCGGGCAGAAAATCCCTTTATTTTAAATCATTTACAAAAACATTATTTACCGATTATTAGTAATGTTATTATCGAAATTTTAGGTCATCCTTTGGAAGTTCAACTAACCACCACAGAAGGAGAAATTTTTTCTATTCTTAATCCTTTAAAAAAAGAAGATTTACGGGAAGCAACTCCAAAAAATCCCCAATTAAATTCTAAATATAATTTTTCTCGTTTTGTGGTCGGCCCCACGAATCGCATGGCGCACGCGGCTTCTTTAGCAGTGGCCGAATCCCCTGGTCGCGAATTTAATCCCCTCTTTCTCTGTGGTGGAGTCGGTTTAGGCAAAACCCATTTAATGCAGGCGATCGCCCATTATCGATTAGAAATGTTTCCCGATGCCAAGGTTTTTTATATTTCAACGGAAAAATTTACCAATGATTTAATTACTGCTATTCGTCAAGATAGTATGGAAAATTTTCGAGATCACTATCGAAAAGCAGATTTTTTATTAATTGATGATGTGCAATTTATAGAAGGTAAAGAATATACCCAGGAAGAATTATTTCATACCTTTAATGCGCTCCATGAAGCAGGAAAACAAGTTGTTTTAGCATCTGATCGCCCCCCAAAACGTATTCCCAGTTTGCAAGATCGATTGATTTCCCGTTTTTCGATGGGTTTAATTGCGGATATTCAAATTCCTGATTTAGAAACACGCATGGCAATTTTGCAGAAAAAATCAGAATACGAAAATATGCGTTTACCCAAGGAAGTGATTGAATATATTGCCGTTCATTACACTTCTAATATTCGGGAATTAGAGGGTGCATTAATTCGGGCGATCGCCTATACTTCGATTTCAGGTGTCACCATGACATTACAAAATATTGTGCCTGTCTTAAATCCCCCCGTCGAAAAAATAGCCGCCTCTCCTGACATTATTTTAAAAACGATCGCCGAATCCTATCATGTTTCCGTTGAAGATTTGAAAGGAACTTCTCGCCGTCGAGAAATTAGTGTGGCCCGACAAATTGGGATGTATTTAATGCGCCAACATACGGATTTGAGCTTGCCTCGAATTGGGGAAGCTTTTGGTGGAAAAGACCATACAACAGTCATGTATAGTTGCGACAAAATCAATCAACTCCAACAAAAAGATTGGGAACTCAGTCAAACCTTATCTGAACTCAGCGATCGCATTAATATTGCCAGTCGCAATCAGGAATCGTCTTAATTTTTGACAGAAAATTGTATTTTACGAACATAAAAAATCTCCGTAGGGACATAATATATTATGTCCTCAATTATGTTTTTAAATTATTTTTTTACCTCGTCAACAATTCAATCACAAAGTCTTATTCTCTTAACAGATCATGCAATAGAAACAATTCAATCGTAATAATTCAAATTAATCTATCCTAGAGAGAGCATTTGTAAACTTATGTAACGCAGTTGTTAAGCTCTATTGCAACTTTCTCGCCCAAAGCGCGATCGCCTTTCTTTTATCTAGAAAGCTGTGATAGGATTCGATGCGTAGCACGTTGCAATTTTTCGTTTTAGATAAATTTAGGAGATAAAGCTTTGGTATTACGGGTTGCTGTTGTGGGTTCAGGCCCGGCTGGTGCATCCGCCGCCGAGACACTGGCAAAAGCGGGTATTGAAACC
>Ga0114972_10004600_pt1 | contig 10255 bp, 7 predicted proteins | sample M_140807_EF_Meta_FD_87354 | JGI IMG/M metagenome (GOLD analysis project Ga0114972, IMG submission 87354) | Freshwater microbial communities from Lake Montjoie, Canada to study carbon cycling - M_140807_EF_MetaG | ecosystem: Environmental > Aquatic > Freshwater > Lake | place: Lake Montjoie... | reverse complement strand
TGTGCGAAGGAGCGATTGCCACACTGACCGCCGGAGGAATCTCCGAGGATCGAATTGTGGTGGTTCGTGTCCCAGGTGCTTGGGAGTTGCCGTTTGCCGTCCAACGATTGATCGCAATCCGAAACTTCGCCGGCGCGATTGCTCTCGGGGCTGTCATCAAAGGAGAAACCTCCCACGACCAGCACATCAATCGCGCTGTCAGTAACACACTCATGCAGTTGTCGATGGACCACAACAAGCCCATCGCTTTTGGATTGTTAACCGTGAACTCTCTCGAACAAGCGATCCAGCGAAGTGGTGGGAACAAAGGTAACAAGGGAGAAGAATGCGCGACCGCATTGCTGGAGTGTTTGCGAATTGGGACGGCACTAGATCGTATGGATTCTCTAGATACCTAAATCGCTAAGCGCATCATCGAGACATGAGGACTCTTTGGACCCCCAAGCCGATAACCAGCAGCCACCGTTAAAGAGATCAGCTTTTAGCCTGCGCGATTGGATCATCCTATTTTCATTGGCGCTGGTTCAGTTCGTCAACATCCTCGACTTCATCATCGTGATGCCATTGGGGCCTCGATTTTTCGACGAATTGGGCTTATCCGCAGAGCAATTCGGTTATGTCGTTGCCAGTTACGGATACGCTTCGTCGATCGCAGGGATTGTCGCTGCTGGATGGATCAACCGGATCGAGCGCCGTAAGACTTTGCTCGTCGTTCTTTTCTTATTCCTGATCAGTTCGCTTGCATGTTACTTTTCAGTCCGATTCACCTCGCTGATCCTGGCCCGATGCATGACCGGTGTGTGTGGCGGATTGATCGGCTCGATGGTCATGTCGATTGCAAGCGATTTGTATTCAGAATCCCGTCGGGGCTACGCTATCGGGGTAATCATGACCTCATTCTCGATGGCATCGGTCGTCGGGGTTCCCATCGGTTTGTGGCTCGCGGAACGAGACTCCTCGGCTCGGTCACCCTTCCTCTACCTGGCACTCGTGTGCGTACCGATTTGGATCGTTCTCTATTCGTTTTTACCCCGAGTTCCTAGCCATGAGGACTCGAGCGATCATGGATACTGGGGAACATTTTGGGGAGTGCTGAAATTGCCATCCCATCGCTGGGCGTTTCTGTTCACCTGCATCCTCGTCTTCCAAACGTTTTTGATCGTCCCCTTCCTGGCAACGTACGTGGTGAAGAACGCAGGATTGCCTGAGGAATACCTACAATTTGTCTATATCGTCGGTGGTGCGTTCACGTTTGTAACGATGCCGCTGGTCGGCAAACTATCCGACCGATTCGGCAAGCCATTGATCTACCGCATCGTCGTTTGCTTGGCGGTCGTTCCAGCCGTCGTGATCACCCATCTACCCCCAGTATCCGCGTGGCTCTGCGTGCTGGTCACGACAACTTACATGGTGATGACATCGGCGCGCATGGTACCCGCCCAAGCGATGATCTCAAGTTTATCGCAACCTCAATGGCGCACGGCTTTTTTGAGCATTAGCAGCTCCGTTCAGTCGTTGGCGATCGGAGTTGCGGCCAGTATTTCTGCCAATATTGTGGTTGAAAACGCGCAAGGAAAACTCGAAAACTTTTGGATCGCCGGCTGGGTGGGAGTCTTCTTTTTTATCGGAAGTTTGTTCCTCATCCCAAAGATCGCAAGCCTTCGAACGGGCTGATCGGTAGCGCCAAAGCTTTCCTAGTACCGAGACTTCATCTCTTTCCGATATTCAGCGGTACGGGTAAACTAAGCAGATCGTGCAGGGGCTCATAGCTCAGTTGGATAGAGCAACGGATTTCTAATCCGTAGGTCGAAGGTTCGAATCCTTCTGGGCCTGTTTTTTGAATCATTCTTGGTTCCGATATCCAAGCGGCTCTGCAGCCATTTTTATAAGTTCTTTTTCTGTACTGCGAATCCGTTGCCGATGAATAGGTAGGGAGTCGAAATTTTCGGGCTGCAATCCTTTGCTTGCATTTGCAAGGGGGAATATCGCTATGAGCGTATCGAGTGTTCACTCGGGTTCCGCGTCGACGAATATTCTAGGTTCCAGTTCCTTCAGGGGACCAACAAGCTCAACAGTGAGCCACACTCAGGATGTCTTTGCTGCCGTCCTCGAGCAAGTGGGTAGGAAAGGGTACGCCTCCGCGGAAAGCGTAGATGGCTCTTCGATTTCCTCGGAATCCATCGCTGGCACCTGGGACCAGTGGTTCCAGGAATTTTGCTCGACGCGGTACAGCTTCATCGCTGGCAGCGACAGCCCTAGTGTTCGTGAAGGTAAAACCGCAACCGATCTTCGGGATGATTATAAAAAGATTCTCACCAACGCCTACAACGACGGAGCGTACGCGGATCCTCAGTCGTATGTAAAGAAACTTTCTTCCGAAGACCTGAGCGCTATCCAACAAGTCCACCACCTTGCAGATCCGATTCAGCCAAGTTCGTTATCTGCCGAAGCATCCTTGAATCTGTTGTTACCTCCGGATGCTCAAGTCGATGAGAATCGGGATGGATTAACTTCCGTCGGCGCTGCGACTACGTTCCGATTCCCTGACAGCAATACGCCTTCGGAAGTTCGAGAAGCCTGGGAGGCTACCACGCAAGGCCTCTCCGATGAGGATCGAATGCTCTACCAATTGCAGATCGGCTCACAACTATTCTTAGCCAATATGCACTTCGATGAGAACGGCGAGTACCTGGGATCTAGTGAGCCGGGAGATGCCGACTGGGTCAACCCACAAGCCTCCCCCGACTTCTCATACCGCCGGCAAGCGACCAAATGGCTGGATTACTTGGACCAATTCTCGTCGCAGATGGCACCTGAGCAGTTCCAACGCGATCATGCATTTTGGTCTAACTTTCGAAATAACCTGAGCCTATTCGGTGCGTAACGGACGACGTATTCCGTCTGGCTTCGAGACTTCGTCGCATGCCGGACGCTTGCACGGTTAGATGCATGAGGCTCAATCATGCAATCCTTTACCCTCTAAGATTTGAGCGACGCATTTCTCAATCCTTGTTGTTCGCGTTTTCGACTGCTTTGGAGCCGTAAAGAACAGTACATAAGCACGCTGACGGCCTGGGGTCAATTTCTCAAAGGAATTTTCAAGACCGTTCACACGCTGGAACGCTGACACCAATTCCTCGGGATATACCAATTCCTGCTTTGCATCGAGAGTTACCTGCAACCCTTTGCGCTCGACATCGATCGCGTGGCCAATCAGTCGATGGATCGAAGGCTCGAGATCGACGATTTGATCGAACGAAGTGAATCGTATCAACCGACTGGCCTGTGTGTTCTCCCCCGGTTTCACCAAAATCCTATCCGGATCGGGAAGCAAAACCCCCTTGAAGAAACTAATCGAACAACACTCCTTAAAGGCCGCGATGATCGCAACGTTCTTCCCGTTGTAGGTGTAGCACGGAACGCCCCATTTCAACTCTTCGACGAGTTCCGTTTTTGCGGCGATCCCCCTGAGATACTTCAACTCACCCACCCACGCATGAACTTTGCATTGCGGGGTTGCTTTTAAAGGACAGCGGCCACATCCCTCCACGAAATATACGTCTGCGTTCCTTGGAATTCGATTCATGACCCGAGGTTTCTAGCGAAATTTGATGCGAATGCTCCACGCATTTTGGACCTTTATTATATCTCAGCCTTAAGGACGTGGTAACGTGCTGAAGTTCACGGTGAACCATCCGTGGGTCCATCATTTGCCCCCCCAAATGGTTTGCCCGCAGAGCGTAGTGCGGGTTGCGTAATCTATTACGAATGTTCAGATCAACCCGCAGTTTCCGGTCGTCTCATCGCAAACCTTCGATTGTATGTGAACGGCCTTAAGAGCATTAGGTACATCCATATAGGCAGACGATACCTCCTTGGAGGAATGCAATTTCTTCCATGTGGTTGCGATGGGTTTTGCCAAGGAAATGCAGGATGCAATTCCTTGGCTGTAACGCGATACCACGAAACAATAATCTATCAACGTAGGGATGCGTACCAATGCGATTTTCACTTTGTTCACTCTTCTTGGCAACAACCACACTGGGTGGTATCGGGTTGATAAGCACAGGACGCTGTGCAGCCGAGACGCCCATTGCTGATGGTTGCAGCGCGATTCAAGACTCCGGCTCGAAAGGAAACTGCTCCAATAGCAAACCGACCTTTTGCCGTGCCATGGCGGACTGTGGAAATTGGTATCAAAACACTTCGGTATTTTCGGGGGTTGAAGCCTACAAAGGAATCGGCGATACAACGCTGCCTCCCGATGTCGCAACGGGATTCATGAACAGCGCCGGTTTTGTGAACGGCATGAATACGGGATTTCGATTGGGAGATCGAAAGCTACGCGCTCAAGTCGGCGGTTCCTTTGGGGTATACGATTTTAAGGGACGCGATACGGCCGCCCCTGGGCAAACAGAAAACCAAGGATTTATCACAACGGGTCTGTTCAAACGGAGCGATGTGAATGCGGATGAACGGCTTTCCTACGGTATCGTGTACGACCAACTGATTGCAAACAACTGGGGAGTTGGGGCCGACAGTCTTTACCTCGGTCAAATTCGCGGAATCACAGGTGTCGCGATGAACTCCTGCAATGAGGTAGGTTTCTGGGGTGCGGTTCGCACAAACTCACAGACCCTGACCAGCAACCCAGGTCAGTCCGTGGAGGCTATCAATCAAGGGAATCTCTTCTGGAGTCATAATTACTCCATGGGTGCCCGGTCGATGGTCTACGCTGGCTTGACAGATCATTCCAGCTTCGGAAGCTGGACGACGGGTACTCAATTCACAGCGCCGATGACCGACCGAATTTCTCTCTACGGCAATTCCGGATTTCTATTCCCGAGTTCCAGCAAGGGACCTGTCGGATCGAACGAATTGCTGTGGTCGATTTCCTGCGGTTTAAGCTATTCATTCGGCGGAAAAGCCATTTCCCGAAATATCTCAGGGCAGTGCGGGACACCATTATTGCCAGTTGCCAATAACGGTACCTTCTTCGTTGGCAACAATGCCCTCACTCCAATGAACAACCCATAACGGTGGTTGAACGCTGCGAGTGGGAAGACTCCGATCCATGATTTTCCGATCGATGATTTATTGCGAACTCCCTTGGCGTAGTGCCAATGGAGTTCGGTTCGTTGGACCGCTTTGACGACCGCACTATTGGACCGTATTCAAGATGCCCTGCAATCAGCTTTGGTAGGCTAGCGACCTTTTGGTTTCGCAGGGCACCAACCACGCTTGCCGCAGCGCACGCAAAGGTCATTTTCCGGTCTGGAACTTCGCGACAACCTTGCCACCGCTGAGCAACTCCATGGAGTCGCCTTGGACGTGAAAACCATTGACGGTAGCCAATGTCTCCGCAAGTGAATTTTCGAGCTCCATCAGTTCTGGTGGGCCGGCACGTTTTGTGCCAACCAGATCCCCCAGCGTCACGCTGTCTTGGATCAATGCGTAGGAGCCTGAAATTCGATTCACGCCGCCGAACAGCATGATTCTGCCATGCTCAAATCGAAGCGTGGGAGGCATCTCGACGTTGATCTTTTGCTCGTTGAGGCTGACCAGCACCCAATCCTTGCCGACTGCTTGATTCACTTCCGCCATATCGCAGATATGAGCACGCCAGCGGTAGGTCTGCTTGCTGGTTTCGGAAGGAGCAGTAATTCCGGGCGTGGACGTGTTGGCAGGATAAATCGTGACCCCCTCTTTGATGGTTTCGAGCACGCGAATGTTTTTTAGCTCCAACGGATCAACTCGCGTCGGATCCTTGTCCAAAATCACCAAATCAGCCAGTTTCCCAGACGCCAAGGTTCCTTTGGTATCCTGCTCACCATACTGCTCAGCCACCCAAATCGTCATGGCTTTCAAGCCTTCGAAGGGGGTTACTTGTTGGCCTTTCCCGATCACAGCCCCTTTGCGGGAGACGCGGTTTACCGCCGAATGCAGCATCATCATCTGGTCCAACGGCGCGACCACAAAGTCAGTGTGATTACTCGGGTGTAGCCCCGCGTCGATCACATCGCGCATTGGGCTTATGTACATCGCTTGTTCGCTACCTCGATTTGCGATGTGAGCCTCCGCAAAGTAATACGTATGGAGCGTGTACAGAGATGGACGCACTTTGTACTTCACAAACTTTCCAATTTGATCCTTGCGAAGAAACTGATTGTGAATCGTGGTCACATTCCACGGCTTCGAATAATCCCCCCCTCGAGCGAATTCATAGGCGGTAAAAAACGCATCGATGGCCGCGTCTCCATTGCAATGGAGATTGAGAGGGAGATTGAGCTCGTAGACTTGCTTGACCATTTTGTTCGCGAGATCCTGTGGAAACGATAACTCGCCTCGCCAATCTTTTTCGCCGCTAGGGCCCCCGGTCAAATAAGGGCTGGTAAAGAACGCGGTACGCCCCTGGGGCGATCCGTCCATGGTGATTTTCACCCCACCGAGTTTCAGGCGATTTTGGTATTTCCCCCATTCTTGAACGGGATACTCCCGCAGGATCTTTTCGAGGTCGGTAATAAATGGAAATGCCACGATGTCAATCATGTTCGCGCCCACGTCACTGGCTCGTTTCATGGTTTGCAATTGAGCATAGTGCGTTGCACCTTCGTGGGCGGTAGTGATTCCCGCGCGGGCATACAGCAATTGCCCAGCCCGCGTGGCGTCGATTTCCTGCTGCGCAGTCATCGGTTCCGACTGTTCAAAGACAGGCAAAAAAGCAGTCTCCATGATCAGCCCCCACGGCTCCTCCGACCCAGGCTTACGAACAATCACACCCCCAGGAGGCGTTTTGGTATCGGCGCTGATTCCGTACTTCTTGAGGGCGAGGCTATTCAGTACGCAACCGTGCATGGACACGTGGTCGACTCGGACTGGATTGTCAGGGAATGCTTCGTCGAGATCCCCTCGATTGAGCAAGCGACCATCAGGCATAACGGTATCGTCGTACCCATAGCCCATGACCAACTCACCCTTGGGAATCTTTCGCTCCTTGGCGTAGCGTTTCAGCTCTGCGATAATACTGGAGACATCTTTTCCAGGACCGGATGGGGGTGCATAAAGTTGGCATTGATTGGCGACCAGCAACGAGTTGATGTAATGGCTATGCGCATCGACAAATCCAGGAAGGAGCGTTTTGCCCTCCAAATCGACAACTTTCGTCGCATTCCCCTTCATCCTCAGCGCAACAGCCTTTTCGCCGACAAACACAATTTTCCCGTCGTTGACAGCAAGGGCTTCAGCATAGACCGGTTGAACCCCAGCCATGGTGAGGATACGGCCATTGTGATAGATCGTGTCTGCCGTTTGAGCATGGGTGAGCGTTGGGCTTGTAAACCACAACGAAACGAAAAGGCACATCCAAAAATAGGTCAACGCTTTCATTCGGAAAGTCTCACTGGCTTTAGGAGTTTTATGGCGAGTTGAGGTACCCACTATCCTAAGTTATACCCGTTGATGAGTCGATCGTGAAAGGCAAACCCAGTTTCCAAGCTGCAGCGGTTCCAGGGTGACCGATCGGTTCGATTCAACGATAAAGCCAACGGCACAAATCCCTTTGACATCCAACTCACTCTTGATTCGCACCTCATCCGTCCAAACTGAGCCGCATCAAAAGAACTTGTAGGCTAAATCAACGCGTCCCAAAAAGCCGATCAACCACCGATAGCACGGATACCACCGATAACACGGATACCACGGATTTTAACTTGAGCAAATTCACGCCCTTTTCATCCGTGCCATCCGTGCAATCCGTGGTTCAGTCTCTATACATCATTAGGCTTGACCAAACTGGAGTGTCCGAAGCCGATCTGCAACTTGAGGGCGACCAACTATTGATTCTGCGCAATCGAAAACAGTTGAACTAGCGCGCCCCGTTCGGTCGCATTTTGTGCCAATGGTCTTGTGGAACACACTATTTCACTGGAAAACTATGCTCTTAAGCTCGGCTCATGCAATCCAGCGACGATCCAAAATCCTCAAACTCAAACCTACCCTACGATCCAAGCTCAAGTCTGGAGACGACGTGGCTGAACGCTTGCTCGGAATTGCTTCGCTTCCTGTTGGAAGCTGCATTTTCATGGTGCGATCTACTGCTCTCAATCGTCATTGAACTCATTTCCGGACTCCTCACGTAGGGGGCCTGAATTTCACTTGTAGTCAACGATGCGAATGGGTTCCGACAACAATCGCTCCTCCGACAGGTTTACTTGGCTTCGTACTCAAATGTCCCTAAGCAGGACTCGATTTCCTTCGCGTTCTCGACGTGATCGCCAGAGAATCCCATGTACATAATATTGATGGAATGATCTTTTCCGGCGCTTGCGGCCGCCAATCCGAGAATCTCAGTTCCATCATTGTTCGACAATACGATCGGCATCACATAGATGACTTGGTCTCCGATACGCTGTGGCCTTAATTCTCCCCTTTGAAGTACCTTGAGCCCCTGACCATCCGAAACCCCAGCACTAAAGTTGACGAGAGCCTGCCGCGGGGCCTTGCGCATTTCAGCAACCGCCTTTTCATCGGACATACGAACCGCCACGAAAGACTCTTGTGGCGTTTTGCTTTCGACATTCCCAGCAGGGGCAGTGAATGAAATCATTTTTATGTTGCGAGGCAATGATGTATCGCCGGTCTCCACGGACTTGAATCGAACCGGCAGTTCGAAAACATAACCCTCGAATTTGTGCACTTGGCTCTTTTTCTCGATGCGCTGAATCTCACCCGACGGCTGTGCCGTAGGAGATGGTTTCAACGCGGTCGAGTTATCGCTACATGCCGGTATAACGCACAGACAAGCCAACAGCCCGAGGGTCAGCAGGGATGACAATCGCATGAAGAAATCCTGACTTCTGAATGAGAACCGTATCGTTGGCAGATTTGGTGCAGATCTGACTCCGTAGCCGTGATACAGTTCCATGAACCAAGTTAAGAAGATAAGAACAAGTAGCGAATTATAGCATCTTGCAAACAACTGCTGCAAGAACTTGGAACCGGCTAAGTATTCATGGCTTTCGAATCCATCCCAGGGTAAATCGAGCACAGACGATCGACTGGTCCCTTTCGTACAAACAAAGCACCATGCCATCGGGCAGGACCGCTAAATCCGAGTAGGCGCTCGGACCGGCATCGAGAGTTTTACGGAACGGCCACGTTTTCCCATCGTCGTGACTCCATTGGATCGAGAGGTTCGTTCGCTTGCCTCGCCCACCAGGCACCTCTTTTCCATTCGAATCGATCGCTAAGCTATGGGGATTCGAAAAAAGAAGCGATCCTGCTGCCGATGGATGAGTTACCAGACTAGCCATGCATATCGGTTCCCAGAGTTGATCATGGAATACCGGTTCGGACCACCCAGAAGCGCCATCGAGGCTGTATGCGATCAATTTTCGATTCGCTTTGGACTCATTGCGAGCGACGAGCATCACGCGGCCATCCGATAACTGAGCGACCATTGTTTCGTTAGGATTCCCAAAATCACCTTGGTTCGGGAACGCGATCGCGCCGGCATTCCAACTCTTTCCATGATCGTCGCTGTAGATAGTACCAGAGAAGGATGGTCGGTGATCTCCTTCGTTCCCGTAAGCCAGCCACACTGGCACAACCAACCGCCCGCTGGCCAACTGAATACCATGCCCTGGACCTGTTGCCAGTACCCTCCAGTTGGTGAACATCCGAAACGCTTCAAATGCAGATGTAATCTCGACCGGCTGGCTCCATGTCAGACCGTCATCCTCGCTGCGCATCGAGAAACATCTTGCATAGTTGACGCAGTAAAGAAACTCGATGCATCCTGACTGTCGGTCCACGATGGCAACCGGGTTATTGACCGTTTGCTCTCGAGCCACGTCATCTCCGTCGCGAGGGGACAACGCGATACGCTCCCCGCGATGCGCAATCGGTTGTGCGGCGGACCAAGTCCTCCCTCCATCGATCGACCGCCGCAGGTGGACTTCGATCTCCCCCCAGTCAGAACTGTTATTCTTGCGAGCCTCGCAGTAGGCGAGAACCGTTCCCTTCGGCGTTACCACCAAACCAGGAATGCGGTACCGTGCAACCCCGTTCATCCCTGGCGGGAATACATCGACGCGTTCGACGGATGGATCCTGAGCGATGGCAAGTGAAAGGACCGACGGTAGAACGATCGCTAAAATCAGACATTGCAGTAAACCACCCATGATGACTCCGCTCAAATTAAATTGCATCAGCTAAACGTAGCAGCTATTCATTGCTCAAGGCGATTCGATATCTT
>Ga0114972_10004598_pt1 | contig 10262 bp, 16 predicted proteins | sample M_140807_EF_Meta_FD_87354 | JGI IMG/M metagenome (GOLD analysis project Ga0114972, IMG submission 87354) | Freshwater microbial communities from Lake Montjoie, Canada to study carbon cycling - M_140807_EF_MetaG | ecosystem: Environmental > Aquatic > Freshwater > Lake | place: Lake Montjoie... | reverse complement strand
TGGCGACCTACGCTTGTTTCCAATCAAGTGATGTCACCAGCGAGTGGTGACTGCGGCCCCAAAAGGCCCTGCGGTGCAGCGGGTTTGAGAGCCGTTTGCGCGCAGCTCCATTATGCACCCATTTTGTGGGGATTTTCCACTTGTTTAGAGCCTGTAAATCGCTGGCAAGCCCTGCGCTGCAAGGGTGCGCGCAGCTCCACGCAGATACTGGGATCTCGGCTGTTTTGGTGCTGCGCGCTCGCTCCAATCTTCCAAGTGAGCAGCAGGAACGGTTTTGGCAGCCGTTATTAGCACTAAGCATTCACACATCGCTCCCCTCCAGCGAAAGACTGCAGTCATCGTTGTTTCACGCCTAACCAGCCGACTGATCCATGACCCACAACAGCCAGGGCTGGTTAGCCATCAGCACAGAAGGCTTTGCTTCGATGAATGCGGCCCGGCCACCAGAGCATCTCATCAAGGAGTTGGTGCAGAACTCCCTTGACTCCTTCAGCGAAGGCCAGCCTGGGCGAATCCAGCTGAGCTACGGCCACTGGGGGGAATGCTTCCAGGTGGACTGCATAGATAACGGTTCTGGCATCAGCAACCTTGCCGACCTAAGGGTGGTGTATCTCACCCATAAAACCGACAGCCATCTCAAGCGTGGTCGTTTTGGTAGGGGGTTCAAGGAGGCGCTCTGCATCGCTGAACAGGCCCGGGTGGTGAGCGGCTATCAGCAGCTGGAGTTTTTACGGGAAAACAACGAGCGCATCACCCGGCAAGCCAGCCTGGCTGTGCCCCTAGCAGGCACCCGCGTGAGCATGCAGATGCCATGGCCAGCAGACCTGCGCGATCAGCTCGATCGGTATTTCGCTAGTTTTTTGGTGCCTGATGGCATTGAGCTAGAGGTAAATGGTGCTTTGATCTCCCATCGCTGCGCCACCCATCGCATTAGCGCCAGCCTGAGCACTGAGGTTTACGACACCAATAGCCAGAGCTGGAAAAAGCCCAGCCGCAAGACCACAATTCATTTGGTGCCCACCGGCCCAGATGAAACCAGCACCATCTATGAGATGGGTATTCCGGTGGCCGCCCTCGACTGGAGCGTGCCCTTCCACTGCGATATTCAGCAAAGGGTGCCGATGAACCCCAATCGCGATGCGGTGTCTAGTGGCTATCCGCTCAAGCTCCACATCGCCTGCCTACCCACCCTGCTCGAGGGTATGGATCGGGACACCGTTAAGCAGGACTGGGTGGGTACCGCCGGTCGCCGCTGTGGGGAAGATGTGCAACGGCGCATCATCGAACGGGCCTTTGGCCAGAACATTGCCCGATCCGTGCCAAGAATGGGCAGTCGCCATTTTGATGAGGATGCCCGGGACCTAGGCGTACAGGTGATCAACACCGCCCAAACCAGTGGCGGATTCCGTGAAATGCTTAAGGCCTTGGTGGTTTCAGCTAAGGATGTAGTTCGTAACGATGAACAGGCCAAGGCAAAACAAGCCATATCCGATGGATTCAGCATTGCTACTGCCATAGCCGCCGGTGATGGGCGGCAGCTTTTGATCCAACAACAGGGCGGCGAACAACACGTGGCCGCTTGTTTGGCTTTTGCTGTGTGGTTTTGCCAGCAGTTGGTGGATAGCTGTGAAGGCTTTCAGTACAAAGTAAGCGGCCAGCTCACCCTTAATAGCCATCGACAGCAACCAATTTTTGCCCACTGGAGTAGCTCCAATGTGCTGACGCTGGCCTTGGATCAGCCCTGCTTTTGGCAGGACCCTTTTGGGGGTGAATCCCTATGTACTTTCATCCATGAGGCCGCCCATGCGATGAACATGCACCATGGCTATGAATTCCGTCGAGAGATGGAGCGGCTAGCTGGTGTGGGCTCTAGCCTTATGTTCCACCGGGGCAGTGAAGTGAGGTCATTGTTTCCACAGCTCCTATCGGTTTAACTGTGAAAGCTGAAAGGCACTATTCCATGGCCTCAGTGTCTGCTGCCTCTAGCACCTCTGCAATTAAGCAACGCATCACCACGCCATTTAGCTGCTTACCTTTATCGATATCGGATAGCACCCTAGCCAGATCTCCCTCCATCAGTAACGATGCCCCCCGCAGGAAATAATTTGCACCTTCGCTGGGATGTTGGCTAATTGCTAGGGTGTAGGCCGCTATGGCTTCCAGGTGTCTTTCGCAGCGGGCTAAGGAATAAGCATAGGAGCACCAAGCGGTGGGGTTCAGGGGCTCTAGCTCCAGGCAGCGGTTGTAGTCAACTGCTGCGGCTTCATAGTCAGCCAGCATTGCTTTGCAGTGGCCTCGGTTGTAATGGAGATAGGGGTTGGGCTCGTTGCCATCGATGGTGGTATCAAGTATTGCGATTGCTTTTTCATAGAATCCCTTGCTGATTAGGATGCTGACCTGTCGTATGGCGCTGAGGGCATCGCTGCTCGTGGGATAGGTCTGATTGGGATAGATATAGGGGAGGCTTTCAGCGGTGATTGGCGGCATTACAGACTGGCTGAGCAATGCACAATGCCAAAGCTCTTTCCCATTGGCTAGGGCCTATGCAAAATTCGACTATTTGTGATTGATCGTGCTCATTTTTCCAGTTGTTCGCAGGAATAAACTGGTAATACCTCAAGCCAGGCGGCAATCTGCTGGCAAGGCCGTTTAGCCCCTAGATCTAGCCATGCCCCTGCCTGCCCTGACCAAAGCCTCCCTATGGCACGCTTCAAAAATATTAGGGGTTACGGCCTTGTCCCTAGGCCTGGTGGTGATCAGCGTGGGGGCTTGGCGCCAAACCCATCCGCCCCTGCCAGTGGAATACCAAACTCTGCAGGCGGTGGTTAACCGTTTAGCTGCCCACAACCCCTTGGGTGCTAACCCCATTGGACTCACGATCATCAACGGTGCCTATGCCGGAACCCTGGCCCAGATGCGGGGCTACTGCAAGGAAACAGCCTGCGACTTCTATGCCCAACTCAATCCTTACAAGAGCTATGGCAAGGATTGGGATGAGATCAGCCGCCAGAGCTACACCCTCGGTGATATCGGTGCCTGGTCCACATCAAGCGGCACGATTGAAGTACCCCGCACCGCCTTTCGTATCTATGGCCGGCACAGCGGTTGGCTGGCCTGCACCGTGGCCCATGAAATTGCCCATATTCAGCGCAACCATGTGTTCCTGGCTAGTTATTACGCCAACAACACGATTCGAACCGCCACTGACAAGAAAAAAGAAGAACTTACCTACGCCAAATCACGCCAGCAGGAGCTAGAGGCCGATCGCGATGCTGCCGTGATGATGGCCAGGGCAGGGTACAAGGGCCGCATTTGCCTTGATGATATGGTTTTTCTACATAAATCCAGTGGTGACGGCAGTGCCACTGAGCCGAACTCCACCCACCCCGGCTACGACGAGCGCATCAAAGAACTCTCTGCTTTTTACACCAAGCTTGAAAAACAGCCTCCAGCTAAAGCCGGCAGCACCAAAGGTCGTTTCAGCTATAGCCCCGAGGACAACCTGCTCAGCTTTGTGCCATTTAAGCTATGAGCAAAATTATGGCCATGCTGGGTCGATAGCCAGGAGTTTTTTTACCTAATTTTCCAGGATCACTGATAGACTTTGTCTAGTGCAAGGCGAATAGAGCTGGCTTTCGCAGGGTATATTTCTCTTGATAGTTCAGCAGATAGGTGTTAGATCCCTGGCACCACATTATTGCTCTACTGACCATGGGCTACCTGCTTAAAGCTGTTATGGCTCAACGTCTAGGGGTACACATGCCAGCTGAATAACTAAATCCGTTAGCACAGGAACCGGGGTGCTGGGGCTGATAGGCATTAGTGGCACCCCCAGCGCGGGGGACACAGACGCCAGCTGAATAACTAAAGCCATTGGCACAGGAGCCTGGATGGGGCGGGGTATAGGCATTACCACCGCCGCTGCGGGGAACACATACCCCAGCTGAATAGCTAAATCCGTTTGCACAGCTGCCAGGGTGCTGGGGAGTGTATTGAGCTGTTGCTGGCCCAATGTTAGAAAGCACTATGCCGGCAACTAGCAGAAGCCTGAGCCGAATGGTCATCTTTTGCTATGGCAAGACTCATCCATTTTTAACCCTGCTGACTCGATCGCACAACCAATTTCACAGATGACGGCAACTATGCAGTTTCTGGATAAATGATGATTAAACAGGCTCGCGAGCCAGGCTGGGCACTTCTGTGCATTAACCAACTTTTGCTAGACCTAGGGGAGTTGAAATCTGCACGTTGCCAACTTGAACGTGTGCGCCATAGCTTTGCGTCGCAGAGTCTTTGGCTGGGGCCAGCCGGTGCCATCTACCTCTGGCCTGCGGAGGTGACTTGATGCAAAGACTGAGTCACCTCCGGAAAGGCCACCACGATGGCCCGGTCCTCGGTGATAAGTGGCACGCCCAACTGTTGGGCAGCGGCGACGAACTCACAGTCGTAGGCACTGCAGGTGCTATCGCTCACCAGATGCAGCACTTGGTCTGTGATCACCGCTTCGTTGGGAGCAGCAAGGAGCTCTTCCGCTTCATTCATCAGCGCAACGGCTTGAGAAAGGAGAAGGCGATCACACCGCAGGTAACCGGTGAGCACATTGCGAAACTCGCTGCGCCAGAGCGGTGGGGATGCCCACTGGGGGTGCTGATCCAGAAGTGCCTCCGCCAAGTCTGTCTTGGGTCCGGGGAGCAGCAGATAGGCCAGCACGTTGGTGTCTACAACGATCAAGGGCGGCCCTCGCGCTTGAACGCATCGATCTCATCCGGATGAAAGCTGTGGGGGCCGAGGCTTTCCTTTAAGGCACGAATCCTGGCTAATTGCCCTTCCATAGATGGATTTGCATAGCCGAGACCGGCCTCCAAACAAACAAACGCCTCGTTGTTGAGGCTGCGTCTGTGGCGCTTAGCGGCAGCGGCCAGCCGGGCGTGGAGCTCATCTAGCAGGTTCTTGAGGGTGATGCTCTTTGCCATGGCAGAGGCAGACCTGGCAACGGTTAAACCATTGTGGATCCATTACGGTTGCAAGCCAATCGGGGGGGTGCTCTGATGGCCTACGGCAACCCCGGCACCCACACCCACGGGCCCTGATGTTCGATCTAATCACCGTGCTGGGTTTACTGCTAAATACAGAAGCGTCTTGGCGCAACGCGGCCAGCCCTGGGATTGAAGCAAATCCAATGGGGCTTTGGCTTCCACTAGACCTGCCGCCTCAAACAAAGTTAGGCAGCTGACCATTTTTTGAGCATCAATGTCACTACCCATTAATTTTTCCAAGCTCTGGGCCGGCAGCTGTAGTTGTTGCTGAATTATCGAGATAGTTTGTAGCAGCCTTGCTCCGAGCACAGGATGGGCCAGATAGGCATGGGCTTCCCTGAGGCCATCGATGCCATAGCGCTGGGCCATCGGGGAAGAGCCCAGCCCCTGTAGCTGCGGCAGCACATACCAAATCCAATGGCTGCGTTTGTTGCCGGCACAAAGTTCCGCTAGGGCTTCGCTGTAGCTCGGCTGACCATCGTCTTGAGCTTGGATAAATCGTTTGAGGCTCATTGAGATCAGCAGGTGTATAGCCTGCTGATCTGCCTAGCTGAGATCCAGTGTTGCAGGTTTTGACTGCAGTGAAATATTAGTTTAACTTTTTTTCCCTCAAAAGCTAAATAGGGGCCCTAAGGCCCCTTAGATCTAAACCACCGAAACGGTGCAGCCCCTTGTGCCCTGCAGCCTGCGGGCAATTTCAAAGGCCCGTGCTTTGGGGATAAAACGCATTTTCTTTACGGGCTTGGCGCGCTTACCAAAGTGCTGGATTTCGTATTCATGCCCATAACGCTTGATGCCATCGGGATAGAAGTGAACGATGACGCAGCGGATTTCAGAAACGGGACCGGAGGGAGAAGCCATGGCCATTAAGGCGAGGAACCCGATATCGCCGCACGGCAGGGGCAACGCCCCGATCGGATCAGGAGACAAGGGCCGGCCGCAGGCCGGCTTGTGTAACCCTTGCCGCCTGGGGCGAGCCAGTGCAGCATCGGGGATTCCTCGCCGGGCCAGGGCTGAACTGACGCTTTAGTGCTGAGCTGCGTTGTTGTTCACGGCCCGAGCGAAAAACGTGGGCAGGATGGAAGGGGCTCTCCCCCTGCCGCTGACAACTCAAGCCGTATCACGCGTAAAGGAAACGCTCAACCAGAGGGCCGAGCAGCGCATGGAGCCAGGGTTCAAGCACTGACGATGTCTAGCCGCAGGCCCCATTGGCGAGGATGTGGAACCCCGAGGGGGAGCGAGTGGGTGGAGCAGTGGAGTGGCAGGTGAATGCCCCCAAAAGTTCCTGACAATTGAACATCTGGGACTTCCCCTGAATGGTGGGGTATCCCGGTGGTGAATATCAACCCTGGCTATCGAGCCAGGGTCCCTGTCCGTTCCTGAACAGTTTGAGATCCCAGGGCTTTTTAGCTCACTCGTCTTCTTCTGAACCACCTGCAGGTACAAGGCGGATCTGCTTGCGGCCGAGCTTGATTTCAAAGTCATCGCCAGGCTTGAGATCAAGCATGACCGTATAGGCCTTGCCGATCAAGAGGTTGCCATTGCCCTGCACTGTGGCGACATAGGAGAGCTTGCGGCCGCCCTTGCCCACACCGCTGCCCTCGCCAAGACTGACGCCCTTGGCTTCTAGCAGCGCCTCATAGAAGGCAGTGAAGTTAAGCCGATCGCTGCCGTCTTTTTTCTTGCTGACATAGCCACAGGCCTTGACCAGATCTGATTTTGAGCCATCCCCTGCTTCTTTGACTTTGGCTAGTAGTTCTTGACCGACCAGCATGGTATGCGAAAGCAAACTTCTTTGCAAATCTATCAGCAAGGTTGCCAACTGCAAGGGCATACTGTTGCATTTGTTGCTATTTTGCTGCAGTTGCTAGATCCAAATAGATCGTCAGCTTGCTCAGCTATGGGGCCCAACTACCCCTGGCACTGTCACTAAAAAAGGCCGGCAGGGCCTAAGACCCCCATGCCGGCCGAGTTGGCTAACTCATATTTACTACCTATCTCACTGGGGCAAACCCCAGAAGTGATTCCCCTTGCCTTTCAATCCCCGGCTGGATTTGATCGCATTCGGCCTGATAGGCCGCTTCTAGCTTTTGATCGATCTCAGCAACACGAGCGAGCATTGCTTCCACCGCAGGCAGCAGCTCCTCCTCTAGGCAGGTGAGCTCCTCTTCCCCATAGGGGTGATTGATCCAGCAACGCTGGATTGGCTTGCCCTGGTGGGTAAGCAATATCCATTTGATTGCCTTCTCGCAGGACTGCAACAGGGCAAAGGGATCTGAACTGAGCATCGAACTCAAGTGACGGGACAGCGCCATGGCCGCCCCGTCCAGCAAGGGTCGGCCATCGGCCGACTCGCGTAGCCCTTGCTAGGGGCGGACAATGAAGCAACCCGCCACGACGGGCCGCCGGGTCTTTGGCACTTAGGTCTCTGACCCCTCGGCAATAGCGGATGACGTCAATGGGGCCCTGCCCCACCTGTGCCATGGGCCTCACCTTGATTGAGGCAGCTAAATACGAGAACCGTTTGGAGCACCTGGCAGTGCTGCGAACCTTCTCAGAAGGCGAACTACTCGCCCGGCTGCCATTTATGAACATCGCCGGTAGTGGCCTCTTTTATGCCGCTGAACAGGAACTGCCTTCGGTCGGGTTCAGGGCTGTTAACGAGGGCTACACCCAGAGCTATGGCGTTGTTGACCAGCGGGCAGAAGCGGTGCACCTCTTTGGTGGTGACGTGGATGTGGACCGCTCGATCGTTGATTTGATGGGTCCAGAAGCCCGTGCCAGTCAGATCGAGATGAAGGTGCGCTCGATGCGCTTAACGCTGGAAAGCACCGTAATCAATGGTGATAGCAGTGCCAACCCGAGGGCATTTGATGGGTTGAGCAAACGGCTCCAGCCCGGTGATGCCATGGCAATTGATAACGCTGGTGGTGCTGGCGTTGGTGGTGCACCACTGGATTTTGATCAGCTCGATGCATTGATTGATTCGGTGAACTCCTATGGCGGCAGCAAGGTGCTGGTGATGAGCAAGGCGATGCGTCGTCAGCTCAATGCCCTTGCCCGTGCTAATCACGGCGGGGTGTATCAGGCCAGAACCGATTCCTACGGGATGACGGTGCACCGTTACCAGGACTGCGACATCTTGACCGTTGACCGTGATGCCCAGGGCATCGAGGTGATGGGTTACGACGAGGCCGGTGGCACCAGCTCGATTTACTGCTGCACCTTTGGTGATCAGGGGGTCACCGGTCTGCAGGGCCCTTTCCAGGGTCGCTACGGCATCTCAGTGCGTGATCTGGGGGAAGTGCCAGATGCACCGGTGTTTCGCACCCGGGTGGATTGGTATGTGGGTTTTGCCTTGCTGCACCCCCGGGCTGCAGGCCGTTTGTTCAACATCACCACTGCTGGAGCTTAAAGAGAACAGCCATGAACTACGGAAACGGCAATCCATTACTTGATGCGGAGACCACCTTGGTGGGGTGGACAAATCGCAGTGCGATTCGCAACAGCGAATACACGTTTGAATCTGGGGAGGAGGTGCTGCTTAACACCAAGCTAGATGCGGCCTCTCGCTTCTCACTGGTGGCTAACCACCCTGGATCCCAGGGTCCAGTGGAGGTGGAGCTGCTGCTGGCACCGGTGCTGCGTGATGGGACGACTGGCAATTGGATCAGTGTTTGTAAGGTGGCAATTCCGGCAGAAGGTGGCCGGGTGGAGGCCTTCCTATCGGGCCGTGATCTACAGCTGAATAGTGCTGATCTGGCGGATGTGGATCTACCAGCGGTTTGTTTTGCCAAAGCTGAGGTGAACCCTGCTACCCCAGAAGGGATGCACGTGGGTCTTACCGCCACCATTCCTGCTTGAGGGCACTGCAATGGTGACTGTGCGCCATGACCTAACTGATCCGAGCAGTGGTGCTGGGATGGTACGGATCAGTGATGGCAATGATTACCGGTTTATTTGGCCGGTGCATTTGAGCGGCTGGGAGTCGATGGGCTGGCAGCTGGTGGCTGGGGCCACTGGCTCTGGTGCTGGAACAACTGGACCTGCGGTTGTTGAGCCGTTGGAGATCGAGCAAGTATCTGAGCAAGTAATCGAGCAATTAACCGAGCAAGTTGTTGCTCCCAAAGCGGCAACGACTAAGACCACCAAGACACGGCCTTCTAAGTCTGTGGTTTCTGAGCCCGGGGCCGTGGCATCTGTGGCCGTTGCACCTGTGGACTCTGGGCCCTTGGTTCTTGATCCTGGGGCTGAGGGGGGCAGTGAGTTGGCGGATGACCTTTTGATCTGACCCGGGGCTTTGACCCTTGTACTGAACAGTGCTGTTGCCCGATGACTTCACCAGCTTTACGAACCCCTTCTGTTAACAGCAGCGGCATCACTGCCAATCAGATCCGGCTGCTGGTGCCATTGGGCTGTCCTGGTAATCCCGTGTGGGTGCCACCGAATGAGGTGCAGGGGTGGGAGCAGCTTGGTTTTTATCGGGCACAGGTCCCGGCAGGGGAGCTGGAGCTCTGCTGGAATCCGATCGGCCGCAGCACAGAAGGCGTCATACCAGTTGAGCTGGTGGTTAACTCACGGGTCGCACCTTCCAACGCCGTAACGGTCGATTGGGGTGATGGCACGGTAGAGAGCATGGCTTGGCCTAGCTCAGGGGGCGATGGCAACCTGCGATTACGGCATGACTACAGCAGCCGGATGGATTACACGATCCAGGCTGAACTTGTTGGTCAGCCTGGTGGTGATGCTTCCTTGTTGGTAAGCCTGGCGGGCTGCTCAATTTGGAAGCCTGAGCCCACGCCACCACCGGATGGTGGGGGTAGTGGAACGCTGCAACCCTTGATTCCAAGTGCTGGCCTTACTGGTGTTCCCTATGACGGCAGCGCCACGGTGCAATTTGGTCTGCGCAGCTGGCCCGGCGGTAATGCTGTTGGTGGGGTGCCAGGGTCCCGTGGTGATACCGACAACTTCTTGCGTGCTGATGGCCAATGGGTGATTCCAGCAGGCGGCCGTGGTGGAACGATTTGGTTTAACGGCAATGGAGCGCCGTCAGGAACTGCTGTGGCCACTGCAAAAGTTGGTGACTATTACTTAGATGGAGTGAGTGGTCTTTTCTATTTGCTCCAGTAAGTGCGTGTATCTGGCACGGCAATAGGAGGTGACCACTCACTGGGCCCTCGGCCCTCTTGACCATGGCTTGGGCAGTACAAGGTTCACTTAAAGGCC
>Ga0114972_10004597_pt1 | contig 10264 bp, 8 predicted proteins | sample M_140807_EF_Meta_FD_87354 | JGI IMG/M metagenome (GOLD analysis project Ga0114972, IMG submission 87354) | Freshwater microbial communities from Lake Montjoie, Canada to study carbon cycling - M_140807_EF_MetaG | ecosystem: Environmental > Aquatic > Freshwater > Lake | place: Lake Montjoie... | reverse complement strand
GTATTCGGTGGTGACGTAGCCTTGGTTGAATTTGCGAGCATCGAGGACTTTGGCGAGCAAGGCGGCGGGGAGCGGTTCGCCGGTTTTGTAGTGCTTGGCGTAGTTTTTAAGAATCTCGGGCCAGACCGCCCACATCTCGTTCACTTGCGAGGGAAATTCAACGAAGTCGCTCGGGACGCTGGTGCCGCTGAAGCGCGGGTATTTCACGTCGGAGAACATGCCGTGAAGGGCGTGGCCGAATTCGTGGAAGAGCGTGGTGACTTCGTCGAAGGTGAGGAGCGTGGGCTCGCCGGCGGGCGGTTGGGGAATGTTGAGGTGGTTGCCGACGACGGGCTTCGTGCCGAGGAGGGTGGACTGCGATTCGTACTCGTTCATCCAGGCGCCGCCGTTTTTGGAAGGCCGCGCGTAGGCGTCGAAAATGAAGAGCGCGAGCGTGGCGCCGTTGGCGTTGAAGACTTCAAACACGCGGACCTCGGGGCGGTAAACAGGCAGATCGGTGCGTTCCTTGAAGGTGATGCCGAAGAGTTTCGTGGCGGCGAAAAACGCGCCGTCGACGAGCACGTGGTTGAGCTCGAAGTAAGGTTTCACTTGCGCCTCGTCGAAGGCGTAGCGGGCGGTGCGGACTTTTTCCGAGTAAAGATCCCAGTCGCTGGCGGCGGCGGTGAAGCGGCCGGGTTTGCCGGCGAATTCGGCGTCAATTATTTGCTGAATGTCCGCGGCTTCCTTGCGCGCGTTGGCGACGGCGGGCGGGGCGAGTTGGGCGAGGAGGGCTTTGGCGGCGGCGACGTTTTTGGCGGTCTGATCTTCGAGGACGTAGTCGGCGTGCGTGGCGTAGCCGAGGAGGGCGGCGCGCTCGGCGCGGAGTCGGGCGAGAGTGGCGACGTTGGCGCGATTATCGAATTCGCCGCCGCGGCTGCCGCGGGCGAGAGAGGCGCGCAAGATGAGCTCGCGGCTGGTGCGATCGGTGAGAGACGTGAGCGCGGGTTGGCCGCTGGTGTTGATGAGGGCGAGGGCGAATTGGCCCGCGTGGTCGGAGGATTTAGCGAGCTCGGCGGCAGCGGTGATTTCGGCTTCCGAGAGACCGGCGAGCGCGGCGCGGTCATTGAAATAAACGGCGGAGGCGGTGCGTTCCTTCAGCACGTTTTGGGAAAACGCGGTCTCGGCGGAGGCGATTTCGGCGTTGAGGGCTTTGAGTTTGGTTTTCTCGGCTTCGGAAAGCCGCGCGCCGGCGCGGACGAAGGATTTGTAAGTTTCGTCGAGGAGGCGGGCGGATTCGGGATCGAGGCTCAGGCCGGTGCGAGCTTCATGCAGCGAGCGGACGCGGGCGAAGAGCGCGGCGTTGAGCAGAATGGCGTCGCGGTGCGCGGCGAGTTTGGGGGCCATGGCTTTCTCGACCGCTTGGAGGGTGGGGTTGGTATTGCAGCCGTTAATGTTGCTGAAGATGCGGGAGACGCGGCCGAGGAGTTGGCCGGAGCGCTCGAGGGCGACGATGGTGTTGTCGAAGGTGGCGGGCGCGGCGTTAGTGGCGATGGCGGCGACCTCGGCGAGGTTTTCGGTCATGCCGCGTTCGTAGGCGGGCGCGTAGTGCTCGTCTTTGATTTTGTCGAACTGTGGATACGCCAGCGGCAGCGGGCTCACGGAAAGGAGCGGATTGGCGACGGGAGCGGGCTGGGCTTGGACGATGGACATGAGGGCGAGGAAACCAACGAAGGGGCGAACGAGGTTAGGCATAAAAAAAGCCTGCGCCCGAAAAGGGGACGCAGGCAAGGGCGGGAAAGCGGGGCCGGAATTTATTTCTTGGCGGCAGGTTTGGCGGGTTTGGCCGAGGGCGGGGTGGGCGCGTAATAGGGCGTGAGCGCGGCGACGATGGCGGCGCGCGCGGTGGCGTGGTCGATCACGCCGTTGTGGCGCCAGAGGATTTTGCCGTTGGGCGCGATGAGCACCGTGTGCGGCAACGGGCCGGGCCAGTCAGAATCGAGCGCGGCGACCAGAGCATCCTGATGGGCGCCGGTGAAGAGGTAGTGGTTGGTGGCGCGGCCTTCTTTTTTCACGGAGGCTTGGACGTTTTTGGTGAGACCGGCACCTTGTTTTTGCAGGAAGGCTTGGGCTTTCGCTTCGTCTTTAAGTGCGTCGAGCGAGATGGTGATGAGTTCGAAGTCGCGCATGTCGAATTGGCGTGAAAGCGCGACGAGCGAGGGAAATTCTTCGACGCACGGGGCGCACCACGTGGCCCAGACGTTGACGAGGCGGACCTTGGACGTGGGGTTGGCGCGCAGGGCGGCGACGCCAGCGGCATCGATGCGCTCGAGCGTGACGGGGATTTGGGTCCAACTGGTTTCGCGGACGACGTGGGCGGCTTTTTTCTCACGCCATTTGGTGGAGCAGCCGTGCGGTTTGGTGAGTTCGACAGGTACAGGTTTACCGTCGAGTAGGGCCAAGATGGCGTTGCGGGCGTCGGGCGATTTGACGGTTTCTTCCTGGGGGAAACGCGAATCATCAAAGCGGCCGGCGTAGCGCAGGCGGCGGGCTTTATCGAAGATGAAGACGTGGGGCGTAGCGAGACAACCGTAGGCGCGGGCGATGAGTTGTTGGTCGCCGTCGTAGAGATACGGGAAATCCCAGCCGAGGCTGGCGGCGTAGGGCTTCATGTCGGCGAACGAGTCGTTGTATTCGCCGTAGCCGAGTTCGTCGAGGCTGAGGCCGTCGGGGTGGTTGGGATTGATGGCGACGAGACCGAAACTGCGGCCGCGGAGATCGTCGCGAAGTTTTTGGAGACGTTTTTCGATGCCGTGGGACGTGGGGCAGTGGTTCGACGTGAAGAGGACCATGAGCACATCGGGTCCGGCGAAGTCCGAGAGTTTATACGTGCGGCCGTCGATGCCGGGGAGAGCGAAATCGGGGGCCGCGTCGCCGATGGCGAGAGTGCGCGTACCGGCGGGGTTGCCGGATTTGTCGAGGAGAGGCGCACTCGGAGCGGGCTTAGAAGTCGGAGGGTTCTGGGCGGCTCGTGAGTTTAACCCGGTTAACAAAAACGCGGCGCAGAGGCACGCGGAGCGAAGGGAGTGCTTGGGGAGGAGCATGCGAACACGGTGCCCCGTGGGATGTTTTTGGCAAGAAAGGGACGAGCGGATCGCGCGGTGTTGCTGGCGTTTTTTAATACGCTTTAAAGCAAGGCCTCAGCGGCGCGCGGCTGTCGCTGGGGCGATCTCGACGGCGTAGGTGTGCGTCTGGGCTTTTTTGCCGCGGCCAGGATTGGTGTCGAAATTGCCGCTGAAAATAATCCATCGGCCGTCGGGCGTGAACGTGAGGTTCGGCTCGACGCCGGTGTCTTTGCTGTAGTTGTGACGGGCCATGTTGACGAGGCGCTCGGTTTTAAACGTGCCGATATCGATGAGGTCTTTTTTGTCGCGGAACGAGCTGCCACGCACCATCGCGGGACGGAACAGATAAATCCATTGGCCGTTGCCGGGCGGGTTGAGCAATTCGCCGTCGCCGGTGCGCGTGGCGACGCTGCCGGGACCGCCGCCGTCGCCGGCGAACAGTTTGCCGTCGCGGGAGACGTTGTAGTGGACGGACCATTCTTGGCGCGGGAGATGGTACCACGTGCGGTGGCCGGTCGTGAGATCGACGCCCGCGAGCCAGAAGACGGTGCTGCGCGGCGTCTGTAAATCGTACCAGACTTGTTTGCCGTCGGGGCTGAAAAATTCGTGGCCTTGGATCTCCATGTTCATCGTGCGCTCGTGCAGGAGGCGGGCGGGCGAGGAACCGTCGGCGCGGATCGTCCACGTGCGGTCGTTAAAGTGCCACGGGCCTTCGTGGCAGAAAAGAATTTGGAGCGGATCGGTGGGCGAACATTGGAGGTGATTCGTCCAGTCGTTTTCGCGGTGGATGACGCGGAAGGCGCCGGTCTTGAGGTCGACGGTGTAGATCATTTTCGGCGTACCGGCGGCCCATTGGGCTTCGAGCGTGCCGCCGCTGCCGCCCGTGGGAGGCGTGCGCGGGATCGTCTGGCCGTCGGGATCGGGCGCGATGCCGACGAGGAGCGTTTCGTCGCAGTTGATCGCGTACTGGCCGCTGCGGACGCGGGCCGGCGCGGGGAGTTGCGTGACTTCGCGGACCGCTTTCGTGTCGAGGTGGATGGCGATAATCGCGTCGCCGCGCCGCACATAGGCTTCGCGCGTGCGCCACGCGGTGGCGATGACGCGAGCATCGGCGGCGATGATTTCAACTTTGGGCGGTGAGGCGCCGAGGGTGGAAAGATCCACGGTGGCGATGCCTTTGGGGGTGTTGAGGACAAGTTTATCGCCCTCGGGCGTGTAGCCGTTTTGGTGAAAATAGAGACTGGAGCCTCCCGTATCGGGCGAGAGGCGGATGACGCGATGGCCGGTGTCGGGGTCGATCCAGTCCGAGCGAAGCGCGGGTGGCGTGGACTCGGCGGCGGCGTGAGCGAGCGCGAGCAACAGTAGCGTAAAAAATAAACGCAGGGTAAGTGACATGGTGAAAGTGGGGTTCGCGCGCAAGACGAGGCGCACGCGGGGGCGTTGCGGTTAAGACGCGCGGACAGTCTGAACGCTGCTCACCTCGCTCGCCGAAGCAGTTAGGTAAAAATCAGGATACGCCGAGTGGCGGCGGATTGCGCCAGCGCCGCCAACGGTGCCAGGCGAGGGCAAAGCCCGTGTAAACGAGCACGCAACCGCCGAGCGAGGCGAGGCCGGCGACGAACTGACCGAGCGCACCGAGCGCTTCGCCGGTGTGGAGAAAGCGCGTCCACGAGCGGACGCGTTGGGCGGCGTTGAGGTTGGCGTACCCGTTGGTTTTGAGGATTTCGCCTGTGAACGGATCGAGCGTTAACGTCGTCAACGCCGTGCGTGGCCACGCATCGGCGGTGCGTACGGCGACGGTGGCCGACGTGGGCGCCGCTCCGGTGATACCTGCGCGAAACGTGAGGGACGTCCACGTGGGCCGTTCTTTTTGCGCGCGCGTGATTAAGATTTCGGCGGATAAAGGTTGGGCCTGGGCGGCGTGGGTCGGGAGCGAAGCGCTGGGCGCGGTCGGCGCGACGGGCGCGGACGTGGGTGGCGGTGGTGGCGTGCCGGTGAGCGTGAAAATCAAGTTGCCGGCCCAACGGTACGAAATCGGCAGCGCGGTGAGCGTGAGCACGATCAAGACCGGAGCCGACCAGAGGCCGATGACGTTGTGCCAATTCCAGTCGCGGGCTTTGGCGTTGGCGGCGGGGACGAACCAGAGCGAGCGCTTGAGGCCCTTGGTGCGCCATTTGCGCGGCCACCACAAATAGAGGCCGGACACGGCGAGGAAAAAGAAAGCGAGGTTGCCCGCGCCGTTGATCGCTTTACCGAGTGGGCGGTTGGAGCCGCCGAGGGCGAGTTGGCGGTGCCAGTCTTCCATGAGCTGCAGAAAATCACGCGTGCGCGTGGCGGCGACTTGGCGGATTTCGCCGGTGAAAGGATTCGCGTAAAACGTCTCGTTGCGGCCGGCGTTGAACGCGACCGCGGCGAGCGGGTGGTTTTCGAGCGCGAGGCCGGAAAGTTTAGCGTTCGGATGGGCGGTGCTCACGCGCGCTTGGAGCGCAGCGAGACTCAGGCGCGGGGTTTCAGCGCCAGGCGGCGCGATGCGGCGGGCGTCGCGCTCGGCGTAGGCGACCAGTTCTTTTTCAAAAGCGAGCGCGGTGCCGGTGAAGCACATGATGCCGATCGACAGGCCCGCGACGAGACCGGCGAGCAAGTGGAGCCAAAAAAGCGTTTTACGAAATGTCATGAAAAAGCAGGAGGTGAATTACAGGACCAGCCCGGAGCGGGTGCGCCCGTTGAGAGAAAAAAGGGGCACAGTCGTCGGGCCGATGCGAGAATGGATATTTGACCTGTTCGACGCCGAGGGCATTAACGCGAACAGAATGGCTGAACGACTTATCGTTAATCTGGGCGAGCGGAGTTATCCGATCTGGTTTGGGTCGGACTTGGGCGCGGAGGTGCGCGCCAAGCTGGCAGAATTCACGGCTGCCGGGCGCAAGGTCGCCGTCGTGACCGATCAGACGGTGGCGACGCGGCAAGCGGCGGCGCTGGCTGCGATGTTCGGGGCAACCCCGGTGCTGGCGCTCGCGCCGGGCGAAGCGACGAAGTCGTTGGCGGAACTCGGGCGCGTGTTGGATTTTCTGGCGGCGCAGCGCCTGGACCGCACGAGCGTGCTTTTTGCCGTGGGTGGCGGGGTGATCGGCGATCTCGCTGGTTTCGCGGCGGCGGCGTATTTGCGCGGGATCGATTTTGTGCAGATGCCGACGACGTTGCTCGCGATGGTTGATAGTTCCGTCGGCGGAAAAACGGGCATCAATTTGACCGCGGGAAAAAATCTCGTCGGCGCGTTTCACCAACCGCGCGGCGTATTCGTGGCGACCGGTCTGCTGGCCACGCTGCCGCCGCGGGAATTTGCCGCGGGCATGGCGGAAGTCATCAAGTACGGTTTGCTCGGCGATGCGGGGTTGCTGGCGCAGCTTGAGCGGGCGCCGTTGACGGTAAACTCGCCCGAGTTGGCCGCGGTCGTGCGGCGTTGCTGTGAATTGAAGGCGGCGATCGTCGAGGCCGACGAACGCGAACTCGCCCAAGAAGGCGGTCGGGCGTTGTTGAATCTCGGCCACACGTTTGGCCACGCGATCGAGCAGGTGACGGGCTACGGCGCGTACTTGCACGGCGAAGCGGTGGCGATCGGCTTGTGCGCGGCGGCGCGGTTGTCGGAAAAACTCGGCGCGATCGGCGCGGCCGAAGTCGCCCGCGTGGATGCCGTGGTGGCGGCGCATGGGTTGCCGACGCGCTTGCGCGCACCTTTGGCGCTCGGTGAATTGCGGGCTGCGATGGCGCGGGATAAAAAAGTCCGCGCCGGCGGGTTGCGCTTTGTGGTCTTGAAGGCTTTGGGCCTGGCGGCGACGCAGGGCGGGATTGATCCGGCGTTGGCTGATGCGAGTTTCGCCGCGGTGGGCGCGGTTTGAGCGTGAGCGGGAGTCTTTGGACCTAGATCGTGGACGCCCAAAAAATCTCCGTGTGTTTCTTAGGCGGCGTGCGCTAGGCTGTTGCTATGTCGGCCATCGACGAAGGCATCGTCCGCGAGTATTTTGAACAGAACGGATTTTTCGTGCGCCAAGCGCGAAAATATTCTGTGACCGCGCGCAAGAAAACCGGGGAAGAAGAGATCGATTTACTGGTGTCGAATCCGGCCTGGGTGCGCGGCAGTCGGGCGCCCGATTTTTTCCTCTTCGCGAACGAGCTGCCCTTCATCCAGCGCGCCGTGGTGTCCGTGAAACCGTGGCACACAAACGTCTTTACGCCGGCGATACTACGGGGTTCGCCGGAGATTTTTGGGTTTCTCGAAGAAAACGTACTCAAGCAAGTCCCGCGGTTTTTCGAGCCCGATGCGCCCGACGGCGAGCACGACGCCGTGGTGACGAAGATTCTGGTGTTGCCCGCGCTGCCGACGGCGGAACCGTTTCGCTCGCAGAGCGTGGCCTTGCTCAAGGAGCGCGGGGTCGATGCGATTATCTCGTTTCGCGCGATGCTCACCGACTTGATCGACAAAATCGAAAGCAACCAAAACTACAGCAAGAGCGACACCCTGCAGGTCATGCGCATTTTGAAAAACTACGATCTCCTCAAAGACTCGCAGCTCGATCTGCCCGTGGGCCGCGAGCCGGTGAGCCGTAAAATCCGCGCCGACTTGATCAAATGAGCAGCAACATCCATCCCACGGCCCTCATCGAACCCGGCGCCCAACTCGGCGCGGATTGCGAGATCATGGCCTACGCCGTGATCACGCGCCATTGCGTGTTGGGCGATCGCGTCGTCGTGCATCCGTTCGCGGTCATCGGCGGCGATCCGCAATATTTGAAATTCGACCGCGCGCTGGCGACCGGCGTGCGCATCGGTGCAGGCACGGTCATCCGCGAACACGTCACGATTAACCGTTCCATCCATGCGGGGCAGGCGACGACCGTGGGTGCCGGCTGTTTTCTGATGGCCAACGCCCACGTCGCGCACGATTGCGTGGTCGCCGATCAGGTCGTGCTGGCCAACAACGCCATGCTCGCCGGTCACGTCGAGATCGGGGCCAACACCTTTGTCGGCGGCGGCGCGGGGCTGCATCAATTTTGTCGGATCGGCGAAGGCGTGATGGTCGCGGGCAACGCTTCGGTCACGCGCGATGTGCCCCATTTTACGATGGTGGCGGAGCGCGACGAAGTCATCGGTTTCAACGTCGTCGGTCTGAAGCGGCGCGGCGTCGAGCGCGCGGCCATCGCGCAATTGAAAGCGGCGTTTCATGACGTGTATTTCACGCCGGGCAACATCCGCGAAGTGGCGGCGACATTGCTCGCGGGCGGAAATTATCCGAGCGCAGAGGCGCGAAAATTCCTCGAGTTTTTCAGCGGCGGTAAACGCAGTTTCGCGCGCGCGCGTCGCGCGTCAGCCGACGAGGCGACGGAATGAGCGCGGCGAAACTCGCGTTCACGTGCGGCGATCCCGCGGGCGTCGGCCCCGAGATCGTGGCGGCATGGCTCGCCGCGCATCCCGCGGAAGCCGCAGCTGTCGCCGTGATCGGGCCAGCGCGTTGGCTGGCGTCACTCGAGACGACGGCGACAAAGATTGCCGTGGGCTTGGAAGATTTTGGGGCGACGCCGGGCCAACCGACGGCCGATGGCGCGCTCGTGGCGTGGGCGGCGATGCAACGCGCGGCGGACGGTTGCGCGGCGGGTGAATTTTGCGGCGTCGTGACTGGCCCGGTGAGCAAAGCTGCGCTGGCGCGCGTGGGTTTCACGTGGCCGGGGCAGACGGAATTTTTTGCAGCGCAATGGGGCGGTGAACCGGTGATGGCGTTTTGCGGCGGGCGCTTGCGCGTGGTGTTGACGACGTGGCACGTGCCGTTGTGCGAAGTGCCGCAACTCCTCGGGCCGCAGTTGCTCCATCGCACCGTGGCCGCAGCGGATGCGCTCGCGCGCGCCGAAGGCATCGCGGCGCCGCGCATCGGCGTGTGCGGGCTGAATCCCCACGCGGGCGAGGGCGGGCTGCTCGGCGAAGAGGAACGCGATTTTATCAACCCCGCACTCACGCAGATGCGCGCGGAGTTTCCGGGGCTGAGCGTGTGCCAACCGGGCGACACGTTGTTCGCGCGGGCTTTGCGCGGTGAGTTCGACGTGGTGGTGGCGCTCTATCACGACCAAGGGCTCGCGCCGTTGAAGGTGATTGATTTTGACGCAGCGGTGAACGTCACGCTCGGGCTGCCGCACGTGCGGACGAGTCCGGACCACGGCACGGCGTTTGGTATTGCCGGTCAGGGCGTGGCCAGCGCGACGAGTTTTGCCAATGCGGTGATGGTGGCGCGGCGCTTGATAAACGCGCGCCGGCCGCGATAGTCGGAGTTGTATGTCATCGCCCGCTCCCGAGATTTCTCCGTCTGAACCGTTGCCCGAGGGTGTGCGCGCGGGCAACGAGAACCTCGTGCAACTCACGCCCGCGGCCGGCGGCAAAGTCGCGGCCTTAATCGCGCGTGAGGCGCAGGGTGAGTTTCTGCGGATTGCGATTACCGGCGGCGGCTGCAACGGGCTCAGTTACAAGATGAAATTCGTGCCGGCGCCGAAGCGCGGCGATATCCTCGTGCGCACGGCCCACACGCAGGTCGTCGTCGATCCGAAGACGGCGCTCTATCTTAAAGGCACGCATTTAGACTATTCGGGCGCCATGGTCGCCGGGGGATTCAAGTTCTCCAACCCCAACGCCAAGGCCAGTTGCTCCTGCGGCGAGAGCTTTAGCGTATGAAGCTCGCCGCGGCGAACTCGGCCAAATTGGTGTTGCCCCGCGAGGGCCGAGCGGCGACACATGGTGCGACCTCACTCTTTTGACCAAACCTAATTGATGGCTACTTCGTTCCCTTCCGCCGGCGGTGGCGGCAATCGCTCCGGTTCTTATCAGCGTCGCAACGTCGACCCTTTCGCGGCCATCCGCCGCAATCATCGGATCAAGGTGCCCTCCGTGCGCTGCATTTCGCCCGAAGGCAAACAGCTCGGTATTCTCGAAACCACCAAGGCCATTTCCTTGGCTTTGGAAGTCGGTCTCGACCTCGTCGAAGTCGCGCCCAACGCCACGCCGCCGGTCTGCCGCATCATGGATTTCGGCAAGTACGTGTACGAGGAACAGAAGAAGACCTCTCACGTGAAATCCACGGCGAGCAAGATCAAGGAAATCGAATTTAGCGCGCGTATCGCCGACGG
>Ga0114972_10004594_pt1 | contig 10264 bp, 7 predicted proteins | sample M_140807_EF_Meta_FD_87354 | JGI IMG/M metagenome (GOLD analysis project Ga0114972, IMG submission 87354) | Freshwater microbial communities from Lake Montjoie, Canada to study carbon cycling - M_140807_EF_MetaG | ecosystem: Environmental > Aquatic > Freshwater > Lake | place: Lake Montjoie... | reverse complement strand
CCCTTGATTTCCCGCCTCCCTCGGCGCCCCCACCTTTGGTGGTTCCTCCGGCGCCCCCACCTTTGGTGGTTCCTCCGGCGCCCCCACCTTTGGTGGTTCCTCCGGCGCCACCCAATGTGGTTCCAGGCCAGGCAAGTGGCCCGCCAAGCGTTGTGGTCGTTCCTCAGGGAAGTCCACAGACGCCCCCAATTGGCCCACAGGGGAACTCCGGGCAACAACCGGGTGCTATTGAGGGGATTCTGAAAAGGTTGCCGGATCCTACGGCAAGCTACCCGTTGTCTCCTGATCGAACCGATATTGGTGGCCTATATGTTCCCAACCTCCTTCCGGGAATTACTGGTGGGGAGTTTCGTGAGGGCGCTGGTCCTGCAAAACCTCCTGAAGGTATCGAGGACAAGGATGGCTTCTATTTTTCCCAGGACCTTTTGATTGTTCAGCCCAATTTTCAGGGAACCCTCCAGCTCAACCTTCAGCAAGCCCCATGGAATGTCATTCCCCAGTCAAAACCGGCACCAAATTTCAATTTTGTTTTTCCCAAAGCCTCGCTCGAATGGGTCGTTTCTCCGACTTTTGATTTTGGGTACCGGCTGCCCGGAGGTCAGGGGGAGTTTGCTCTCAACTACCAGTTTTTGGTTTCGCAAGGGTCGGCAAACGGGACATTTTTAAACATTCCCAGCACGGTAAAAAGCCGAATTTCCCAAAATGAGGTAGACCTCTTATATAGGTCTCCCTGGAAAAAATTTGGCCCGAGAGCTTCCCTGAATTATGAAATTGGAGCGAAACTCGGATTCTTTTACTACGATACTGTGGCAACTACGAGCGTTGCAGGTGGAAGCTTGGGGCAGGCTTCCGCATCCAACTATTCCTATGGTGGTGGGCCGCGATTTCGTTACGATGGCGAGTACGCCCTGACGGAGGATCGTAGTTGGGTCTTTTGGCATGGAGCCGAAATTTCCGCGGTTATGGGGCAAATTCAGGAATCCTTTTCCAATACGATTCCTGGCTATCCGTTTACGGTGAATTCTGGTCAATCGACAAACACTGTTCCGATAATGAAGATACAAACGGGCATTCAATGGGCCCCAAAAATGATGGATCAATTTTTTATCCGAACCGGTCTGGAATGGGATCAGTATTGGAATTTGGGCAATATTGGCCAGTCCTCGGGTACCCTGCAAAATATTGGCTTGTTTTTGCAGGGACGATATGATTTTTAACTGATCCCAGGAATTATTTTCCTGGCGCTGAAGATATTTTTGAAAACGCGTTCGAACAATCTTTCACCGGATTCTTGTCAGCAAGTCATTTACGACTTTTTCGGCTGGATTTTAATATTTTTATACCAGCAATTCGAGCCATGATCCTGTAGACCTATATATCCTCTTCTTGGGTGATTTTTGAAGGCAGTGTCAAATTTGTGTTTTGATCCATCCGGCCTAAGATAAGGTTCAGAAAATAGATCCAAATTCACGCGGTTGACCTCTGTTCCATTCAGGTGAACAACAATCATCGGCCCTTCAGAGTCTAGTTCCAGGTGGTTCCATTGGCCCACAGGCTTCATTGCGTTGAACTTGGGTTTGGAGAGGTCGTAAAGGGCTCCGGTATCGTGATAACCCGCCGTTTGGGTGTCATCGATTGCTATTTCCAAACCATTGAAGCCAACATCTTTGCCCGGTTTTGTTGTTAGAGGAAAAGTCCGCAGAAACACTCCACTATTGCATTTGGGCGTGATCCGGAAATCGAGTGCCAATCGAAAATTCTCCCATGGGGATTCGTGGGTGAGCATGTAATCGCAAGGATGAGGGTTAAGTGATCCATCATGTACATGGGAAGGCGATATTGGCTTCCCCTTTGGGCTCATCCATCCCTTCGTGCTTTTTCCATCAAAAAGGAGTTGCCAGCCTTCCGCTTTCTCGGTGGCCGAGAGCTCATTGTCTCCAGCCCAAAGGCTTCCTGCCAAAAGTAGTGCGCCAAGGCAAAAAAAGTTTTGTCTCATTAGAGGCTCCACCCTTTGCGGTATTCGGGTTTAATGAAGGGTTGTAATTCCGGGTGATTGGTAACCCTCAGATTCAGGGAATCCCATTCCAATTTCCTTCCCGGGGCCCTCAGGGCCAATACCCCCAATAGGACCGATTCGGTCATCGGACCCGAGTAATCAAAGGAAGCGGCGGGGCGCTTTTTGGTTTTGCAACCAAGGACCCACTCTTCGTAATGCCCCGGGGATCTCTCCATGGTTTTGGGAACCTTTTTGGCAATTTCTATTATGCCTGCAGGAAGAAGTTGGGGCATCCCTCCGTGAGAGGAATGGTACATTTTCCCTTTATCGCCAATGTAAAGGACTCCATTGTCGGGCAGTCTTTGTCCTTCTGGCATCTCTGAAGGACAGGGAGGCATGAGTCCGCCATCATACCAGGTTAATTTGACTGCTGGTCGGCTGCCTTTCGAAGGGAAATGGAAATAGATGACAGCGGCAATTGGGTAAGTTTCAAAGTTGGGGCGTTTGTCTTCCAATTCGCTCCCATCCAAAGTTGTGCGCGCTTCGACAGAAGTAGGGGCATCAAGTTCCAAAGCCCAAATGGGGTGATCAAGAATATGGCAACCCATATCCCCAAGCGCTCCTGTTCCAAAGTCCCACCAACCCCGCCAGCTATGCGGGGCGTAAGCAGGGTTGTAAGGACGCTCGGGCCGAGGCCCAAGCCACAAGTCCCAATCCAGGGTCTTGGGGGTGTCCGGAGTTCCCTTTGGTCGGCCAAGCCCCTGTTTCCATAATTTTCCAGCGCGGTCTGACCACGCATGAACTTCCTTGACTTCCCCAATTACTCCAGCCCGGATCCATTCGTTGGTAAGTCTGGCTCCTTCGGTGGCATGCCCTTGGTTGCCCATAGAGGTAATTACACCCGAGGCCTTTGCCGCTTTGGTAACTTCCCTAGCTTCATAAATGGTTTGGGTTAGTGGCTTTTGGCAATAGACATGTTTTCCCGCCTTGAGGGCGGCCATTGTGGCAACAGCATGAGTGTGATCCGGAGTGCCAACGGTAACGGCATCGATGTTGTTCGCCTCCTTATCCAACAGGATGCGAAAATCTTTGTACTTCCTTGCATTTGGAAATGCGTTGAAGGAGCCAGCTCCCCGAATCTGGTCTACATCACACAAGGCAACGATTTCCGCGCCAAGGCGGCTAATGGTTCCGACATCGCCACCTCCCATACCGCCAACACCAATCGAAGCCACGCGAATCCTATCACTTGGTGCAACAAGGCCGGGCCCGCCCAGAACATGGCGGGGGATAATAGTTGCTGCGAAGGTCCCTGCGGCAAGCGCACCCAGAAAATCCCTTCGTTGTTCCATTGTGACTTTTTGATTGGTCATTCTCTTTTTCATGAATCTGCTCCTTGGCAATAATGCCGGATTCAACCCTGTGTGGTCAAAAGCACCGCGGCAGGATTTTCAATCATCAAAACGAGATCTTTTAAAAACCGTGCAGCCGGGGCCCCATCTACAAGTCGGTGGTCAAATGTCAGGCTTAATGGTAGCCGTTTTTGCGCCACAATGGTTCCATCCTCACGAGGCACTGCCTCGTGTTGAATTGCCCCAACCCCGAGGATTGAGGATTCGGGAGGATTGATCACTGGGGTAAAGAATTCAATGCCCAGTGATCCCAGACTGGAGATCGTGAAGACCCCACCACTCATGGCATCCACGGAAAGTTTGCCCTTTCGGGCCAGCTCTGCCAGAGACTGGGATTCTTTGGCAATTTCGCAAATTGGTTTGTTTACCAGGTCCCGAATCACGGGCACCAAGAGCCCATGGTCTGTATCCACAGCAACGCCAAGGTTCATTCCGTTGGAAGGTGGGTGGACCAGGTGATCTTCCTTCCATTGGCCTGCAAGAATGGGATGGCGGACCAGGCAAAGTGCCACGAGTTTTCCGAGGATATCAGTGAATGCCGGAACCAATCCTCCAGTATTTTTGAATTGGGATCTAAGGGCGATCAATTGGGTAGCTTCGGCTTTTGTGGTCAATGTCACAGGAATGGTCGTTTCCCGACTCGACAAAAGCCTTTCCGCAATCCTTTTTCTGGTTGAAGTGAGAGGCAGTTTAACCCAATCGTTTTGGGATTTGTTACTCGAATCGCGAATTGCTCCTTCTTTGGGGGATGATAAATCACGCTCGCGAACCCGTTCCCCCTTGCCGCTCCCAGGAACACCCCGCCAATCAATCCCAAGATCCATTGCCAGTTTTTTGGCCCGGGGAGTTGCGAATTTACTTTGGGATAAATTGATTAGTGATCTAGTTTTAGAAGGTTTGATGTCCAAATCTTCGGCAAGGATTCTGCCACCTTTTCCCGTACCCTGAATATCACTCAGTACGACCCCTTTTTGGAGGGCAAGTCGCCGGACTGAAGGTGAGACAGGCGCATCAATTCCATGAGAAGGCTCGACTGTCTGGCCTGATGCCAATGGGCCATTCAAGGTGGGATTTGCATCGGTGGTTCCCCAGGAGTGGGATTCCCCTATTGGGACCAGAACCCCAATGAGGGCTCCAACGCTAACCAGTTTGCCACTTTTAGGGGATTCCGGGTGGATATGAAGGACTCCCGAATCAAGGGATTCAATATCCTGGGTGGCTTTTTCCCCTTCGAGGGAAAACAAGGATTCCCCCGTTTTAACAATTTCCCCGTCTTTTTTGAGCCATCCCGCAAAGGTTCCCTCTTCCATGGACCAACCCAATCGGGGAACACGGATTTCAAAAGCCATGTTCATTCCTCCAGGATGTCGTGAATTGCTTGCGTGATTTCCTTGGTTGTGGGAACCATCACCGCTTCCAATTCGGGGCTATAGGGTGTTGGGGCAAAAGTCCCACAAAGCCTTTTGATTGGGGCGTCCAGAAAATTGAAGCCCTCATCGCTTATCCTTGCTGCAACCTCGGCCGCAAAGCCACAAGATGCCGGGGCCTCGTCCACCACCAACAATCTCCCGGTTTTTTTCACTGAGTCCAAAATGGTTTGGGTGTCCAGGGGAAGGACGGTGCGCGGGTCGATGATTTCCAGGGAAATGCCTTTTAACGCCAAATCTTCCGCGACTTTTAATGCCAAATGAACCATTCTGGCCAAAGCCACAATGGTAAGATCCTTGCCAATTCGCGCAACTGACGCTTTGCCAAAAGGTATGGTAAATTTTCCTTCGGGAACGGGGCCTTTCGTCTGAAGGATTTCCCGGTGTTCTAAAAAGAGGACCGGATCGGTTCCCTGAAGTGCGGTTTTCATCAAGCCTTTTGCGTCGCGGGCAGAAGACGGAACTGCCACAATCAGGCCCGGAACCTGCGCATACATTCCGTAATAGCTCCCGGAATGGTGGGTGGCAGCAGAGTGGCCGATACCAATACAGCCACGAAGCAGAACCGGCATTTTGAGACGGCCGCTCGACATATACTGGATCTTTGCTATTTGGTTGACTATTTCACCAACCGAATCGAGTACAAAGTCCGCGAACATGAAATCGATTACGGGGTGCGTTCCGGTCATTGCTGCACCACACGCCAATCCTACAAAACCTCTCTCGCAAATAGGAGTATCACAAAGGCGGTCTGGTCCGTGCTTTTCGTACAGCCCGGCGGTGGTCCGGAAGTTACCGCCCCGTTTTCCTATACCCTCACCCATTACAAAGATTTTGGGATTGGACTCCATCTCTTCGGTAAGGGCCTCAAGGGTTGCTTGGGCGAAAGTAATTTGCCTTTCTCCGGGTTGTGCGGATTGTTCCATGGCTTTGGAAACATTTGTAGAATAGACATGATCAGTTGCTGAAAGAGGATCAGGTCTGGGGCTCGATTCCGCAAAAGACCTCGCCTCGGAAACCAGATTGGAAATCTTCTCCTCAATGGAATGGATTAACTCGGGATTTATTCCAAATTCGGATACCATTCTGTGCTTTAAGAGTTCGATCGGACAGCGCTTTTTCCACTCTTCAACATCTTCACGCGTACGATATGTGAAATCGCCCATGCCCTCCGCATGAGCGCGTGTTCTATAGGTTTTGCATTCGATTAATGTTGGTCCATGGCCGGATCGGGCCCGTGTCATAGCCTGCTTGGCTGCTTGATGTACCGCAAGCGCATCGTTTCCATCCACCTCCACGCCAAACATTCCATAATTGGCGGCGCGTCGACCCACATCCGGGATTCCACTGGAATAAGAAAATGGAACTTCTGTTGCGAATTGATTATTTTCGCAAATAAAAAGTACCGGGAGTTTCCAAATTGAGGCCATGTTCAGGCCTTCATGGAAAGCTCCATTGTTCACGGCACCGTCCCCAAAAAAGGCGACCCCCACGGATTGATTTTTCAGGATTTTGGAACTGTATCCACCTCCACAAGCCTGAAGGATGCAGGGACCAACGATGCCGCTAGTTCCCATCATCCCGATCTCAGGGGAAAAAATGTGCATGCTTCCACCGCGCCCCCGGGAACAGCCCGTTGATCTCCCGAAAAGCTCGGCCATTAATTCGCTTGGGTGTAACCCCTTGGCCAGGGCGTGACCATGTCCCCGATGGGTACTAAAGACGCTATCTTTGGGTTCAAGGTGGGCGCAAACCCCAGCAGCAATGGCTTCCTGGCCGACATAAGTATGACAAGCGCCATGGATCAGTCCGCGTTGATGGCACCGCGCCAGTTCCTCTTCGGTTAGGCGGATTTTAAGCATGGTGCCAAGGAGTTCGCAAAGGGTATTTTGATCAAGTGCCATCTTCATTCTCGATTGAAAAGCAAAATGTTTGGAATCAGGATCAAGAACCGATGGTTCCACCGGCGTTCATTGCCAGATTGCCACCGTCCATGGGGATTAGGGCCCCTGTGATCCATGTAGAAGCATCCGAGGCCAGCAAAACCATCAAGCCCTGAATGTCCGTTGGCTTTCCCAGTCTTCCCCGGGGTATTCCGGAAAGCCATTTTTGTTCCATGGCGGGATCCACTGCGATCCGCTTTTCCAGGGATGGGTTCATTACCTGCGCGGGAAGTATTGCGTTTACTCGAACACCGCGCCCCGCCCACTCGGTGCTTAGCTCTCGGGTCATTTGAACTACCGCACCCATTGCCATGCTGTAGGCAATGTGCCCCCGACCCAAAGCGGTCGTGCTTGCAAGTGATCCAATATTGACAATCGATCCACCATATTGGGCAAGCATTCGCTTTCCGGCTTCCTGGCACATCGCAAAACGACCGAAAACCAGGTTTTGGAAAACTCTGTGTAATTGTTCCTGAGTGAGGTCTTCCGGTTTGGCAAGGAGTCCCTCTCCGGCAACATTTGCCAAAAAATCGAGTTTTCCAAATTCATGGTCGAGGTTGGTAAAAATTTGAGCGATCTTAACAGGATCCGAAATATCGGAGGTTTGTGCAAATACTCGTGCCCCTGTTCTCTCAGCATCGGATTTTGTTTGCCTTAACCCTTCCTCATCCAAATCAACAAGGAAGAGGTTGGCTCCATGGTCGGCCAAAGCCAATGATGCAGCCCGGCCCATTCCGCTTGATGCGCCGGAAACCATTGCCACTTTGCCGCTGAGGTTAAAAATGCTGGGACTCAACTCAGGCTCCTTGGGAGTTCGATTTTTTTGTTTCCACAAACTGGCCAACAAATATGGCCAGAACTACCCCAATTCCCATGATCAGGGACAATGCACCCAAACCATATTTTCCCAAAATTGTCGCGCCAAAGAAGCCGCCTATGTTGGCCACCGAGTTAATAAACGCAATCCCTCCGGCGGCTGCTGCCCCGCCCAAAAACGAACTGGGGAGTGTCCAGAAAACCGGAAGCATGGACATCATTCCCGCTTGGGCCAAGCAAAGGCCCGTTAAAGCAAGCCACCGATCAGAGGCTTGCCATGCAATAAACCATCCGATCGCACCCATAGCTGCGCCAAATGAAACAAATAGACTTCTACTCCCTGTTTTGTCGGAAAGTCGTGATAGGGTTATCATGAGGATTACGGAGCAAATGTGAGGCAAAGCGGACAACAAGCCTACTTCAAAGGGTTTCCAGGGGAAATGGAGCTGGACAAGGGTGGGTAGATATGCGCCGGTAGCATTGGTTCCCACAGCCACAGTGAAATAAAGGCATGTCAAAAGGAGGACCCTGGGATCAAACATTGCCAAAAGGTTGTCAGATCCCTTGTTTTTCGTCCTGGCCTGGGCTTCGGAATCGAGTTTGTTGGTGATCCAACTCATTTCATCGGTTTTAAGCCATGGAGCGTCTTTGGGACCATTGGGCAAAAACCAAAGTACGGTCAAGCCCAGGAGGATTGACGGTAGCCCCTCCAAAAGGAATAGCCACTGCCATCCATGTAGGTCGACCACTTCATCCAAATACTGGACAATCAACCCGGATGCCGGGTTTCCAAAAACATTGGCAAAGGCAATAGCCATCATGAAGAAAGCCACGACTCTCGCGCGTTCCCTTGCGGGAAACCAGTAAGTCAGGTAGAGAATAATTCCCGGAAAAAAACCGGCTTCTGCAACACCTAGAAGGATTCGGACCAGATTGAGGTGGGTTTCCGTTTGAACGAACATGGTAAGGACGGAACATAATCCCCAGGTAATCATGATTCGGGAGATCCAAATTCGCGCCCCAATTTTTCTCAAAAAGAGGTTCGAGGGGACCTCAAAAAATAAATATCCGACATAAAAAAGACCGTATGCGGTATCGAAAGTCGTCTTTGAAATCCCCAGATCGCCTTCCATTGTAAGCCGCGCAAAACCAATGTTGGAACGATCAAGTATATTAAAGATGTAAAGTATGCAAACAAATGGAATGATTCTCAGCGATATTTTTTCAAGTGTTCGCTTCCCAAGCTCGCCGTCATCGGCATGACCCATCCCGGATTGGCTCATTCGATGACTCCTGAAGGATGCTGGTTTTCCGGTGCGGAGGAAAATCCTGATTGATTTTGGGCAAGACGGAGCAGCCCCATAAGTGTTTCTTCGATACCGCGTGTTTCGCGAATAGCGATATTTCCAAACGCCTCGCCAATCCGTTCACGAAGGGTTGGCAGCGAATGCGCCAAACCACCGGATAGGACCAATCCTTCCCAACCAGATACGGTCCCCAACCTATCCGCGCAAATCCGGTAACCCCCTGCCATCGAATCCAAGGCGGCAATGACCCAATTGCGAACGGAAAGATTTTCCAGTGTGATCCCGGAAAGGTAGCCTGTTTCACCCAGTGGCCCGGGAAAAAAGGAAAGACCAGAATCCAGACCACTTGGCCGGCTGCTTTGGGTATTGGGTATCCGTTTCAATTCCTTTGCAATGTAACCCCAGGCATCAAGTGAAACACCGTTAGCCCGGGGAATTTCCGTCAAAAGGTCGACAATCGTATTCAGGGATCTGCCGGCCGGAATGTGGGTGATCGTATCCAGCATCAGGTTTTCAAAATAAAAACGCGATTGATAAGGGCCTGGACAGAATTCGGAATTAAGTCGACTGACTTGTGAACCGGTGGAGGCATTTATGGAAAGCTCGCCAGGCTTCAGATTCGTTCCAAAAAGTGCGCACTGTTGATCCCCAAGGACAGGGTGTAACCTGAGCTTTCGCTGTCCCAAATGGAAGGTTCCCACAGGTGCGAGGTCCCATACGAGCCTGGGAAAAGCTACCTGGTTTAAGCCAAGTTTTTCGAAACTTTCATAACCCCAATCTTTTCTTGGCAAATCCAGCCATCCAATTGCCATGGTAGGGTGCATGACCAGGGGAGCTTGACACAATTGGGCGACAACCCATTCTCCAAGTGAGCTTGCAACCACTCCTGAAGGTAACAATTTCTTCTGGGCAAGCCAAAATAAAAGGGCGGATGCGCTTCCGGCTTTAAGCTCGTTTCCAAGGCTAGATAATCCCTTGGGACCAATTTGTATTTCCGCTTTCGCCAAAAACGAAAACTCCGTGGAATAATTCGAAAGAGTCCTCTGATCCCTCCAGGAAATGTACCGGGTTAGAGGTTTTCCCAGGGAATCTGTAAGGACTAGTCCACCCATTTGGGAGCAAATATATAGCTCATCAGCATCTGGGGCCGCCTCTATCAATCTTGCCAGGACCGATCGGGTGGCAGCCATTACCTTGTTCAGGCAAACTTCGTGCCCCAAGGGAATATCGGTTGGTTCTGGGCCAGGAAATGGCTCGGAATGGAATTGGGAAAGGTTGGCCCTGCCCAGATCAAGCACGGCCCCCTTAATTGATGTTGATCCCAAATCCAATCCGAGACAGCGCATTAGGCGAGTTTTTCCTG
>Ga0114972_10004590_pt1 | contig 10272 bp, 9 predicted proteins | sample M_140807_EF_Meta_FD_87354 | JGI IMG/M metagenome (GOLD analysis project Ga0114972, IMG submission 87354) | Freshwater microbial communities from Lake Montjoie, Canada to study carbon cycling - M_140807_EF_MetaG | ecosystem: Environmental > Aquatic > Freshwater > Lake | place: Lake Montjoie... | reverse complement strand
TTTGTGCTAAATCCTTTTTTCTTTAACACTGTTTTTAATGCATGAAATATCTCAACACCCCATTGTAATCCTTCACTGAAACTCTTCGCTCCGACAGGCATTACCATGAATTCTTGAAAATCTATTTTATTATCCGCATGTGCGCCACCGTTAAGTATATTCATCATTGGCATTGGTAATATTCTCGCATTTGTACCGCCAATATATCTGTATAATGGAAGGTTTGCTTCTAAAGCAGCCGCTTTTGCTACAGCCAAACTAATTGCTAACATTGCATTTGCGCCTAACTTACTTTTATTGGTTGTTCCATCCAATTGTATCATCAAATTATCAATTCCTGTTTGATCCGCTACATCCCAACCCAACAAATGATCTGCCAAAACTGTGTTTACGTTTTTTACTGCTTTTAATACCCCTTTCCCTCCGTATAGTTTTTTGTTGTTATCCCTTAACTCCACAGCCTCATGAATTCCAGTACTGGCGCCACTTGGCACAGCAGCCCTTCCTAATTTTTCATTCTCCGTTAATACGTCTACTTCAATGGTAGGATTTCCTCTACTATCTAAAATTTGTCTTGCATGAATGGATGCGATGTAACTCATGTTTTTTATTTTTTGTTTATTTCTAAAATTATTTTAAGTTTTTTAATTAGTCAGTGTTTTGAATACATCTTCTAAATTCATTTGCTTATTATCTACCAATCTAATGCTGTCTACTTGATCGTCTGCAACTATATTTCCTTTGTTTATTATTATTACCCTTTTGCATATTGCCTCTACCTCTTGCATAATATGTGATGAAAATAAAATGGTCTTCTTCTTTCCTAAATTTTGTATCACAGTTCTGATCTCAATAATTTGATTGGGATCAAGACCTGAGGTTGGCTCGTCTAATATCAACACTTCTGGATCATGTATTAAAGCTGCTGCCAAACCTACACGCTGTTTATATCCTTTACTCAGTTGTCCAATTTTTTTATTAGACTCTGCTGTTAACCCTACTAATTTTATAACCTCCTCAATCCTTTTTTTAGACTCCTTTATTGTATGAATTCCTGCAATAAACGCCAGGTATTCCCTAATATATAAATCAAAATACAATGGATTGGCTTCCGGCAAATAGCCGATTTTCTTTTTGATTGCAAGTTTGTTTTTTTTTACAGAAATGCCGCAAACTTCTATATTACCTTCATTGGCTTCAATAAAACCTGTAATCATTTTCATTGTGGTAGACTTACCCGCACCATTGGGCCCAAGAAAACCAACAATTTCTCCTTGATTTATTTCAAATGAAATATTATTCACCACTTTTTGTGATCCGTAAAATTTTGTGAGATTGGAAACGGATATAGACACTATAATTCTTTTTTACTAATTGTTTGACGGTTTTTGTGGTGGTCTTGGATTTTGTTGCTGTGGACCGCGATTATTGTTATTGCGATTTCCACCACCTTGTTGAGGCGGTCTTGGATTTTGTTGCTGTGGTCTTTGTTGTTGTGGACCACGGTTGTTTTCTGGACCTCTCGTTTGATGACCTCTTTCTTTATCTCTTCTTTTTTTAGTTGTTTTTTCTAAACTTTTTAAACTTATTTGACCAACTAAATCTGCGTACTCTGGTTCTACTTCTTTTGGTTTGCTTGATACCACCTCAACTATTTCTAATTCTTCAGGTCTTATACCTTGCTTGTTTTGTGATTTTATTTTTTTAACCGATTCAATACTCAATGGATAATGCTTATTACTATCCGCCATTGTGTACCACATCAAGTTTTTAAAAATATCTTTCTTAATTAAAAAAGCTCTACCTCTTGCTAGTTCTAATGTATCTGCGTCATTTGGAAAAAATTGTAATGCATCCAAATAAGTGTCTAGTTCATAATTCAAACAACATTTCAACCTGCCGCATTGTCCACTTAATTTTGTTTGGTTTATACTAAGGTTCTGATATCTTGCCGCATTGGTGTTTACGCTTTTAAAATCCGTTAACCATGTACTACAACAAAGCTCCCTTCCACAACTTCCAATTCCACCAACTTTTCCAGCTTCTTGACGAGCTCCAATTTGTCTCATCTCTACCTTTACCTTAAATTCTCCTGCGTATAATTTTATTAATTCTCTAAAATCAACTCTGTCGTCTGCAATATAAAAATAAGTGGCCTTGCGTCCATCTGCTTGAATTTCTACTTCAGCCATTTTCAATTCAAGTCGCAAATGACGGGCAATGGCTCTGCTTCTTATTAGCATATTCGCCTCCTTTGCTTTCGACTCCATCATCTTTGAAATATCCTGCTCTGTAGCCCTTCTTAATACTTTTTTTATTTCTGGACTTTTCTCGTCAGTTTTATTTTTCTTTAATTGAAGCCTTACCAACTCTCCAGTTAAATTAACCATCCCAACATCAAATCCATTTACACCTTCTACAGCAACCATTTCGCCTCTTCCATAATAATGAAGAGTGGTGTTTTTAAAATAATCTTTTCTGCTTCCATTATTAAATGAAACCTCTACTATTCTGCAATTGCTTTCAGGATCACTAAAAGGCAAGTTGGCTAGCCAATCATGCACATTCATTCTATTACATCCTCCGCTAGCACAATTACCATGGCTTTGACAACCACCTGGTGCTCCATCCTTATTTGTTCCACAACTTCCGCAACCCATATGATAAAAACTTTATGATATTATAAAATATAGTACCCTCGATTCAATCCTTTACACATTTCTCTACGAAACCAAAATTACTGATTTGTTGCTAATAATATGATACAACCTTATAGTTAATGCATGAAAAAGAATTTTTGCGTTGGCATTCCTTTCAATATGATACGTTGCGGTATCTAATTCTTTAATGATTGCTTCTTGCTGACTAATATCACACAGCTTATTAAATCTGCTGGAAAAATCAATACTAGTCTGCTGTCCTTCACTGTAATCATTTGTTTCATTTGGATTAACAGCGCCTAATGTTCTAATTCTTATAGCATATTCCAATAAATGCATGAAGTACTTTAAAAACTGTTTTTGTTTTTCTCTCCCTAGCTTGCTCACTTCTTCAATCCATTTAACCTGCGCAGCAGGTCCGGTTTTTATAATTGTATTTAACCAGTCTCGTAATAAAACCTCCCAATTATCATCTGCATGTTGAAGTTGTTGTAAGGCTTCTCTATAATTCCCTTCGCTCATAGAAGAAATTTGATGAGCAACAACCGGATCCGTTTTTTCTTTTGATTGTAAAGCTTCTTCTATATCATTATTTTGAAGTAACGGTATTTTTATTAATTGAGTTCTCGATAAAATAGTTGGCAAAATCAGCGATTCATTTTCAGCTACAAAGATAAAAATTGTATTCGGAGGAGGTTCTTCTACTAATTTGAGCAATTTGTTTCCTTCATTTTGTAAATATTCTGGCATCCACATAATGAGAAACTTATACTCTGATTCGAAACTTTTTAAGGATAATTTTCTATTGATATCATTACACTCATGAGCAGAAATATTGCCCTGTTTATTTTCTGCATTTATAAATTGCAGCCAATCATAAGTATTTCCATAAGGCTGATTAGCAAGAAAGCTTCTCCATTCTACAGCATAATCGGAAGAAAGTAATTTATCGCCGGATTTTTTTGTTACTGCCGGGTAAGAATAATGAATATCTGGATGCACCAGTTTACTTGCTTTTTGACAAGCCATACAAATACCACATGAATCATTCTCTTTTTCCTGTTGAATAGGTTGTTCTTCACCAAATAAAGAAGGACCATTCTCTAAGCTACTAGATTTGCCGTTTACTTTTTCACATACAATATACTGTGTAAATGCTCTTGCAAGCGAAAGCGAACCGTTGCCCTCTTTTCCTAAAAATAGTAATGCATGGCTAAGTCTGTTCTGCTGATATAGTTGAGTCAGCTTTTTCTTTGTTTCCTCTTGTCCTATGATATCTTTGAATTGCACAATGCAATTTAAAACAAAAAACTTCCTTTATTCAAGTTGATTATTGTTTTTCATAACATCCAATATCAGTTATTCCTATCATTCTGATTTTGTCGTCTAAATCTTTTGAGAAATTAGTTGTTGTGCCTGAATTTATATTGGGAGAAGTGTCGTCTTTCGTAGTTCTAAAATCAAAGTAATTATTATAAATATCCACACTATCAAAAGCCGGCATTTGATTATTGATACATGAAAGAAAATTAATAAAACTAGGCTCCTGATTAGTTTTATACAAACAGTTTTCTAGCGTTACTTGATATACGGTACCCTCTTCTTTTTGAAATAAAATTTCGTTTTCATTTAAACCTCCCGATCCCCAAAAAATACAATTTTTAAATGTGGCGGTTAAATCGTTTTTTAAAATTGTTCCGCTCTCATCATAATAATTATTTGTTTGAAGCACAGGTTTATCATGCGATATAAATTTAGTTGAATACCCTACCGCTGTGCAATTGGTAAAATTATATACTCCACCTAACTCTATCTGAATATTATTTTCGCAATTTGAAATAATGCTGTTATCAATATCTATACTACTATTGTGTGCAAAAATTCCATATTCAAAAGCATTGTCTATTGTTGTTTGATGAATAATTAATTTAGGATCAGCTGTTTCAGATGGATTATTTATTTCAATTCCTCTAATTGCATTTTTTATAATAGCATATTTTAAAATATTTTTTTTGCTGGAAGTATTAAAATATAGTCCGGGCCAACTACCAGGTATGTCTTTATAATATTCATCTAATCTATCTCCGGTAAAAACCACTTCTTTGTTTTTTTCTCCATTAACCAACAACGTTCCATTTACTAAAATTTTTGAATTTGCATGAGTAAATATTTTACAGCCAGGAAGTAATGATAGTGTTGCGGCGCTGTCGATTTTTAATTGTCCTACTATTACATAAGGTAATTCATTATTCCAGGTTGTGTCATTATGAATAGTTTGATGATTAATAAAATGTGCATTTTGTCCGTATCCTTCAAGTTGCACAAATTGATTATTACCATTCCAGCTAATAAGTATACTATCGCTAACGATAAAGGGGAGTCTATTACTATTTGGGTTGATAGTTAATGAAACAAATACATAAATGCTATCATTCGCAGGCAATTCAAGATCATTAACCTCCGAATTGGATACGCCATCAATATTAAGTTTATAGGCTGATGTTGCTCCCCCCATTAACTTAATACTAGAAATTCGAATAGCAAGATTGTTGTTGTTTCTTATTTTAAAATACTTTGTTACAGAGCCTACTGAAGTGAAAACGGTATCGAATTTAACAGAGTCTGTACTCTTTGTTATCATCGCATTTGAATCGTTTGTAAAGACTTCTTTTTTACATGAAGTAAAAAGAATAAAGCATAATATTAGTAAGAATATACTTTGTGTAAATAGCCTTCTCATTTTTCAAAAATAGATTTAAATTTTTATTTTGTTGCAATAGCAAGGGAAGCCACACTTAATTGCGTGCCTGGGACTTTTAATATCATATTTCCACATGCTTCTATTGTTGCTCCGGTTGTAATTACATCATCAATGAGTAAAATGCTTTTGTTGATCAATTCTTCCATTTGATTAATCACAAAGCTACCTTCTACATTTTTCCACCTTTCTGATCTGTTTTTATTTGTTTGAGATTCGGTATTATGTGTTTTACTGATAAATGATGAGCTAACTGGTATTTTTAATATGTTACTCAAGCCCATTGCAATAATGTTTGCTTGATTATATCCTCTTTTTATTTCTTTTTCTTTGCTGATTGGCATTGGAATGATGATATCAGGATTTGAAAAACGATTACTTTGTAAAATAGTTTGGCCCATCATTTCTCCTAAATAAAAACCAATTCCTTTATTCGATTTATATTTAAGTTGGTGCAATAAATGCTGAATCAGTTTCCCCTTCGAAAAAAAATATTCACTATGGCCAATTGCAATAGACAATCTTCCTCTGAATAATCTTTCAACACTGTTATCTGGAAAATCAATAAAATTTGTAGTTGGTAATCTTTTCAAACATCGATAACAAAGTAATTGATTTTTTGCAATTTGATCATTGCCACAACCATCACATAGATGAGGATAAAAAAGATGAAGCGCGTTTTCTAATACCGTTTCTAATAAAAACATGGATACGATTTAAAACAATAAATTACAAAGCTCTTCTACTTTTCCTAGAGAGATAATTTCAATTTTTGTTTTTAATTTATCTAGCGACTTAGAGTTGTACTTGCTTATAACAATTTTTTCGAAGCCGAGTTTTTCCGCTTCTGCAATTCTTTGTTCAATTCTATTTACCGCTCTTATTTCTCCACTTAACCCAACCTCTCCTGCAAAACAAATATTTTGGGGAATTGAAATATCTTCATAGCTACTCAATAATGAAGTAACAATAGCCAAATCTATGGAGGGATCTTCTACTTTAATTCCTCCAGCTATATTTACAAATACATCTTTCACACCAAAATGAAAACCGCCTCTTTTTTCTAAAACTGCTAATAACAACTGAAGTCTTCTTAAATCGAAACCACTTACTGTTCTTTGCGGTGTTCCATATACACTTTGAGTAACCAATGCTTGGGTTTCTATTAATAAAGGTCGAATGCCTTCCATGGTTGCTGCAATGGCTATACCAGATAGTTGATCATCCTTCTGTGTAATTAGTATTTCACTTGGATTCGCTACTGGTCGCATTCCTGTTCCAGTCATTTCATAAATGCCTAGCTCAGATGTAGATCCAAATCTGTTTTTTAATGTTCTTAAGATTCTATACGCATAATGCCTGTCTCCCTCAAACTGCAATACAGTATCTACCATATGCTCTAAAATTTTGGGACCTGCAATATTTCCGTCTTTAGTGATATGCCCTATCATAAAAACTGGGATATTGGTTTCTTTTGCAAATCGTTGCAATTCAGAGGCAGCTTCTCTAATTTGACTAACACTACCAGGAGATGACTCCACAAAAGGAGATTGTAAAGTTTGAATAGAATCTACAATTACTAATTGTGGTTTTAGTTTTTTTATTTCTTTAAAAATAATATTAGTATCTGTTTCTGTAAGTAAATAAAACTGTTCATTTGAAATTCCAATTCTATTGGCTCTCATTTTAATTTGTTGCTCACTCTCTTCACCACTTATATATAACGTAGTTATGTTTTTTAATTGCAATCCATTTTGTAAAAACAAAGTAGATTTTCCTATACCAGGTTCTCCAGCTACAAGTACAATACTTCCAAGCACGATGCCTCCACCTAATACTCTATTTAACTCAGCGTCTTCGGTGATTATTCTTTTTTCTTCTGCACTGCTTACATCGTGGATTGAAACTGTTTTTACTTTTTGATTTCCACTGTACTCTTTCCAATCTTCTTTTTGATTTTTATCATTCCCTTTAACTACTACTTCTTCAACAAAAGTATTCCATTGAATACATGATGGACATTTGCCCAACCACTTAGTACTTTCATACCCACATTGCTGACAAAAAAAAGATGATTTGGTTTTACTCATTCGGTAAATGTAATTTCAAAATCATTAAAGAAAAAAAACTGAATTGTTTTTTTGAAAAAAAGAAAAAATTAAAAACTAATTTTTCTGAAGATGATAAAAAGTAAAAGGGCCAATATTTCTATTGACCCTTTGTACTTACTAACCCATTAAATTCTACTGCTAAATTACAATTTGCAGCCACAAAAAAAAATTATTATTCAAAAATGTGTAAAAGTTTTATGAAATCGAATTTTTAGTTTGCGATTTTTAATAATGCTTAACGTGTTGATTATCTTTAATTATTTTAAAAAATCTTGTTGCTTTTTTTTATAAGTAATTGTTTTTCAAATGAATTTATGGAATAAAATTTAATTTAGTTTAAAATACAAACTACTTATATTTACAAATAAATTTGTTTTATGTACATAGAATTGGATCCAATTTTACTTTCTAATGCACGGCTTTCTATCATGTCTTTATTAAATATTCATGACGAAGCTGATTTTATGTTTATGCAAAAGGAGTTAAAAATAACTGTAGGAAACTTAAGCACTCAATTAAATAAACTTCAGCAAGTTGACTACGTTTTAATTACAAAACAATTTAAAGGAAATTATCCTTTGACTATTTGTAAAATAACAAACAAAGGAAAATTAATGTTGGCAGAATTTTTTGTGGCAATAAATTCTTATGATAGAAATAAAGAAAAGCTCATCGATTATCAATTAGAATCGTAATCTATTATTCTATAATTTTTTCATCAACCGCATTCGCTACAATGGAAGTACTCATTTTTTTGAGCGGATTAGATCTTTGTGTTGTAAACTCTTTTCGATTATTAATAATATCAATACATCCATATAAGGCTTGTCTGGAAGAAGTTTCATCTGCAATGCCTTTTCCCGCAATATCAAAAGCTGTTCCATGATCGGGCGATGTTCTTACAGCTTTCATTCCTGCAGTATAATTTATTCCCTCTCCCAAAGAAAGAGATTTGAAGGGTATCAATCCTTGATCATGATATAATGCAAGTACTGCATCAAATTTTTCATGCTGACCTCTTGCAAAAAAAGCATCAGCACTATATGGCCCAAAACAAAAAATATCTTTTTGTTTTGCTTCTATTATTGCTGGTTTTATAATTTCAATTTCTTCTTTTCCAATTAATCCCTCATCTCCTGCATGTGGATTTAATCCTAGTACAGCAATTTTAGGCTTTGTAATTCCAAAATCTTTTTTCAAAGACTGATTTATTACGTTCAACTTACTAATAATGCTAGCTTTTGTAATTACTTGCGACACATCTTTTACAGGCAAATGCTCTGTAAGCAAACCAATCTTCATATTTGCAGCCACCATCAACATCACCACATCAGTTAATTCAAATAGTTTTTTAAGATAAGGCGTATGTCCGGTATAATTAAAATCGGAAGTTTGAATATTCTTTTTATGAATAGGCATAGTTACCAAACCATCTATTTTGCCCGCCTTCAAAGCATTTGCTGCAGTAGTTAGACTAATAACTGCATATTTTCCACCTATGTCATTCATTGTTCCAGGCGTTATTGCCACTTCTTCTTCCCAACAATTGAAAACATTAATTTGCTTAGGATTAATCTTGGTCGAATCTTTTACAATTGCCAAATTCATATTTGTTTCAGGAAGCGTTTTTCTGTAAAAATTAATGGCTTTATTATTTGCAAACACAACAGGAGTACAAATATCCAATACTCTGTTATCGCTTAAAACTTTTATTATTAATTCTAACCCAATTCCATTTATATCACCGCAAGTAAATCCGATGATGGGTTTTATTTCAGAAGTTACACTCATGAATCAAATCTTTAAGGGGCAAAAATACGATATTATTTTTTGCTTTGTATTCAGTTCTTTAAAATCAAATTGAGAAGGGTTCTTTGTTACGAAGACCAATGATTTCAATTCGCTTACATTTGCATAAATGTACACGTTAAAAAAATCACTTGGTCAGCATTTTTTAAAAAATGAATCTGTCATACAAAAGATTGTAGAAAGCCTGTCTTCGCATTCATTCAATAATCTTGTTGAGGTTGGACCAGGTGCTGGAGCATTAACTAAAGAACTCATTAAAATTAAAGACATCAATTTTTTGGCTGTTGAACTTGATGAAGAAAAAGTAGTTTATTTAAAAAATCAATATCCGATTCTGGCCGACAAAATTATATCTAAAAGTTTTTTAGATATTGAGATGCCCTTCAATGTGCCCTTTACAGTGATAGGAAATTTTCCATATAATATTTCAACTCAAATTTTATTTAAAATTTTAGATTGGAAGGAAAGTGTTCCAGTTATTATTGGTATGTTTCAAAAAGAAGTGGCAGAAAGGGTTGCCTCACCGTCCGGTTCTAAAGTATATGGTGTAATAAGCGTTTTTATGCAAGCTTATTATGATGTTGAATATCTTTTTGATGTTGCTCCCGATTGTTTTAATCCTCCGCCAAAAGTAATGAGTGGCGTTATCAGATTAACAAAAAAACAAACGCCGCTAGTCGTAAAATCCGAAAGAGCATTTTGGGTTTTAGTAAAAACCGCTTTTAATCAAAGAAGAAAAACACTCCGAAATGCATTAAAAGGGCAATTCTCTCCTGAAGAATTGCAAAAAGATATTTTTAACAGAAGGGCTGAAACATTAAGTGTTGAAGAATTTGCTTCGCTTACTTTTTTGATGAAATCTTAATTAGTTTAGTTTAGAATTTTACTACGTATTTATCTGTAAATTTGTGGCAATAAAAAAAAGGCTGTTTTT
>Ga0114972_10004588_pt1 | contig 10274 bp, 3 predicted proteins | sample M_140807_EF_Meta_FD_87354 | JGI IMG/M metagenome (GOLD analysis project Ga0114972, IMG submission 87354) | Freshwater microbial communities from Lake Montjoie, Canada to study carbon cycling - M_140807_EF_MetaG | ecosystem: Environmental > Aquatic > Freshwater > Lake | place: Lake Montjoie... | reverse complement strand
GTCCAAATCGCCGGTTCGCAGTTGGGTGATGCCAGGGAGTTGCTTTTCTACACCCCTGGCTTGTCCGCTAGTAACATCACCAAGGTCGACGATAACAACATCAAGGTGACGATCACCGCTGCACCGGACGCAAAGACGCAATTGCACGCTTTCCGAGTGGTGACCGCGACCGGTACGAGCAACATGCGTCTGTTCAGCGTTTCGGCCCTTCCGACCGTCGCCGAAGTGGAGCCCAATAGCGAGTTTTCCAAGGCTCAGCCGATCGCTTACAACTGCACCGTCGATGGCGTTGTTCTCAATGAAGATGTAGATTATTTTTCTGTCGACTTGGAAGCGGGGCAGAAGTTGAATGTCGAGCTCGAAGGGCTAAGACATTCTTACTTGAACGATTTCTTCGATCCTTATGTCGCGATCTATGATGCAAACCGTTTTGAAATCACAGCGAACGACGACTCGGTCTTCCTGCAGCAGGACTGTCTGTGTTCGATGGTGGCACCTGCGAAAGGAAAGTACATCATCGAAGTTCGCGAAAGCAGCTTCGGTGGGAACGACCGTTCCAAGTACCGATTGCATGTCGGTGGTTTCCCACGGCCCGTTGCGATCTTGCCAGCAGGTGGCCCACCTGGCCAGCCATTAACAGCAACGTGCATCGATTTGCTCGGAAACACGTGGACCGAAACCTTCGACATCCCAGCCGATGCGCGGACTAAGGTTGCCGGTGTTTGGTCGCAACAGGACTCGCTCGTGGCCCCCTCCCCCAACATGCTGCGGGTCAACAATCTTCCAAACGTCCTCGAGACCGAACCCAACTCCGATTACAACGCAATCCCCACAGCGCATCCGGTGCCTGTCGCCTTCAATGGCGTCTTAGAAACCGAATCGGATCGCGATTACTGGGTATTCGAAGCGAAGAAAGATCAGCAACTCGATATCAATGTTCATTCGCGTGTCCCGTTGCGTTCGCAAGTGGACCCGGTTTTGCAAATCTTCAAAGTGGGTGGGGGTGGATTGGCCGCCAACGACGATCAAGGTGGACCGGACAGTTATCTTAGCTTCAAAGTCCCCGAAGATGGCAAGTACGCGGTTTGCGTGTCCGACCATTTGGGACGCGGTGGTAAGCATTTCGTGTATCGCGTCGAAGTCACCCCGGCTGCTGCCGAAGTTGGAACCACGGTGAACGAATTGGAACGGTATGTGTCGCAAGTCGTGAACATCCCCAAGGGAGCACGTATGGCGGTCGAAACCAACTTCGTACGCAAAAATGTTGGAGGCGAAGGCCGGATCGCCGTGCCGGATCTTCCTGCCGGTGCGAGCCACGCCGATAGTGTCGTGGCAACGGATCTGGGCACGATTCAGATGCTGTTCCGTGCGGCTCCGGATGCTGCCAACGCAGGGAAGCTCGTCGACCTCACAGCAACGCTCGTCGCTTCACCAGAGTTGACCCTTGCCGGTTTCCTGAATCAGCGGACTCAATTGGTACGAGGCCAAAACAATGTCGACGTCTGGGGGCGATGGGATGACCGACTCGCAGTGAATGTCATCGATGCGGCTCCCTTCGATATTGAGATGGTGCAACCACAAGTTCCCATCGTGCGGAACGGGTCGTTGGCCTTGACCGTCAATGCAAAGCGGAATCCGGGCTTTGACAAGCCGATCAATGTGCGATTGCTCACGGCCCCGCCAGGAATCGGAGCTTCGCCCGTCACAATCCCAGGCGATCAATCAACCATCCAAATGAACTTGACTGCCAACAACGGTGCCGGCATCCGCAAATGGCCGATCCTGGTTTTGGCCACGACAGATATCGGTTATGGTCCGATCACAATCGCTTCTGAGTTTATCGAACTGGATGTTACCGACGCTCTGTTTCAGTTCAAATTCGCTAAGACCATGGCAGAGCAAGGTAAGCCTGTGGATGTTATTGTTGGGGTGGAGTTAAAACGCCCTGTGGAAGGGACCATCGAGGTCGAGATCCTCGGGGTGCCACCGGGAACGACTGCGACCACGCCGAAGCTTCCTTTGGCCGCTGACGCAAAGCAAGTAGCATTTCCATTGCAGATTCCTCCTGAAGTTCGAGCCGGAAACTACAAGACCGTGGTATGCCGTGGCACGGTTACCAGCGACAAAGGGGTGATTACCCAGACCAACGGTAATGCCGAAGTCCAAATCGATGTACCCGTCGCCCCTCCCCCACCCGCTCCAGCAGCTGCTGCAGCACCAACCCCTCCCCCTGTCCCTGCACCACCCACGGATAAACCCTTGAGTCGCCTCGAGCAATTGCGGCAGCAAAAGGGCAAACCGTAGTTTAGAGCAGTCGCTCGAAAACGATCCTTCTTGTCGATTCCAACGGATGGTTCGTTCAGGATTTGGCTCGAGCTCACCAACTTTCGATTGAATCCCTCGAGATCTCAATAACCATGGATTGTATGAAACGTCTAACAAAACTTGTTCAGGTCTGTTTTGGTGTTGGAGCCATCGCTCCATGGGGATTCCCATTGTTGGCCCAAGAGGCCTCGCCACCGCCACCGCCTCCTGCGGCCGAAGCTCCTGCAACGCCTGCTCCTGCGGCCGAAGCTCCTGCAACGCCTGCTCCTGCGGCTGAAGCTCCCGCGGCTCCGGCGACTCCAGCTCCGGTTGCTCCAGTGCCTGTCGAATGGAAATCGCTGACGGTCTATCCGCCGGCGATCCGAATCAGCGCCCAGAACGATTCCCAGCACTTCATCGCGATGGCCACACGGGCCGACGGGATCACGGTGGATGTTTCCGACCAAGTCCAATGGAAGCTTGAAAACCCTGCCATCGGACGGCTGGAGAATCTGATTGTCTTTCCCGCTGCGGACGGGGCGACTCAGTTGGTCGGTAATTGGAACGGGATGGAGGCGAAGGCGAGCCTCGATGTGACCCAGTCGCAGACCCCTCGCAGTGTCGGATTTGAGAGGGATGTGATGCCGGTGTTGACCAAGTCCGGGTGCAACACGGGATCGTGCCACGGGGCTGCTCGCGGCAAAGATGGTTTCCGACTGAGCTTGTTCGGATTCGATCCGTTAGGTGACTACCAGCGGATCACTCGAGAGATCGGTATTCGTCGCATCAATCTGGCGGTCCCTGAACAGAGTCTGATGCTGCTCAAAGCAACCGGCGCTGTGCAGCATACGGGCGGAAAAAAAATCGAGCCAGGGAGCAAGCACTACAACACGCTTCTCGCGTGGTTGCAAGCCGGCGCGCCTGCGGATGCGGCTCGGCCCCCTGCGGTAACCAAAGTCGATCTGTATCCCAACCAAGCGGTGATGGAGGGTGAAGGTGCACAGCAACGATTGGTGGCGGTTGCGACCTACGCCGACGGTACCCAGCGGGATGTCTGGGATTTAGCTGGATTCACCACCAACAACGAGCGCACTGCTGCGGTTGCGTTTGACGGGCGAGTTACCAGCGGTGTTCGAGGCGAAGCGTTCGTGATGGCCCGGTTCGATACCCACACGGTGGGTACGCAAGTCCTCGGACTTCCTAGCGGTCTTCAATTCCAATTCAAACCCAGCGGTGGCAATTACATCGATGACTTGGTGGACGCGAAACTTCTCAAGCTGCGTTTGCCGGCCAGTGGTTTGTGCACCGACGAAGAGTTCCTCCGCCGCGCAACGGTCGATATCACGGGATTGCTTCCCACCGAACAAGAGACCACTGCATTCTTGGCCAGCACCGATCCCAACAAGCGATCCGCGCTGATCGAGACCCTTTTGTCTCGCAAAGAGTTCAGTGAAATCTGGGCCATGAAGTGGGCGGATTTGCTGATGATCAAAAGCAAGAACGAGGTCAGCTATAAGGCAGCGTATCTCTACTACAACTGGTTGATCAATCAGATCGCTTCCAACACACCGATCGACAAGATCGTTCGGGAGATGTTGAGCGCCACGGGAGGTACCTTCCAAAATCCTGCCACGAACTTCTATCAAGTGGAACAGGACCGACTGAAGATGTCGGAGAACGTGGCTCAAGTCTTCATGGGGATACGAACCCAATGCGCTCAATGCCATAATCATCCGTTCGATCGCTGGACCATGGATGATTACTATGGATTCGCTGCGTTCTTTGCCCAAGTCGGCCGCAAGCAAAGCGAAGATTATCGTCAGATTTTGGTGTTCAATGGCGGTGGAGGGGAAGTGAACCACCCTGTCGGAGGCCGAGTTGTAAAGCCGAAGTTCCTCGGTGGCACGGAGCCTGAGTCGGCCGGCAAAGATCGCCGTGCACTGCTCGCCGAGTGGATCACCAGCAACGATAACCCATTCTTTGCAAAGAGTGTTGCGAACCGTATTTGGGCACACTTTACCGGAGTCGGCGTGGTCGATCCCGTGGATGATTTTCGCGCCAGCAACCCCGCTAGCAATCCTGAGCTGCTCAATACGCTCGGAGCGAAACTGATCGAGTACAAGTACGATACCAAGCAATTGGTTCGCGATATTTGCAATTCGCAAACGTACCAAAGGTCCACGTCCCCTTTGCCGGACAACGAACAAGACCTTCGGAACTACTCCCATGCGACGGTACGCCGAATCCCGGCGGAGAATTTACTCGACTGTATTTCGCAGGTTACCGAGACCAAGGAAAAATTCCGGGGCTTGCCTCTCGGAGCACGTGCCGTCCAGATCGCCGATGGTGCGACGAGCAACTACTTCCTAACGACCTTTGGACGAAGTGCCCGCACCACGGTGTGCGCTGAAGAAGCAACCACAGATCCTTCGCTGTCCCAAGCTCTCCATTTGATCAACGGTGGCACGATCAGCGGGAAGATCAACCAAGGAGGCATGTTGGCCGCTTGGAAGCAGGAAGGCCTGACCCCCGAAGCGATCATCGATCGTATCTACGTGAGGTGCTTGTCACGCAAAGTAACCGAGCCGGAGCGGGCTCGTCTGATGCAACTGATCAGTGAATCCGCGAATCCCGATCAAGGGATGCACGATGTGTTCTGGGCCATCCTGAACAGTCGCGAGTTTATCTTTAACCACTAATCCAACCCGCTGTTCAACCTAACCCTTGTTGCGGTGATCTAACCATTGTTGCGGTGATATCGATGCGACTCAATCGAACCAACTCCATGCGAACGACTGCTTGTTCCATGGCTGCTCTGATGCTGTGTAGCCAATCCGTTTTGGCTGAGGAACCGGCAAAGATTACCTTTGAGGAGCATATCAAGCCGATTTTTCGCGAGCATTGCTCGTCATGCCACAACAACAATGCAAAGAAGAGCGGTTTGTCGCTCGATAATTACCAAGCCACAATGACCGGTGGAAGCGGTGGAGAGGTGCTTGTTGCCGGTGATATCGAATCGTCGCGGCTCTATGCGCTGACCGCCCACAAAGAACAGCCGGTCATGCCACCGATGCAGGATCGGATTCCGCAGGCGAAGTTGGATCTGCTCAAGACGTGGATTGAACAGGGAATGCCAGAGAATAGCGGCTCGGCGATCCGTAAACCGATGGCTAACGCCGCAGCGATTTCGGTTGCCGCGACTGGGCGACCAGAAGGACCGCCGCCGATGCCCGTTTCGGTTCTCAAGCAAACGCCACTATACACACCGAAGTCTTCAGCGATCGCTGCATTGGCCGCTAGCCCATGGTCGCCACTCATCGCTGTCGGCGGGCAAATGCAAGTATCCCTCTACCATTCCGTCACTGGGCAACTTCTCGGAATCATTCCATTCCCAGAAGGGGAACCGCAGTCGATCACTTTCTCGCGCGATGGGCGATTGATCCTCATCGGTGGTGGCCGGCACTCGGCTGGTGGTTATGCCGTGCTTCATGATATCGCGACCGGAAATCGAATCGCCAAGGTTGGGGATGAACTCGACACCGTTTTGGCAGCAGATATCAGTGACGACAACCGATTGGTCGCTCTCGCTGGACCTCAAAAAATGGTCCGAGTTTACGACACGCTGACGGGTGAATTGAAGTGGGAGCAAAAAAAGCACACCGATTGGATTTATGCGGTACGGTTTAGCCCAGATGGACTCTTGCTCGCAACCGCCGATCGCGCGGCTGGATTGGTGATCTGGGAATCGGGAACGGGCCGGATGTACGCGGATTTGGCCGGCCACAAAAATGAGATTCGCTCGATCGCTTGGCGTCCAGACTCGGGAGCCGTGGTGAGCGCGTCGCTCGATGGAACCATCAAGCTATGGGATATGAATGAGAGCAAGTTGATCAAGTCGTGGGATGCGCACGGTGGTGGTGCGGCCGCAATTGCAATCGCGAACGATGGCGTCATGGTGTCGACGGGTCGCGACAACAAAGTCAAGGTTTGGGATGCGGCAGGAAACGCAGCCGGTGAGATGCCGGCCTTGGTCGAAGCGGGCCACGAAGTGGCGATCACGGTTGACTCAACGCATGTGGTTGCCGGCGATTGGGCAGGAAATGTCCGTGTTTGGACTCGAGCGAATCCAGCGGATGAAAAGAAACTCGCAGCAAACCCACCTAAGCTTGAGATGACTATCGCAGCCAATCGGGAGCGTCATCTTCAGTTGGCTGCGGGCGCCCAAGGTGCCGTGGCTGAGTTGACAGCTCAGGCAGCCCAGACGGCGGCTGTTCAGAAGCAATCGATGGAACAGCAGACTCTCATCGCGACCTATGTCGCTCAGATCACCGAGACAACCAACGCAGCCGCACAATTGAAGACGGCTGTGGATACCTATGCAACGCAACTGGCTGCAAAACAGGCCGAGGTGGCAAAGTCGAACGAGGCAACCCAGGCCAAAACAGCGCAATTGAACCAAGTCGCCGCTGAGAAGAAGCAAGCGGACGACGCATTGGCTGCGCTGCAAAAGCAAAAAGAAGGCACGCCGCCAGATCCCGCCGCTCTCGATGCCCAAATCGCCGAAGCTACAAAAGTCGTGGAAGCCAAGGGTGCGGTTGTCGCTCAAGTGACCAACGAGTTGGCGGCAGCGCAGACCCTCAAAGCCCAGCAGGAAAAGGAGGCTGCGGATATCGTTGCTGCTAATGACGTGAAGTCAAAAGAGTACGCAGCAGCGACGGCGAAGGTCAACGAGTTGAATGCGACCAAAGCTGCCGCGGATCAGAAATTGGAAGCTCTGGCTGCGGAACTAAAAGTTGCCAATGAAAAGTCAGCGGCCGCACAAGCGAAGGCAGACGGAGCCAATGGCGCTGCTGCAGCCGCCCAAGCGGAACTTGTTGCCAACGAGCAAGAACTCGTACGGTTCCAATCCCTCGGCGCCCAACTGGCGGAAAAACGTACCAGCATTGAACAGCAAACCGCTGCAGTCACCTCAGAAGCCGCACCCATCCAAGCCAATGTGGATGCGGTCAAGACTAAGATGGATGCGGCCTCTGCATCCCTCGCACAGCTTGAAAAGCAACTTGCGGAACTTCAAGCTGCGATGAAGGTCGCTCAGGACATGCGAACTACTTTGACCAAAGAAATGGAGCCGCATCAACAGGCTCTCGGGACGGTTCAAGCGAAACTCCAGCAAATGCAAGCGGAAATCGCGACCATCACCGCCCAGCAGAAATTCTTCGAAGAAGCCTACAAAAAGTAACAACCTCGAGTAGTGACGACATTAGCCACTTCTCGACGTGTCAACAGCAGTCTAACGCGATCGTAGACCGTTGAGCCAGAGATCTTCATTGCGGCCAGCCCACCCCGCTCCTACAAGCCCAGCGTACCGTGTAGTGGATCTTGCTAAAGATCCTAGTACCCACCATCATTACGCAGACCAAAAATCCTGCGCATTCTCTGCTCTGATTCAAGCGAGTATCATCACACGCGAACGATTCCAGAATCATGATCGCCCGGGGTCTTTCGCGGGATCCACTACTTCTTTTTCTTTAATCGCACACCCAGCATGCCGGCCGCTTGGGGCGACTCGCGCGATTCCACATGCGTCAACTCGATCTCATACGGCGTGTCGTTTCCAATATTGATGGTGTACTTGCCTGGCGCATAGACCACCGGTTGAAATTCGCTGCCCGACGACCGCACACAGTAGAGCAACTCACCAGTCCTTTCTTCGCGCACCGAAACCACCGCGTTATCTACCCCTTGAAAAACAAGCTTTGGCAACCATCCCTTCGCTTCCCGACCATCGTTATCCTCCATTCGGATCTCCAACGGCCAACCGGGAAACTGCTGAGAATCGTCGGCATCGACCGGAGTAAAACGGGGCCAGCATTCGAGTGTAATCGTCCGTGTTTGCTTGTGAAAACGTGCGACGGAATACCCATCGGCCCGTTGCCGCTCGTCGGAGATGTTTTGCGGATTCGCATACGCCAACATGCGGATCGGATTACCTAGCCCATCCGTATAGTCACCTGTCCACGGCAACGGACTGTCCTTCACCGCATTCTCCCCTGCCTTTTCATCGAGAGGATGCCACCATCGGCCATAGATAGTGTTGACCAAGGCTGGACTGGTGGCTCCGTACGGTCCATCTCCGGGTGCGTCGATGCCATGCTTGACCACGACGGCCAAGTGCTGGTCGCCGCAAAGATGCAACGCATGCGCTCGCCTCAACTCGGCAAGCGCGCGGCGTCGCTGCGTCTGCGGCCAACCGTTGCAATCCAGGTCCGCTAACAACCGCTCATTGCGCTTGCCATGCATGTGGACTGCGCCGCAAAACGCTGTCTGCGACAGCACGCATTTCATCTGGGCGCCAACCCAGTCCTCGATCCAGCCAGTCAAAAAACGATGCTGCCGCTCTCCGAGGAGTTGCAACCCTGGCAAATCGATCGTCTTGGGATCGTAGTCGGGATCGTTGATATGGTCGGGGCGTGGACCCATCGGAGGAATGTTGCCGATCGGCGCCGATTTGAATTTGCGGTCTTCGAGGATGGCGAAATCGACGCCGCCCCATCGCATTCTCGTAAAATAAACACCGATACCGCTTTCAAGAGGTGTTGGATCGGCCGGCGGCGGAAGGTGGCTTGTTTGTTGACGCTCCACCATCTGAACATAGGGTACCGGATAAAAGTAGCCACCATCGGAACCGTCATTTCGGTGGGAGCGTTTGCCCGATTCGCCCCAGAGATTCGGATGCCCGACATCGTGATCGTCCGGAATAGTAATGGTCGGACGATCTCGCATCACATCACGGAATTGCAAGCCGAACTCAATCCAACCCGCAGTGTGTTCGGTATGCCGATACGTTTGATCGCCGGCGAAGAAGAGGACGTCCGGGTTTTGCTTGAGAAGATTGTTGATGATCTCTGGACGTGTACCGGTAGTGCGGCTCGAATTGCAAGACATACTCGCGACGACAATCGTATCTTGATCGATCGGGTTGCGACGAATGGTTCCTTCGAAGGTCGCCGATTCCCCATGCCGAGCGCGATACCGATGGGATTGGCTATCATCCCAATTCGGGATACGAAAATGAGCGTCCCAGCCGGGATAGTTCACAGCCCCCTTCGCGATCTCGATCCATTGATCTCCTCGCTGGACTTCGAGTCGGACGTCGCGGGGTTCGTCCGGCATGAGTGGGTAAAGTTGCACCGACAGCGAGAGAAGTTTGGCATCCAGCGTGTAGAGCGCGAACGCGACGGTCTGGTCCCGCGGGACGTTCATTGCCGGAGGAGGGTTTTGTCCCTTGGGTTGCTTGTCCCACCATGAACCGGTTGCCAGCGAGTCCAAGTTTGGGAAATCATCACCGAAGGGTTTTTCCAAGGGGTTCAGCGCACTTGCGGGTTGTCGTGATTCTCCTCGAAGAGGAAGGACGGAGCTGGCGACTGCCAACGAAGCGCCAGTTGCGAGAGTCTTCTTGCAAAACGATCGGCGTTGCATGAGAGGATGATCCATGGGAAGCGAGGGAGCGCATCAAAAATTGACGGTTTCCAGCGTCCAGCTTATTCGCCGGTCTTTAGCTGATCGGCTTTGATTTTATCCACGCGAAGACGTTGGATGGCCAAAGGATCTAACGGTTGAATGTTGGGGTCGACGTATTCGACCAAGTCACGCAGTGCGATCACTCGATATTTCTCCGTCGCCAAGTACCGCAGGTAGGCTTCGAAGCGATCGGCAGGGCTGCTGACCCAATCATGCGCCGTATCGGGAACGCCGTGAAACTGAAGAATGGCGATGCGACCTGACTGGGCCGTTTTCACCGCTCGGATCCAATCTTCGAGAGCCCAATCGGGGCGTGCATCGCCCGCAGAAGGAAGCAAGTACGTATGGTCGAGTCCCGGTTCGTATGGGACACCGCGCCCGTTTTTATAGGGGTATTCCGGTTCACCCCCTCGACGAGCGAAAAGGATCCCATGTTTCTTTAGGGTCTC
>Ga0114972_10004587_pt1 | contig 10275 bp, 1 predicted proteins | sample M_140807_EF_Meta_FD_87354 | JGI IMG/M metagenome (GOLD analysis project Ga0114972, IMG submission 87354) | Freshwater microbial communities from Lake Montjoie, Canada to study carbon cycling - M_140807_EF_MetaG | ecosystem: Environmental > Aquatic > Freshwater > Lake | place: Lake Montjoie... | reverse complement strand
TCTAAATTATAGATTTGTATAAAAAATCAATATTGTTGTAATAGTATGTGAGCTAGACTAGCTAATAAAATAAATAAATAAAACGTAGTAAGTCATAACTATATGATGTGTAATAAAAAATAATAATAAAATAGAACGCTAAACTTATATATTTTATAGCTAGAAAAACTCAATACAATTGTTAAGTTGTATGGATAAAGTATATATTTCCGCATATACATAATATGTACGATATGTCTTTTTTACATATGTGTAATTTTATCGTACATAGAAAGAACGTAAAGATTTTAAGTACGGGTAAAAAATATATGAGTACAAACCAGTATGTGACAGCGGTTTCATGTCTCATATGTATATCAGAACATATGTGTGGAGCGACGTATCGTAGATATTCGTATATAGCATAAAGTATGTAGATAGTATACGTAAAGGGAGCTTATGTATTAGTAGTAGAAAAAGATAGAGAACAGTGTATTGAAAATACACGTATAACAATATTAGCATACTAATATTATATTACCCGCATTACATTTTTTCTTTTTCTTTTTCTCTCCGTTTTTGAAAAGTGTCTTTTTAAGATTTTTGATAGAATCGACTTTTTGTACCCCCTTTACCAGAAAAAATATTTCATACGCCCTAATTGACGTGTACATAGTACTGTATACCGTAGTGGTCTATATGAAAATTTTCGACAAAGGGTAGTCAAAAATGTCGCGGTAGTATACATATAAAATTATATTGTACATATGGTAGGTATTAGTAGCAAACCATTTAGAAAAAACTGAAACTTGAAATTTAAGGATTAAGTAACTTTGGGAATTTCTTAATTAAATCTTTTGTTATGACGATGTCAGTTTTTAAGTTGAAATCCTTACGATAACCCCAGTGTTGAAGGAAGTAAGAGTCGCCTGAATAAGTGATTTTATCTAAACTCGGGACAATAAAATCAAATTTTCTTTTTGTTGGGTATATGGCTGTGATAGTATATTCAACTAAGTACACTTGAACTCCAGAATTTGGTAAATCGACTGCATAAAACCAGCTGAAACCAAAATATCTTAAATCTAAATAACCAGAATCATCGATATTTACTTTGGGAGGTGTCTTATTGGTTAGATTAATGTATCCTTTTCTCATTTTGGCTGGTAAAGACAAAATATATAACTCAGGTATAGAAGCAATATATTTTTCTGCCAAAGCTGTTTGTAAAAGTTCTTCATCAAATTTATTCCATGAGTCAGTGTCGTCATCGAAAATTAAGTGTAAAAGAATAGAGTTTTGGTTAGTTGGAGTTCCTAACCATCCATCTATCGCTTTTAACCAAAATTCATCATTGTCTAACAACGCCAGTGCCATTGCTTGCTCGTCTGTGCCGAAAAATCGTTTTAAAGTTGAGATATGGACAGTCGTGTGAGCTTTAGAGCATAAGTGTTGAATAGAAATATCATTCTTATATTGTTGTGTAACCACGAAAGGTCCTGAAAATCTGTAGGTTAATTTGGTTCTTCTGAAAGGTGTGTCAACTTTTCTAAGAACTAGATCACCAGGTGATACTGAATCAGGAGTAGATTTTGCAGAACGCTTCTCTACTATAGAATTTTGCCATTTCACAGATTTCTCATGAATAGCTTTGAAATCCGCATTGATATCTTCCATATATTTTGTCAGAAATGTATGATTGAAATTCTCATGAGTGAAAGCAGATTTGTCTATAGAGCCAAAAGTTAGAGTAAAAGGAGAAAAATCACTCTCGGGATCAGAAAGTTCCGAATTATAAGGTTTATTGATTGTAAAATTAATCCTATTAGTAATTGCTGGCTCTGACCATCTATCTTTTACTCTTTCAGTGGTTAACAGCGCTCTAAGATGACGCAGAATGGATTTGTTTACTGGCTCGATTCCATTAGACTCGTGAACATCAGTTAGCGAAAATTCATGTTGTGTGCCAAACATGGCATTGCAGTCTTTGATGATATTACCCGTCAATACTGATCCTGGATCACTGTGTATCTCCTTACTTACGCCATAGTGACAGAAGAAGTCAATAACCGAGCTTGATACGTGTTCAGCAGAAGGAGTAGTGTATGGATACATCCATGCAAATTTAGAAAATAAGTTAGCTACAACTGTAGCACCAGTATAACCATGTTTATCCGCTGGTGTAATAGTTAAATCGTCTACTCCAATAGCAGAATTAATAGTTGGTTGTTTTATAGTACGATATCCCGCTTTTAACATATTTTCTTTCAAGTTGATCCTTTCTTTTTGACATGTTGGGCATGACTCGACAAACTGATATACCGTCTCATATGGAATACCATGGCCAGGGAAGTGTTTGTCCAAAAATCTCATTGTGCGTACAGTACCATAGTGCCCAGTGTGTTGATTATGTACCTCCATAAGCATCTTTTCTATAGACAAGACGGGCTCTCCTTTTAAAGAATCAGAACTAGGGAAACTAGATAGTGTATCCAAATCTTGGAACATATAGTCTGAGTCGTACAGCATTTCTGAGTAAGATAAAAGAAGAATTTTATCCATACTTAAGCCAAATTTCGTTGTAAAGAAATCATGGGAAGGAGTATAATCGGTATGGAGCTCTGAAGGTGTAAAATTATCGCAAAGGGATGAGAAAACTTCAAAAGGATCATGATGAAAGGCACTAATGGAATCTGGTCTGGAATATCGTGAAAAATAATCAGCAATGGGATTATCTGCGCCTTTTATTTTCTTAATCTTTATACCTTTAAAATTTTGAAAATATATCAACCAACGAATAACAATTTTCTCTGTAGATTTAGCAATGAATTCCAGATTTGCGTGATCGGTTTCACAAGTAACTTCCTTTCCAAGAATAAGTTCCTCGTTGTTATGAACACCTTTAAACAGTGCATAAGCTTCCTTCTTGGGTATGTGCCATCTGTAGGCGGAACCTGAGAATTTTTTAGAATGAAGAGCTAGTGGTTGGAGTTCGACTTTACTATCGGGGAAAACTTTTACTTGATAAAGAATTGAACCATAAGCGTACTCTGATGCATCAGAACGAATAATCCATTCGAGTTCGTAATCAGGATAGAAAATAGTTAAAGTATCAGCCATAGCATCTCTAAGATTGTTGAATAAAAGTTCATACTCAGGTAAAATTTTACTATCATTCCAATCAAAAGTAGTCTTAGTAGTATCATATAACCGGTGAGCCATATGAGCGAAATTTGGGATAAATGGTTGAAAAAATACTCCTATACCTAAAAATGATTGCATTTGCTTTATGTTTCTTGGAAAAGGTATATCTAAAAGAGCTTGTTGCCTCTTTTTGTCTATGGTATATCCATCTTTGTTAACTATGTAACCAAAAAATTCGAATTCATCAACGAACATATCAGACTTTGAAAACTTTAGGTGTACATTCCTTTCAAGGCAAATGTCCAAAAGTAACCTGATCTTATTTAGTAGATCTTCATCAGTGTATCCCATCACTAGGATATTATCAAAAATGGCAATAGTAAACGATTCGATTGGACGGAAAATATCTCTTACTGTATCCATTAAAATGCTGGAAGCTGGTTTAACGCCTTCGGGAAGGAACATAGGAGCAACAAGGCCCCACATAGTCTGAATGGAAAGCTTATCTGAAGTTTCGTTATCTAGAGGAAATTGATGAAAACTATTTGTGAGATCGAATTGGGCGAAAACACTGAAACCACCAATTTTCTTTAGTTCTGCCTGGATTTTGGGTATATAGCCATGGTGATCAGCAACATGCTTATTCAACTCTACATAGTCACCACACAGTCTAACATAAGGTGGAGTAGCCTTTGTAGCAATTACCAGGGGAGATGCAATCGGAGAGTTAGATCTGCGGTACATGTATAAAGACATCCTATCAAACTCACTCTTTGCAGTAGCCGAAATGCGAGGGTTCATGTGTCTAGGTTTCGGTTTCATTTCAGCTGGCATAGTATCTCTAAACTCAATGTGAATAGGGGGAATACCTTTAATACCCGACCATGATTCAGGAATGAAAACAATACGATGCGTAATCAAAAGCATTTCAAGAAGTTCTTTGTTTTCTCTCATTCTAATACCAATGCGCTCAGGAAATTGAGACTTCATCTTAGCTATAGCTTCATCTAAAGGTATGCCCAAAAAATCTGCCGTATCTGGAAATGAAGTAGGAATATCAAGGTCATTTTCTTCTGGAACAAAGGGAGGGGTAGTGAATAACTCAAGTAGATCTGGCTCATGACTATCTTCCTCTCCATCTTCAAGATTTAGTATAGAATCCTCCAAGTACATCTGTGAAGCGTCCATCAAAGAAGCAGTTAAGACATTAACAAAATAAGCACAAACATGAGGACATCCTATGATAATATCATAGTTAGACTGAAAAATCATGAGACGCAGTCGATTAGAGGTCGATTCGAAGTTTTTATACTGAATAGAAATAGTACATTTAACATTTCCTAGTACTTTGGCTTCAGTCTTACCATCACCTAGAACTACTGTGGACTCAGAATAGGTGGCAACTGGGTCAAAAAGAGTTTTGTGTTTAGCTATAAAGGAGGGGCTTATATATGACTTTTGTATAGCACCGGTATCAAGAAGAATTCTGGCGGCAATCTTGGAATCACCTATTGATAAATGGCCTATGAAGATTGCAGGTGGATTGACATGAGTATGATTATTCAATTCAGAAATATCATGGGCAAGGGAGGAAAAGAACGGTAGCACTTTTTTAGTATCTATGGGAAATAGAAAAACGCTGGTTGGAGGTTTAGGAGGTAAGGGAATGAATGGTGGTGCACCTTCGTGAGAAGAAGCTAAAGGTGGAGCATCAGGTGTAGGATCATCAACAGTATGTTGTGGTTGGTTAGGAGACTCGGCAGCTGGATCGGCAGGTTCCAGCAGACTTTGTATTGGGAATTGTAGGTAGGCATTGCGGAGATCCAGTGTAACCCTATTTACTAGACTAGTAGCCTCGAGAATATCTAAATCACAATCCAGTGTATTAATAGAGTCTGTAATCTCGTCTAAGTAGCGTTGTATTTCGGCAGGAGATCTACTACTAACATCTCTAACGCGTGAACTAAGCAATGGAGGTGTATTAATAGAGGGGTGTTGAGACGAACCCGAAATTTTCGAAGTGTCTTCTTGTGGTACATTTTTCACGCAGTCAGGAGGAAGTGCATGAACCAGAGGTGGAGCAACATCGCTCAAGGGCTGTGGATCAGTGTTATCATACGTTGTAGCAGAAACGGCAGTAGAGAGATTTTTCAACATGGTAACAAGATCAGTTTCCAACCCGGAATCTGCTACATGAGAAGAATTACGCTCTGAAGAGTTAGCAATATCCCAATCATAAGAATCATCCGAATCAGATACCAAACTAGGAACAGAACTATCACCATCGGAGTCCGACGTATCACCATCGCTAATAACAACATAGTTCATATCATAGTGTACCTGTTGAGCAGGTCTACTAATGGCAACATCATTCAAGTAAGCATCGAAAGGTTCATTGCGAAGAATTCTATTCACTACATATTGCAAGTGAGTCTTGTACACGGGGTCACTCGACCTCATATAAGGAGAAGCTGCGTGTAGTAACGACTTAGCATAGCGAATAGTACGTTCAATTTCCGTGTAACGAATAGAATAATCACGACGAGAAGGAAGAGGATAACCTTCAGGAAGGAAAAGATAGGTAGTCCTACCCCATTGGGTGTCCGCAGTAGCAGTAGAAGTGGCATAGTTACCCGATAATCTAACAAATGGTTTGGGAGAAGGATCGTGAATTAGATAAGGGTGGAGATCGGCTAAAGAATCAACTGCAGAATTGAGCACAGACGAGGAAATAGAATGAGGAACCAAATTAGAATCAGGAGCCGAATTAGAATCAGGAGCCGAGATAGAGTCAAAATAATTTTCGCTATGCTTTTCTGGAAGACTATCATCATCTGGGTCGTCGTCAGAATCATCTGAATCAGAGGAATTATCTTGAAATGAGATCTCCTTCTCATCATCGGTTTTAGGTTTTTTAGTATTGCGCCAAAAAGCTAAGCGACGAGCAGTAGCATCTAAGGGATTTCCGTATTCATCAAATTGAATATTCAAATTCTCATTCGGATCCGTGACCGGAGGAGGAACCAATATAGAGATCAGCTCCGTATCTTCACAATAAGGCGATAGGGGATTCTTAATCGAGAAAAATAGACGATCGACTTCGTAGTAAGTATCTACACTGGAAAGGGGAGAATCTATGACATCAGGGACAATAAGGTCTAACGGCGAATATATTGGTCCCAAACATGGATTACTGCGCATTCTGTGTTGTGGTCTATTGAGGCCCAGAGGAGGGATTACTTCGAAAAATGGATCTCTTAAGGTGGCATGGTATTCATCATCACAAAACATTTGTGCAAAGATTTGGCGAAGATTTCTCGAAACAACGACAGGTAGACGATTAAGCACCAGATTCACTTTATCCAACTCACTAAATAGGGCAAGTTCTCTATGAGAGTTAAGAAAGTCAAAAGAGCGAACTAGCAAATCAGTAAACCAATATCTGACAAAATTAGCATCTTCGTCATCACACTTCATGAAAAGCAGAATTATATCACGAGATGTAACAGTGGGGTCCAAGTAATGGTATTCATTCCTAGCTAAGCTAACAGTAGCATCGGTCTCAAACAAGTACAAAGGGAAGTATGCTAGAACCGCAGCAACTATAGCTCTGGTTTGTGCTCTGGAGAATAGAGGCATACTGGTTGCATTGGCCAAAAGAGAGATTGCTTGATCACTACGCGGAGTGAGTAACGGATAATTCATAACCATAAGCACCGGATTGCCAAAAATTTCATCAACCATGGTAGCCATGCAACTAGCTCTCTCAAGAATGGTTAAATTAGGCAAAAGACGGTCACCAGACGAAATATTCTCAAAAGCATGACTAAAAGTGAAAATCAAACGGTCACGGAGCTCAAGACGTTGACCGAAATCCATGAACTGATAGCAGGCATAAACAGTTACAGCCGGGTCAGTATCAAAATAATCCTTAAATGCAGGAAGCATAGCATCCCGAGTCGACTCACGTAGCATGGAGGCAAATAAGGCGAAAGGCATCGCAGGAACTTCCTCATGAGAATCAACAAAATATTCGACAGGAGGAACTATGTGGTCCAAAATAGGAGGAGGATGTGGAGGTTGATCTTGGTGTAGCGAATAGGTCTCTTTATAATCCGAGAGGTTGTGGAGTGAGGGTTCTAAATACACCGAGGGTGTGGGTACCGCTGTATAGTCTCTAAAAAAGAACTTTACACCATCTTGCTTGTAGTAAGCATCTCTTAAAACTCGACAGAATGCCACTGCACGGTCGTCTCGATTGAAATCATGGAATTCGACAAAAATGGGCAGGAGAATATCAGAATCACGAGATGAAACGCAGTTTCCATAGGCTTGTCTACAACCAACAGTGCGAAAGTACCAGGGGGTTAAGCATCTAGGAACAGTCTTATGATACTCAACGAAAAAGGATCTAGTAACCAAACAGATTCTTACCATTTCTCTGTGTAAATACTCTCTCCAACCAATAGGTACATCTACCCAGCGTTTAATGAAAGGATCAGGAATAGGCCAGTGGAATTCTAGTCTATGAGGAACAAGGTTGTGAATATAAACCTTCCTAAAGCCATCCATAAAGTACAAATGATCCATCAGAACTAAAAGGGCATTGACTCGTGGTCTATCTATCTCATAAGAGGCCTGGCGATAGGCGTACAACATCGAGTCTTTAAACTCTGGAACTATCAAGCCCCCCAGCTCTTCTTCAGAGAGAGACTCAATAAAAAGCACATTGTTTGGTAAGAAACGATCAGGGTGATAGGTATTAAAAAATGCGAGGCAATTAAGGTCCTCCTTCATCTTCTGGAAAAAACAATATTGCCACTTAATGGGTATAGATTCCCATATATGAACGAAAAAATCGGAGTGGAAATGCACTAAATTGTGGAAATTTGCATGCTCTACTTCAGGAGGAAGTTGCCTCTGAAGATAGTCTGGTGAATTAATTATACCGGGCAGAGAATTGAGATGTTCAGGTTCATCCATCTGCTCAGTAGCTGGAGCCTTAGTACCAGGAAAATTAATTCTCCAAGCATCCCAATCAGACTTAGACATAATCCTTGGAGAGGAATCCTTTATACTGGCGAGAGAATCATCAGTGGGCTTGGGCTTAGAGGAAAGCTCTCGCAGGATGCCTAGTTCCGATTGTAGGTGACTTAGAACGGGCTTCATGTGATCTTGATGTAAAGCTTTGAACATCGCATTTCTCACCTCTTTAGGGTCGTGATTGTAAGGACATCCATTCTTAGTACAGGAGCCTTGAAACATGAAAGAAACGCAAGGTTGAGAAAAAAGATCACTAGGATTTCCCTCTCCCTGTGCACGTCCCGTTTTAAGTTGTTTAACATAAGAGGAGTCACGAATGCCAGTTTTTGGGTTTGGGGTGAAATTGCCTATGCTATTAGGCCTGGCAGTTCCATTTCCGTGGACTCTATTTTGGTATTCGTGGTTTTGTCTTTTAAAATATTCCGCCCTTTGGTCTAAAGCACCCAAATCATCATCACTGTAAGAATCGTGTTGATAAGTATCATTTTGATCCAAATCATAGGTGTTTGATCTATGGTCTAAATGATTACCCCGATGATTAGATTGTGGAGACTGATCTTCCCAGGTCACAGCGTTAGAAGAGATACTAGCCAAAAAAGGTCGTTTCCCACCAGATTCTAATAGCTTCGATTGTTTGCTCTCAAGAACAATTCGATTTTTGGAATCTGCGTCAGCAATTTTCTGAGCAACAGCATTATCTTGTGAGGAAACCAGAATTTTTTGTTCTGCTATTTTCGTTAGCTCAAAGATAAATTTAGACCATGAAGATTCACCAACCGCTATATCCAAACAAGGATAGAGATACTCATGTATGCCTGACGGCATACCGTCCATTATTCTCCAGTTAATGCCTTTAGCTTTGTACGAGTTTACTGGAATCATATTAGCGGCCTGTCCTACCAGCATATACTCTATGACATTCTGTGTCCTAGTTAGGTAGACTAAGATGTTATAGAATATTCTCTCGAACACCGTAACTTTCGAGTCGTATTCCCCATATACATACATAGCAAAGAGAGAAATGCTGTCAAGGAAATCTGAAGAAGTTTTCGGCACAACAATTGTTCGAACCACATTATCAATTTCGTGGTCCTCCATAAGTCGGAGATCTTCTGGTTTACAGCCAGCTTTCTTTATTATCATAGGAAAGAGTGATACATTTATGTATCTAAGGACACAATCTTTTGCTTCTCTATTCATTAATCGGTGTTCCTTGTACTTGAAAAAGAATTTGATTGCTTCAGACAGAATTAAGGAGTTCAGCTTTTCAGTGAAGGGTGCAATTTCCCTTTTATAAGACATCATAGAACTAATTTCCTTGTTCTGTTCCATGAGTAAAGCAGATTGTCTCCTTGTCAGGTCTTCTTTTCCTCTTTTAGGGTCAACTGAGTCTTTCTTCGTCTCCTCGGTGTTGGATTTTCCAGCTTCGATTGTGGGTTTAGATAAATCTTCCTTTATAGATGTAGTCGCAAGGCGTAGTTCAGAACGCAGTGCATTCTGGCCTTCTACTTCGCGATCTCTATCAGTTAGTCGTTGCTGTTGGATCATTTCCATCATCTCTGTCATCTGTGATATCATCACCGCCTGCACATTTTGAGCCATTTGATTGATTGCAGCATATACATGAGGATCCAGTTTTCCAGAGTTTTCACTAGCAATATCTGAGCCAGAATTGGTGTTGTTGGAATTTATAGATTTAATTTCATCGTCTTCCACCATTGGAAGGTAACTAATATCGGTGGGCATTGAAGGCAACTCTTCCGGAATGTTAGCCATTCAATCCACGAAACTGAAGTAAAATAAAATAATTAAATTATTTCAAGTTGAAAAATACTGAACTATTTGAAAATGTAGATCAATTAATATTAATATTAGAATATCACTACGCTTAATAGTAGATATTTGACACAAAGAAAAGTGTAATTACTCACAGGTTTAAACTGAGACAGCCCTAGCAATAAGAACTTAGAAACAGGTTGTGCTACTATGTATGCTAGTATGAGATGGAGTTTCTAATACTAAACTACTAATAGATCACTTAACAATTAAATTAGAGTGAGTGTTCTAAATTATAGATTTGTATAAAAAATCAATATTGTTGTAATAATA
>Ga0114972_10004586_pt1 | contig 10278 bp, 6 predicted proteins | sample M_140807_EF_Meta_FD_87354 | JGI IMG/M metagenome (GOLD analysis project Ga0114972, IMG submission 87354) | Freshwater microbial communities from Lake Montjoie, Canada to study carbon cycling - M_140807_EF_MetaG | ecosystem: Environmental > Aquatic > Freshwater > Lake | place: Lake Montjoie... | reverse complement strand
GGTGACTAGACCGCTTGCTAAATCAGCTAATGCAGTTCCTCGACAGCTCGATTTGAAGCGGCATCAAGTTCTAAATATTCAACAAAGCGGCCCTCATCGATTTGCGTACACGCCTGACATACCCCGCAGGGCGAGGCGGTAATGCCGGTTTCGCAATTCAGGGCTTTAGCCAAAATACGCGACAAGGTTGTTTTACCGACCCCACGTGTGCCAGTAAACAACCAGGCGTGATGCAAGCGTTGCGTGGTGAGGGCGTGCGTCAGTGCGCGGACAACGTGATCTTGACCGACCAGAGTGTCAAACGAACGAGGACGCCATTTGCGCGCAAGGACCAGATAAGTCATGAAATATGTGGATTACTGACAAAAATTACCAACAAAATCATCGAATCGCTAATAACAGCCACTCATACATCCACTGATAAGGCGAAAGAGGCGAGCCTGACTTCGGCACTGTTTCTGCACGACTATGGCTGCTTCGTTCCCGACCTGACCAGATTTGCCGCCGAACCATGCGAAGGGGCCCGCCAAACTCCATTCTAGCAGGGCTTGTCGCTCGCTAGCGGCTCAAACTCAAACCACAGGTCATCTCTGGGAAAATAAAGCGCAGCGCGCGCAGCTTGACCGTCGAACCCAGTGACCCGCTCGCAGTAGCCTTGCAACTGTTTTGCATAGCGAGCCAGCATGCGCTGACCAAACGCCTCAGTCGTTTCACCCTCGAGCGGGCGGCCGGTTTTGTAATCCACCACCAGCCAACCTCGCTCATCCTGAAGAGCGAGATCCAAGACTGAAACTTTGCCAGCGTCGTCAAGCAAGGCCCACTCGCGGCGCGCCCCCAACTGAGAAAGCAACATTTGGCCACGACCATGCTTAAGCATCGCGCCGAGCGTCTCAAGCACCTCGTTAGCGGCATTAGACACCTCGGGCGCAGGCACACCAACCTGGATGCACTGGCGCTCAATACGTTTGCGTTGCGCATGCAAGGTTCGCTCGGACCAATGTGCAATGCCGTGTTGACCCAAGTGATCAAGCCATGCATGGATCAGCGTACCCAGTACGCGATCGTACGATTTTACGGCGGGCCAGACGTACGCGGCGTTAAAGGCGAACGGCACAACTACCGGCGATTCGACCGCCCCCGTCGTCACAATCGAAGAGGGCGCCAGAGCGGCAACCTCTAGACGGCGAACTAGCGCACCACCGCGATGATGGGGCACCGCAGCGGATGGCTCTTCTGGCTGCGCGACCACAGGCGCAATCGAGTCTCTTTGCCAACCCGGCCACAAACGCTCAAGCAGACTGCCTTTGGTCGGCTCAGCGACGGTCAGGTCTTTCGCTGACACGCTCAAATCTGCAACAAGGTGCAAAACCTGTTTAGCGCGCGTCGCAGCCACATATAGCAGTCGATCGATTTCAAACTCACCTCGGCGCTTTTCTCGTTGTGCGAGATACTTCGCAATCGGATCTTGCTCTTTGCTTGCGCGCGCCTTGATGGGGCCAAGTAGCAACTTAGAATCGACTTGCTCAAAACGCAATAAGGGCGCCTGGTCTGGCGCCGGGCCCCTCTGCAAACCATACAGAATGACGGTTTCAAACTGCAGGCCTTTACACTTATGCATCGTCATAATTTCAACCGCTCTTTCGTGCGGATCGGGCGAGGCGTAAAGCTTTTGAAGGCGCTCTTGTAATTCGTCGATCTGAAGCGCGCCGTAGGGCGCAAGACGCTCAATGAGCTCAAACACACTTTCGGCATCTTGCAGATCGGCTTCGGATTCGGCTAGGGCTGGCCCAGCCAACGCACGCCAAACGGACTCAAGACGCGCGGCAAACGGCTGCACGTCATCCTCCGTTAAGGCCTCAAGCAAAATCGATGCCACGCCGCGCAAGCGTAAAAACTCTGCTGGCGCGAGCGCCTGTTGCGCCCGACAAAGGCCTGCCGAATCGGTTGGCTTCAGTGCAGCACGCAAAATATCTGGCACTGACTGATGATTCTGACCAAACAAGGCATGCAGGCTCGCGAGCGTTAAGCCACAATAAGGCGAGCGCAACACCGATAGCCATGCCAAGCGATCTGCGGGGTGTGTCAAGGCACGCGCAATTTGAACGAGATCGACTACGTATGGGCGCTGATGCAATGGCACCAACTCCACGGCACGACACGCAATCCCTTCGCGCTGCAACAGCTGCGTCAGATCAAGCAAATGAGCACGTGCACGCACCAAAATCGCGACCGGATGCTTATGCTCGGGCTGACTAAAGTCTTCAAGCGCCTGACGCACCAACTCGACGACGCGCTGCCCAGATGTCTGCGGTTCATCTGGTAAGAAAGAATGGCACTGCACTGCGTCAATTACCGTCTCAGCCTTGAAGGCGATTGAGGCCGCATACGATATCGCCCCCACCGCCGGATCGTCGCCTTCAGGAAACATGGATTTGAAGGTTGCATTGACCCAATCAACAATTTTTCTTTGCGAGCGAAAATTATCGGTTAACTGTAAACAGGTTAGTTTCAAACCCGCTAAGCCTTGATCGCGCACCTTGATGAACAAGCTCACGTCAGCCTTACGAAACCGATAGATCGACTGCATCGGATCACCGACCAAAAACAAACTTCGTCCATCGCCCTGCTGCCAACCCGAGGTAAGTTTTGTGATCAACGAGATCTGCGAAAGACTGGTGTCTTGAAACTCATCAATCAACAGGTGCTGGATACTGGCGTCGAGTTTGAGCAACAGTTCGCTTGGATCATCGGTGTGCCCCAACGCCAAATCAGCACGGCGAGCGATCTCGATAAAATCGACCTCACCTGCCTGTATAAACTGCAGGGTCAGCTGCCCGGCTGCCAGTTTTAAACACTGCATCTGCGCCTGAATGATTTCCCATTGTTCAGGCGTAAATTCGTAGTCTGGCAGAGTGGTCGTGCCGTGCAAACGACTCAGCCAATCTGGTAACTCAGCACCCGCAAGCTCGGTTGGGCGATGAGCATTCAACCACAGCAACATCTGCGCCTTGGCAGCCTTGCCTTCAGCGCTGGCCGGAAACCCTTGCCCAACGTTCACCACCTTTCGCACCTGACCCTCGCCCGTCAGCAACAAAGCGGCCAAACCTCTCCAGCGCTCGAGCTCGTCGGCACTCGCCTCAAAGGGACTACCGTCCCAATCAAGCAACGCAACAATCGGGCTATCAGCCTTGGTCTGCAGAAGGTTGCCCGCAGCGAAGTGCGCGAGCGGCGCAAGTTGCGCGGCCCAGCGCTCAGGCATGACCGCTAACAACTTTATTAAGTCTTGCTCGACCGCCTCGAGAAGATTGTCTTCGAGCGCACTGTGATCATCACTACGCTCAAGATGTGGCAACCACTGATCGCGCTGGCTCAACATATCAGCCAGCGCGTCGCGCGTGGCGGATACATCCAGATCCATATGCGTCAACAAACGCTCGACCTCAGGGCACTCACCCGCCAGACCTATCGTGGCACTTGCAGCAGCGAGATAGTGCGGCCTGGCATCCTCAGCAATGCCGGGCAAGCCTCCCATCGAGGACATCCACGGCATCGCCCGCACCAACGAGGCGCAAAACGAATCAATCGTACGAATGGCCAACCGCGCCGGATATTGCAAAATATTCCACTGAAATTCTCGGTCACGCTCGAGCGCCTTGCGCGCCATGTCCCAACTCCGTCGCTCGTGCTCGGCTACGGGCGGAGTCTCGCTTAATCCTTTAGACAACTTCTCGAGCACTCGCTCGTGCATCTCGGCCGCAGCCTTACGTGTGAAGGTGATGGCAATGATGTCTTCAGGTCGCTTGACTGTACTTAACAAGGCAAGAATGCGATCAGTCAAGAGCTCTGTCTTACCCGAGCCTGCCGGAGCCTGCACCAAAAACGAATGTCTTGGGTCTGTTGCCTGCAGCCTGATCGCGGCATCACTAGGTTGCTTTTCACTCATCACTAGGCTCATCTTCGTACAGACGCAACAAGGGCAACACATCGCAGTGCTCTAAGTCTGTTTTATTCCAGGCTTGATTCAAAGCATGACCCGAAACAAACTCGTCGGCCAGCGTCTCAATGGCTGTCTGAAGTCTGAGTAACAGCGCTGGCCAATTTTCGTCTTTGAACTTTGCTTCGTCTAAGGTTTTGGGCCCTTGCAAGCCGAGGCTGTCGCGCTCAACCAACCCCGCCACGACCGTCTCTTTTGAATGCAACTGCACCAGCACCAAGCCAGCGGTATTCGCTGAAGTCTGTTCGTCAGCGGCGCCTGCCTGGCCGAGCATCATGGCATAGGCGGGCACCTGCAAATTCAAAGGCCGAGGCGTTTTCCAATCGTTTAAGACTTTAGGCAACGCCGCGCCAGTTTTGTAATCAATAATGACTCGGTCTTTGGTCTCACCCACCGCATCTAACCGGTCAAGTCTCACCTCAAGGGTCAACCCCTTCACCGAAAGTTCTCGCTTTTGTTCAACTTCGATCACTTCAAACGGCAGTCGAGCCTCTTCGAGCGCAAGCCATTGTCTGACCACCACAAGACCGCGCTCGATTTCAAGCCGCTGCAAGGTCTCTTCAAAGGCGTGCAACTCTTTACGGCCGACCTCGTGAGCAATCCGTTCAAGCTGAGAGTCGAGCGTGCGTTGGACGACGGCTTCGTGCAGGGCCTCTTGATCACGCAGCTCTTCCCAAATCCGTTGCAACACACCATGTAAAAACATGCCACGCTGCATCTTGTAGGCGAGCTCTGTGTAGGCGGGCAACCCACGCACCCCTAGGCGGTGCCGGATAAAGGCCCACAAAGGATTACGCGCCTGAGTTTCTAGCAAGCCAATCCCGCCAGAAATCTTTTCGTTCTCAGTCACGATTGGCCCGCGCTCGTCTGGTACGCGCTCAAGCAAAGCCGCTACATGCTCGGGTCTCGAAGGGGTCCAGAGGTCTGTGCTCGGCTCAAGCGACACAATCAACGGCGAAGGTCGCAGGGCCCGTTCGCCTTCAAACAAGGCAGAGCTCACCACAATGGTTGGGGCGGTATGGCACAGCGACTCAAAGATCTTCTCGGCCCATTGGCGCTCGCGCTCTGGGGTGGCACGCGGCGCTTGCGCCTGACGCAACGCTTGGGCTGGGATAAAGGGATTGGGTTTAGCGGTCGCAGGTAACACTTCGTCAGTCAGACCTAACATCCAGATCGCATCCCACTGACCGCCCTCTGCCTCGAGTAGCCCCAAAACATCCAGACGCGCATCGGGCGCACGCTGCGGCTGAAACAAGGTGCTACGCGCGAGCCTGCTGAAAATCTTTAACGCTTCGCCCGCCGTCAGCGTGCCTAGCACTGCTGAGAGCGCTTCAAAACGCTCAAATAAATCATCAAGCGCCTCTAGCACTTGGTATGCGGTCGAACTTTGTTGACTCACACCAGGAAAGCCAAGCGTCGCAAGAGTTGCGCGAAAAAATCGAGCCCAAAAATATGCCTGGGCCGATGGGGCGCTATCCTGCCAATCTTGCCAGGCATGCTGCCAGGCGGGCGACAGCTGCTCGAGCTTAGCGATAGAACTCAACCAACCAGCAAGGCCCACTTGACCGACATATTGCTGACGCCAGCGAGCATCTATCTGGGCTCGTTTCCCCATCTCAGCGACATGCCCCACGCAATGACCAGACAGCAACGCCGCACTTAACTCAACAGGAGCTGCTTGTTGTTGTTCTTTCAGCAACACAAAAGTACGCAACCAAGCTAAGGCAGCACGCCCTGCCGCCCAGTCAGCTAACGGCCGCGCAACTGCAACGTTAAAGCTGTACTCGGGAACACCCTGCTCGTCGCTCAAGACGCGCGTCAGCACACGACGAGCGAAAGGAGCTTGAGAGTCGAGCGCGACGGCCACAATCGCAAAACGACCCTCGGGATGCGCGCGAAGCTGAGCGCGCGCCCAATGCGCAGCAGCCCGCCATTCAGACTGCGCCGTCGCACTCACCACACGACTCAAGGCGCCTGCTTGCGCCACTGGCTCGCGCAACACCGAGAGGGTAATCCCACGCGCCAAGAGGGCCGCACACAAGACGCCCATGCGAGGTGAAATCTCACTAAAGCCTGCTAATACGATATTGCCTGGCAATTTAAGGCCCGCCTCAATGTGCTGAATCAGCCTTGCCACAGCCAAGTTCGGATCCAAGGCATCGAGCGCATGCAAGCGACTAAGGTAGCCGTCGCGCCAACGCAAAAAGCTTGCGTACTCTTCGGTGATCGCAGACTCATCTACCGAGATGCACCACTCGTCGATCAACTGGGCCGCCTGCATCGCCCCCGCAGCCGCTTGTGTCACGTCGAGCAACACGCGCTCTTTTTCAAGCGTTTCAATCACTTCAGCCCACACGGTTTGCGCCGCAAAGTGATCGAGTAATAAGGTATGTTCGATGAGCTCATCTTGAAAGCCAGCACGACTCAATTGCTGGACTAACCAGCCCGACCAGGGGGCAACCGTTGGGATTTCAGAGACTTGTTGTGCCTGACTCGCCTGCTGTCGAGCCAGAGTTTGAATGACCCTGCGAGCCAGGCGATTATTGACGGTAATGACCGCAGTGTCGCGCGCGCTGCTCTCACGAAGTTCGGCGTAATCGATGAGCGGTAATTCAGACAAGTTTTGCATAAGAGGCGGCCTAAAAGCCGCACATAGAAGCGATAGTTTCCCAATTCAAACGCATGGCGGGCGATAGGTAGGCCAAAAACCCGACAAACAACACGCCGCCAAGCAAGGCCCAAAGGCCCACGCGCACCATTAGCGAAGCTTTGCGCGACCGTGGCAGCGTCAACGTCGCACCAGACACATAGCGTTGAACGGACGCGGCCACATCACCATTGACCTAAGCCGTTTTAGCAAGCACTGATGGATTCAGTGGAGTTTCGCGCACCGGCAAATATAAAGCGGCGGCAATGAGAGACAAAGCAATGCCAAGCCACCAGACTAGGTCATAGCTGCCGGTCACGGCCTGCACGCGTCCGCCAATCCAGACTCCACTGAAACTGCCGAGTTGATGCCCGAGAAAGGTCATGCCCATCAAGGTTGCACCGAAACGCAGTCCGTAAATATGGCCAATCAGTCCTTGAGTCAGCGGAACTGTGCCTAGCCAGAAAATCCCCATCCACCCAGCAAAGACATAGACCACCCACGGTGAGGTTGGCATCACAAGAATCCATATCAAACCCACCGAGCGCAACGCGTACAAGCCAGCCAACAAATTCTTTTTGCTGTGCGTACCACCCAACTTACCAGCGGTGAAAGAGCCAAAGACGTTGAACAGACCAATCAAACCGATCGCAATCGCGCCTGTGCTGGCATTCAAACCCTGATCGACCACAAACGCCGGCAAATGCAAGGTGATGAACGCAGTATGAAACCCACAGACAAAGTATCCCCAAAAAATCAGATGAAACGTGGGGTGCCTGAGTGCCTGACTAATCGCCTGCAACATCGATTGTTGCGGACCCGTGTTGGGGCCGGGCGTACCGCGCAAAAACCAAGCCAAAGGTAAGGTCATGGCCAGCGTGAGCGACAGCACCCAATAGGCACCGGTCCAGTCTAGTGAGTCGATCAAGAACTGCCCAGTGGGCACCACCAAAAATTGACCCAACGAACCGCCTGCGCTAGCGATACCCATTGCGGTGCTACGCGACTCTACAGGCACAGTACGCGCAATCACAGGCAAAATCACTGCAAAGGTGGTGCCGGCCTGACCCAAGCCAATCAGCAAACCAGCAGTCATGTATAGCTCGAACTCGGTGCTTGAGTAACGTGTTCCTAGGAGGCCTAAGGCATACAAGGCAGCGCACATCGCGATTGTTCGACCTGCTCCCAAGCGATCTGCCATCATGCCCGCACCGATCGCGCCAAAGCCCCATGCCAAGTTTTGTATCGCGAAGGCCATCGAAAAAACTTCACGACCCCAGCCACGCTCAAGCCCCATCGGCTGAATAAATAAGCCAATCGTTGCACGAATACCCATCGCAAGCAGCACAATCAAGGTGCCGATCACAATCGTGCGTAGCGCAAGTGGATCGTCAAGTAATTGTGGTTTGGGTGTAGCGGGGGTAGGCGTTTGCGTCATGTTGCGAGGTGAACTATTCTATTTTTCTGGATCATGAATGTGGATCATGAATGTGGATCATGATTGCTTGAAGTTGATGATAACGAAAAGCACAGGTAAAAACCGACATTCAGTCAGAAAAATCACCTTTACAGACCATCTCTGAACTGTTCAAACTGAGTCATTGCTCGTTATTTCAGTCAATTGGTCCCGCCGACTGGAATCGAACCAGTGTCCCACGCTTAGGAGGCATGTGCACTATCCACTGTGCTACGGCGAGAAATTAACAGGCAATCAAAAAAAAGAACCACGGGTTGAGCCGCGAAGATGATCGCTATGTGGACTCCGAACTCGCTATCGAGCTACTAGACGTGAGTGTAACAAGTGCTCGGGCTTGAGCCCCAAAACATCTATTAGCCTCTGGGGTGATGTTGCGCGTGCAGGCTTTTCAGGCGCTCGCGCGCCACGTGGGTATAAATTTGCGTAGTCGAGATATCAGAATGCCCCAAGAGCATCTGCACCACGCGCAGATCTGCTCCATGATTCAGCAAATGTGTTGCGAACGCATGCCTCAAGACGTGGGGCGAGAGTGGCGCATTCACCCCAGCCAAGACTGCGTATTTCTTGATGAGTAGCCAAAAAGATTGTCGCGTCATAGGCGCGGCGCGCGCCGTCACAAATAACGCGGGGCTAGTTCGTTGCCCAAGCAACTGCGGGCGCGACTCTGCCAGATAGCACGTAATCCAGTGTGCCGCCTCGGCACCTAACGGTACTAAACGGTCTTTACCACCTTTGCCCTGTACGACTCGCACCACCCCATCACTTAAACTCACTTCGAGCACCCCAACACCGACTAGCTCCGAGACCCTTAAGCCGGTCGCGTAGAGCACCTCTAGCATGGCGCGATCCCGCAGACCGCGTGCAGTGTGCGTTGGGGGCTGCTGCAGCAAAGCCTCAACCTGCGCCTCAGACAAGGTTTTAGGCACTCGCAAGGGCTGACGCGCCGTGGTCAGTTGCAGGCAGGGGTCAGCCGTCACGCGCTGATGACGCAGCGCCCACAAGTAGTAACGACGCAAAGTCGCCAAGCGCCGATTCGCGGTGCTTGGCTTGGTTTGCGCATGTTTCGCTGCGAACCAAGCCTCGATATCGCCGCCCGTGGCAGCGTCTAACTCAAGACCACGCTGTTCTCTCAGCCAGTCTTCAAAGCCAATTAAATCCAACCGATACGCAGCAAGCGTATTGGCAGCCAACCCATCTTCAAGCCAAACGGCGTCAATGAACTCACCAATCGAGGCGGATTCTTTATGACTCATATCAAAATACCTCTGTTTACCGCAACGGATGCGGCGTACGCTGTCACCCACTCAAACTGTACAACGCATCAAGCTGTTTTTTACAGCCATCATTGAATGGTGGACAATGCAGGGGTGCCACTCTCGCTCACACCCCTCATGATCGCTCACTCATCGTTGACACTTGACCTACCCGACGAAGCAGCCACCGACGCGCTTGGCCAGGCCCTAGCGATGGTTGCGGCAGAGTTGAGCCCAAATACCGCTGGTGTCTTGACGCCGGGGCCTGAGGCTCAAGGCCGAATTCACCTACAAGGCGAGCTGGGTGCGGGTAAAACTGCCCTAGTTAGGGCGTTTTTGCGGCACTGCAGCATTTCTGGCCGAATTAAAAGCCCAAGCTACGCACTACTTGAATCTTATGAAGTTTCTAACTTATACTTGTATCATCTTGATTTTTATAGATTTAGCGATCCTGCCGAATGGCTAGATGCAGGGTTTCGTGATCTGTTTAAAAACAAGGCACTGCTTTTAATCGAATGGCCTGAGCGGGCCGGCGACTTACTCACTGCGCCAGACTTGTTAATTCAACTGGCTTACGCGGGTACAGGTCGCCAAGTCACGCTTAAGGCGTTCACTGATAGAGGGATTCGATGGCTCACCGCTTTGCCTCCGACCGCGACGAAGTATCGCCGCCCACCCGAGCGCTCAGCCGACGCCGCCTCTTAGGCGCAGCGTCTACCCTTTTATTGCTACCCATCATCCCACGCATCGCGATGGCCGCGCGCCTACTCGCCGTGCGCACTTGGCCAGCAGAAGAATACACACGCGTCACGCTCGAACTTGATAGTGAACTGAAAGCCGAACACTTCACTTTAGACACCCCACACCGTATGGTGGTGGATATTCAAGGCATCGACATCTCACCTGG
>Ga0114972_10004581_pt1 | contig 10282 bp, 8 predicted proteins | sample M_140807_EF_Meta_FD_87354 | JGI IMG/M metagenome (GOLD analysis project Ga0114972, IMG submission 87354) | Freshwater microbial communities from Lake Montjoie, Canada to study carbon cycling - M_140807_EF_MetaG | ecosystem: Environmental > Aquatic > Freshwater > Lake | place: Lake Montjoie... | reverse complement strand
TCGCGAAGCGGTCGAACGCACCCTCGCCACCCAGCAGATGACGTACTGGAGCCGGTCGCGCCAAGAGTTCTGGATCAAAGGCCAAACTAGCGGCCACACCCAACGCCTCATTAAGCTCAGCTACGACTGCGACGCCGACGCCCTCCTCGCCCAAATCGAGCAAGTAGGAGCCGCCTGCCACACCGGCCACCGCTCCTGCTTCTACCGGGATTTCTAATAAATGACGGAGGCTTCCAGCCCCCGAATTTCTTCATTTCCCTAGTGGTTGGACCTTCCAGCTCCACGGTTTCGGATATCATCCTGGTCACCGAAATAAAGACCGCACCGAAACGAGCCGGATTGAACGATTCCCGCGCCGCGTGACACTCATCAATCAAGATGGACCTATCCCGGCTCTCCCTTATTCGCCAAGTAGAAATTGACAAACCTTGTCCCGAAAACTGGGACGCCATGACTGGCGATGAGGCCCGCCGATTCTGCGCCGGTTGCGGATGCCATGTTCACAATCTCGCCAAGCTCCCCGCCGCCGAAGCCGAGCAACTTCTCTCGGCGCCGGAGCGAGTCTGCGCGCGAATCACCGTGGATGCCAAGAAGGGAATCCTAACCCGCGATGGATGGATCCCGCGACTGCTCGCCGCGGGGGCCATGGCTGCTGCCGCGGCTGGCGCATCCGGCTGTACCCAGGAACTCACCGGCGAGATCGCCGCCCCCACCGTAAGTCACTCGACCAAAAAGCCAACCGCCCCGAAAACGGTGACGCAAACGCCGATCCAGAAGAAATCCACCCAAAAGAAGCCGATCGAGAAAAATACGATTCAGAAGAAGGCGAGCCAACCGACGATGGGATACGTGAGCGTCGCTAAGCCCAAGCCAACCACCAAGCCGGTGCCCGCGCCGCCCGTCCTCGGGAGACCCCGCGCCATCGTCGGAAAAATTGCCGCCCCACCGGTGCCGAAATCGGAAAAACCTTCTCCCGAATAGGCAACCGTGTTGTAGTCTAGGCAGGACCTCATGAAGCCAGTTGCCATTCTCGCCCTATGCCTCGCCGCCACTTGCTGGGCGCAAGAGTCCATTCCCGCAACCAAGATCAACGCTCCCACCACCAAGTCCCCTTCCGGACCGCAAACCCCCTGGAAGGGCCTGGAGGTGGGTACCGCCGCCCCGGACTTCTTCGCCTACACCCCGGAAGGGAAAAAAGTGAAACTCAGCGACTTCCGCGGCAAGGTTGTCATTCTGGACTTCTGGGCCACCTGGTGCGGACCGTGCCAAGTTTCGATGCCGGGATTGGAGAAGATCTACCAGCAGGTCAAGACCAAAGGGGTCGTCGTCCTCAGCCTTAACACCTGGGATAAGCAGGAAGATTTCCAGAGCTGGTTGAAAGAAAACTCCGGCACCAAGTACCACTTCAACTTCGTGCGCGACCCCGCCGAAGGCGACCACGATGCGATCCGCAAGAACAGCATCGCGAAGACGCTCTACCAAGTCCCGGGCATTCCGACCATGTATGTGATCGATCGGAAAGGCAATATCGCGGGCTCGGCCCTTGGCTCCGGTAACGAAAAGAACCTGGTCGGCATTCTCGGCACGCTTGGCGTCAAGGCCGTCGCCGAGTAAGTGACGGGCACCATCGGTGCCAATTTGAGTAACGTCCAAGGATGCTTTTGGTGGCGATCCTGGCGCCGTGTTGGGCAGCGAATACTGCAGCTCCAAAATTTGATCTCACGGTCGAATCCATCATGCGGGGTCCGGCGCTGGTCGGTCATCCGCCGCGCAGCCTCGCCTGGTCGGCCGATGGCGCTTGGCTTAAATTCGCCTGGGCGCGCGCCGATGGCACCGCCAATCCGGCCTACAAAGACTATTACGTCCGCCGCGACGGGAGTGGACTCACCCAAACCAAACCCGAAGGCTTCACTCCCGCCGTCGAGCCCTCGTTCCCGCCCCCGACGATCCCAATCAAACCGCCCGTTAGCGAGGTGAATGTCAGCGAAAACGACATCTTTATTCGCGACCTCGCCACCAAAACCGCGCGTCGGCTCACCAACACGCCCGCCGTCGAGGAAAACCCGCGACTAGTGCTCGACGAAACGGCCATTCTGTACACCCAAGAGAACAAGCTCTTTCGCCTCACGGTCGCCGATGGTAAGGTGACGGAACTCGCCGATATCAAGCCAGATCTGTATCCAGAAGCTACCAAGACCGCCGAGGACGCCCTCGCCGCCGAGCAGAAGGAACTGTTCAAAGACTATCCGCCCAGCGGCCGCTCGGTGAGCACGACGCGTTCCCGGGGACGGCGCGGGGGCGGGTTCGAGCTCACTCCCGATGGTCGCTACGCCATCTCCGTCTTGGTACAGAACGCCCCCGAAGCCCGCGTCGCCGACGTCCCCAACTACATCACCCGCAGCGGCTATTCCGAACTGATTCCTACCTATCCCAAAGTGGGCTATGCCGAATCGTTGAGCAAGACCCGGCTGGTCGACATCGCCACCGGTAAGGTGATCGATCTTGCGACTCCTCGGCCCGGTCGGCTAGCCAGTCTCGATTGGTCGCCCGACGGAAAATTCGCCGTCGCTACCGGCGAATCTATCGACCACAAGGATCGCTGGTACTACGGCTTCAACCCCGCCACGGGAGCGGTCACGACCTTGTATGCCGAGCATAACGACGCCTGGATTGGCGGTCCGGGCGACGGCACATTTGGTTGGTTTCCCGATAGCTCCAAATTCTATTTCCAGTCCGAAAACACGGGATTCGCTCACCTTCTTACTGGGACTCCCGACGGCAACATCAAGGCCCTGACGTCGGGCAATTACGAAATTTCCAATGTGCGGCTCGACTGGGCTCGGCGGCGATTTCTGTTTGTAAGCAGCGAAGGAAGCCCGTTCAAGCGCCATGTAGATGCCCTGGATCTGGAAGGCGGAAAGGCTACGGTCCTGGCTCAACTTTCGGCCGACGACGAGTCTGCTTACGCCATCGCCCCGGACGGAAAGGAGGTCGCGGTCATCAAGTCGCGTGCCAATCGTCCGGCTGAGTTGTTTGTCAATGGCAAGCAGGTCACCGTCACGCCGACCGCGGAATGGCTAGCCGCTCCGTGGATTGAGCCGCCGGTGGTGATGGTGAAGGCCCGCGATGGAGTGATGGTTCCGGCTCATCTGTACCGACCCGCGCGTCCGGTAAAGGGTGGCCCAGCGGTGGTGTTCATCCACGGGGCGGGCTATCTGCAGAACGTCTACGACGGATGGAGCTACTACTACCGGGAGTACATGTTTCATCACCTGCTCGCGAGCAAGGGCTATACCGTCATCGATATCGACTATCGCGGCTCGGCTGGCTACGGAAGCAAATGGCGTACCGCCGTCTATCGTCACATGGGTGGGAAAGATCTGGATGACGCGGTGGATGCGGCCAAATTCCTGACCGCCCAATACAACGTGGACCCCAAGCGAATCGGGATCTATGGGGGGAGTTACGGCGGGTTCATCACCCTCATGGCGATGTTCACCGCCCCCAATACGTTCGCCGCCGGTGCTGCATTACGCCCGGTGAGCGATTGGGCCAATTACAATCATGGCTACACCTCGCCGATCCTAAACAACCCTCAGGACGACCCCGTCGCCTATCGCCAAAGCTCGCCCATCTATTTTGCGAACGGGCTTAAGGGAGCCCTTCTGATCTGCCACGGGATGGTGGATTTGAATGTTCACTATCAGGACACGGTCCGGCTTATCCAGCGGCTGATTGATCTCGGCAAAACCAATTGGACCGCCGCGCCCTATCCCACCGAAGACCACTCCTTCGCTCGGGCGGCCAGTTGGACCGACGAATACCGGCGCATCCTGGACCTGTTTGAACGCAATATCGGCAGCGGATATCGGAAGAAATGATCATCCCGGCTCGCGAGATCGATTTCCAGAGCTTCACCATTGCGGATGTCCCGGCTAATCCCGAGCCATTTCGGTTGCTCAATCGGGTTCCCATTCGCGACGTCGGAGAGCCCCTGGTCGACCTTCGCGTGGAGGTTCCCGAGCTGAGCTTTGCCGATTACTGCCTGCCGTACGTCCGCCAAAGCGTGGCCGAAGCGCTACGGGTCGCCCTGGTTCACCTTCCGGAAAAGTGCGATCTCCGCGTCTTCACCGCGCTGCGGACGCTAGAGCAGCAGGCAGAAATGTACTGGAGCAATTATCGCCGCGCGGAGGAAGAACATCCCGATTGGCCGAAATCGACGCTGCGTCGGATGACGAACCGTTTCTTCGCTCCGCCTGACGCGAAGGCACCTCCCGGTCACTGCACCGGCGGCGCGGTGGATGTGGGACTGTTCGATCGCGAAACGGGGGAGGGAATCGATGTTCGTTCTCCCCTTGATGGCTGGGCCGGAGCGCCGACCGCGGTCGAGGGTCTATCGCCCGAGTCAGCCGAAAATCGACGACTCTTGTGCTTCGTGATGCACGCGACGGGCCTAACTAACTGCCGGGATGAGTTTTGGCACTGGTCCTACGGCGATTCGGCTTGGGCGGTAAGAATGGGCGAGCCAATCGCTGTTTACGGTGCCATTGGTGCACCCAACGAAGCTACTCGGGTCCGCGGCGCGAAACTCACGCTGAGCGAGTATCAGGCCGATTGGTTATCTCAATTCGAGGCTATCCGCGATCGCCTACTGGACCATCTCAACCGACAGTTGCCCGGAAATCCGTGGCAGATAGAGCACGTGGGCAGCACGTCGGTCCCCGGTCTCGCGGCGAAGCCCATTCTGGATATCGACATCTTCATTCCCCCGGCGGTTGAATTTGAGTCGGTGATCGAGGCGTTGGCCGTTGCGGGCTATGAACACCGCGGTGACCAAGGAATTGCGGGTCGGGCCGCCTTTCGGTACCAAAACCCTGACTCGCCGTTGCCCGCGCACCATCTCTACGCGGGCCGCGCCGACGCCAAAGAGATGCGCCGGCACGTCGCCTTTCGCGATTATCTGCGGGATAACGCTAAGGCTGCGGCGGCCTACGCCCAGGTAAAGAAGGACCTGGCCGCTAAATATCCGTGGGATCGGGACCGTTACTCGACCGAAAAATCCCCGTTTGTCCGCGGAATTTTGGCCGAAATTGATCCCGAACTCCTCACCGAGGACTAGCCGACCTTGCCGTCGCCGTCCAGATCCTTGTGAGAGACCGTTTCGGCCAGGTCAATCGCCTTCTCCTTCAGGGTCTCGAACGCCGATTTAGACTCGGTTACCACCGTCTCCAATCCCGCTTTCGCTTTCTGAGCGATATCCGATTCGGCGGCATGGGCAACCGCATCTTTGGCGTGACCAACGGCTTCCTTCACTTCTTCCGTAACGTGGGCAACTACTTTCGAGGCATCTTCATTTACATTCATGATGGGACACGGGCACCATACCTAAGTGCCGATCAATCCTCTCGGGACGTTTTGTAGGCATAGCATCCGGGGCCAACGCGCGCCGCAATGTGACCGGATAAACTTGCCCGGTGAGCAGCAAATATTCTCGACTGGCCGAAGCCCTGCAGGAGCACGGGTACGATGCCTTTCTCGCCTGGTCTCCCATCACCATGGGTTATCTGGCGGACCTGTTTGAGAACGGGCACGAGCGGTTCATCACATTTGTCGTGAACAGCGCGGGAGATCACCACCTCATTTGCCCTGCCCTCACGGTCAATCAGGCCGAGCGGATGGGAATTGAGAGCCTGGCTGGCTGGCGCGATGGAGAAGACCCGATTGCTTTATTCAAAGAGTTAGCCGATCGGTGGGACCTATCGGTGGGAATTTTGGCGGTCGATCCCGAGATGCCGGCTCGCCATTTGCTGGCCCTGCAAAATTTGCTGCCGTCGGCCCTGTTCAAAGACGGCGACACCATCATTTCTGGCCTCATGCGGCAAAAGGATGCGATGGAGATTGATGCCATGACCCGAGCGGCCCGCATTGCCGATGACGCCTGGATCGCCATCCAACCGTATCTCACGGCCGGCGTGACGGAAGCTTCCATTGCCCAAAAGCTCTCGGAGTTGATGCGGGCGGCGGGCGGCAAACCGACCTTCACGATCATTGCGGCTGGCCCGAACGGCGCCGAGCCTCATCACAACACCGATGAGTCGGTGTTGCAGCCGGGCGATGTGGTCATTCTAGATTTCGGCTGCGAAGTGGATCATTATCAGAGCGATATCACCCGCACTATCTGCATCGGCGCGCCGACCGATGAGGCAAAAACGGTCTACGACATCGTCTACCGCGCCCATATTGCTGGCCGAGATGCGATTGCGGTCGGTAAAACCGGAGCCGATGCAGATGCCGCGGCGCGGAAGGTCATTGTTGACGCTGGCTACGGAGAGTTTTTCAACCACCGACTGGGACATGGCATCGGGATGAATGGCCACGAAGCCCCCAATCTCGCGGCATCCAATACCGAGCCCTTGGCCGTAGGCGATTGCTTCTCGATTGAGCCCGGAATCTATCTCCCCGGAAAGTTTGGCGTTCGCATCGAGAATATCTACACGCTCACCGAGAACGGCGCGCAAAGCCTAAACGACGACCCGAGCCCGATTTTAGTCGGGCTCTAGCCGCCAATCGCGACCGCGGCCGCTTCCACAAAGCGGTCGGCGATTGCGGCGACTTCCGCATGTTCTTCCACCAGGCGGCGGAACGTTGACGCCCGTCGGTAAATTTCGCCGCACTTTAAGTTGGTCCCGGCCTCAATGTGGGATTCCGGCATCCCAACCACGTAAACCAGCGTGTACAGCGCCAGATCCAGTGCCTGTACTCCCTCCGCTGAATTCGCGGGATCTTTGGCCAGTTTCAGCAATCGGTGACGCAGGTCCCACGCCGAATTTCCGCCGAAGTAAGGATCCATCAATGAAAGTGACCGCAAGATGCTGGCGGGTGCTTTCCATTCGTTGCCAACTAACTTCAGGGTTTTCAATGCGCCAGAGAGCGCACTTGCTGACCCGGGAATTTCAGTCGCCATGATCCGCGCCAATCTCGGGGATAGTACGATCCCTTCGTTCTTTGCCATTTTTTGCACCAAGTCCAGGCGCTCATCGGGGGTTGGGGACGCGATTTGAGTAATCCGCCACTCGCGTCGTTGCGGCAGCAAGGCCGATAGCGCACGCGACGGCGCATCCTGAGTGAACGAGAGTACGGTCGGCCGAACCGCCCGCACGCGTCGTTCCAACTGCAAACGAAGCGCCATCTTCTGTTTTGGAGATGCCCAAATTTCGTGGCAATCATCCAAAATCAGCGGACACTCGGCGTCAGCGTGATGAGGATGCCGCAGGTATTCGGCGGCGGACCGTGTTCCTTCCACCGGCGAACCCGACTGACGCATGTGAGAAGACATGACGTTCAGAAGATGGGTTTTTCCCGAGCCGCTCGGGCCAAGAATCACCACAAATTTTTCAACACCATTTAAAAACAGAAGCCCGGCGTCCACCGCATCGGCGTTGGATGTGAAAGACGCGATGGAAGAAAAAGAACCCTCCCGCGTGCGGAAAAGAACGTCAGAAATTCGGGTTGCCATGCGACTCGCGGATCGAAGCGGCTCGGAAGGCACAGCGGCGGTGCGGGTCTCAACCCGAGATTCTCCCCCTTGTTCCTGCACTTGCCCGTTAAAGAAACCAGATGCTTTAACCGATGGTCGTCGTGAGCCGTCGTCCACGGAACTATTGTCTTGATTCCGGGCCAGCGGGTCAAGGGCTAAAAAATGCCAAAGCTCTAAGGAGAGAGGACATTATTTTCTGCGTTTTTCGCCATTTTTCGCCATTTTTGGCGATGATGCGAAATTATTTAATATTTATTTATCCACCGGTTTTCCCCATTCAGTGCTGAATTTTTCGCCAGTAGGTTAAAAAGTTAAAATTCGGACTGGTGTTTGAGGTATGGCAACTGAGGCACGATTTCTCGCCCACCTTGCCCATTTTCACGAAGGTCGGTTTCGCACTGTGCTCTGCTCCTGCTCCGTGGCAGCTTTCGCACCCAACATCGGTTAGCCACGGCGTTTCGGCTCGGCTCCGGAACCCCTGGCGGTTGTCAAGCCCCACCACGTGGCATGGAGCGCACTCCGGATCGCGGTCGTCACCGGTGTCCTCCAATGTCTTAAGGGCGTGGGCATGCGCGCTGTTTTTCCAGCTGTCCATTGCCTCCGCATGACAACTGCCGCACTTTTCGTTGCCCGAAAATGCCGAGTCGTTCGGGCGGGGCAACTGATCAATAAGCCCGCTGGCCGCTACCCGCCGCTGATATCGTCGAAAAATGCCGGTGGTAATCGGGTCATCTGCCACTTCGGGGCCCAACCCGTACACTTTGTAGCTAGAAAATTTTCCCTGGTTAAATGTGAGTCGAACCACGTACTTGCCTTTCTCGCCCGGTGAAACTAGCCACGTGTTACCAATCCTTGCCGGAACTGAATCGGGCATGCCCTGCTGGCGGTAAACCAGTAATTGCAGTTTCGGATTGCCGCGAGCAAATTTTTCTGCCTCCTCGCGATCGCCGTCCAGAATAGTCACGTTTCCTGCGGCGGGGCCGCTTTCCGGTGAGGTTGCCGTAACTCGGAACGGCCCCAAGCGGCGGCTTGTGTCATCCAGCACCCGTTCCCCGGCCAAACTACGCAAGGTTGCCTGCTGATCGGGTTTCCAATCTCGCTCCACCCGACTGAATGCCACGCCGTCGGTTTTCCACACCGAAACGGCGTCCGCCAGTGCTTCGGCCTTATACCGGTCCTGAATGCCGTTTCCAGTTGTGAAGTGTCCGGTCTCCAGCATGACCGTTCGTCCCGGTTCGGTGAGCGACTTCAGCATCTGCCCTCGCCGCTTAATGCCCCCGCTCATCGGTTTTGAGCAACCGCACGGTGACAGATATCCCTCGGTGTTTCCCGAGATGAGGACAACCCATTCGCGGCCCTCAGCCTGCAAATTTGCGCGCGGCTGCGGAATAAACCCCGCAACCAGCGCACTGGCGGCAATCCCCCATACCACGCCGAATCGGTGGGATCGCCGCATCGCAGCTTAAACCCGGGCTCCCGTAATTGCCATCTTGATGATCGGTTGCTTGGGGTCGTTGGTTTCGATCGAAAGAGTGCCCAAAATCTCCCCGCTCGGCGCTCCCCCGGCGTAGCTCACCGTCACCCGATACTCGTCCTGCTTACCAAGGTCGGTGACTGAAAATTTCAAGTAGGGCAAGTCGCTAAGGACCCGCTTGATTGTAAATGGCTTTCCAGGGCGACTCAGTTGGACCGACACCACTTTCGGCTCACCGGCTAGAGTGCCCAAGTACAGGTCGCTGGGGAACATCGCTATGCCCTTCTGAACTGAGAACGTATACCGCGCGAGGCTACGTTCGGCGTCAATCACCGGGACGGTCAACGACACCAAAGTTCTCCCCGCCAACGGCGGGGCCTTAAGATTCAAGTTCACCGCCACCTGCGTACGATTTCCCACGGAGGTTGGTGTGGCGGTCACGGTCCCGAGGGTGCCGTCGATTTGGGCTCGGCTCCAATCCAGCAGTCTCGTATTTGCGTAGCTAACGGTCAGCTTGGTTTCAATTTGATCATCCTGCATGACCAAAGTGCCATTATTCGGGTCTTTCCACACAAAACGCGGCACCACTCGCACGCGCAGGGGAAGCATTTTCAGCGGCATTTCCGGGTCGTTGGTATACAGTAGCAGACGCTTGTCCATCAGGTCCGCAAAGCCGGTTGTATCGATCCGGGGACGGATAACGACGGTTTGCCCGGGGGCCACCACGCCGGGTGGCGCGGGAATCACGCAACCGCAGTCACCAATGGTTCGGTAAGACATAGGACCGGTGCCCGTGTTGCTGAGCTGAAACGTAAACTGTGCGATCTGGCTCTCCTCGGTTTCGCGTGCTACCCCAACGGTGGGGTCGACAAACAGATGCGCCTGCTGAAGCGACCACCTCTGCTTTCGGAGCACCGCCCCGTGGAGCGCGTTGGAATACTCCTGAATCCGACGGTAATTTTCTGCCTCGGCTACCGTAATCCCCGTTGCGTTCACAACGTTCAAGTCGGTTCTTGAGGAGATGGTTCCAAATATTGGAGAGGCGGTCAATCCATGGTACATCGCCACCGCGTAAGCCACCTCGTTGCGCACCTCGATACCGGTGGTCGGACTGCCTTTCGGGCCGCGCTTGGTAGCAATAATGCATTCCAGCCGAGGATTTCCGTCGGCCCGAAACAGAAAGGCCGCGGCGCGCGGAGTGTTGGTAACCGGATCGTTCCCAAGCGTGGGAGCAAACCGAAACTGAATACCGACCGGAGCCTTGCCCGCCG
>Ga0114972_10004579_pt1 | contig 10285 bp, 9 predicted proteins | sample M_140807_EF_Meta_FD_87354 | JGI IMG/M metagenome (GOLD analysis project Ga0114972, IMG submission 87354) | Freshwater microbial communities from Lake Montjoie, Canada to study carbon cycling - M_140807_EF_MetaG | ecosystem: Environmental > Aquatic > Freshwater > Lake | place: Lake Montjoie... | reverse complement strand
TCGCGCTTGCAGCCCTTGCAGCCCACGCAAAGCGCCAGCGCCTCGGCCACCGCGTCCGAGCCAAGGCCGCCCGGTAACTGGCCGGTGAGCGCGAGACGCAGCGTATTCGCCCGCCCGCGCGTCAGGTGCCGCTCATCGCGCGTGGCGCGATAGCTGGGGCACATCACGCCGGCATCGAATTTCCGGCAGGTGCCGTTGTTGTTGCACATCTCCACCGCGCCCAGCAGCCCGCCCTGCGGCCCGGGCCACGCGGACCAGTCCAGCGCGGGGGTAATGCCGGGATCGGCGGCGTAGTTCGGGTGGTAGCGGAACAGCGCCCGGTCATCCATTTTCGGCGGCCGGACAACGCGGCCGGGGTTGAGCAGCCCAGCCGGGTCGAAAGCGTCCTTGACCTGCTCGAAGGCGCGGGCGACGCGCGGGCCGAACATCGGCTCGTTGAACTCGGACCGGGCGATGCCGTCGCCGTGCTCACCGCTGTGCGAGCCCTTGTATTCCCGCACCAGCGCGAAGCACTGCTCCGCGATCGCGCGCATTTTCCGGACATCCTCGCCGTTCTTCATGTTCAGGACCGGGCGGACATGCAGGCAGCCGACGGAGGCATGGGCGTACCAGGTGCCCTTGGTCCCGTGCGCGGCGAACACCTCGTTCAGCCGTTCGGTATAGTCGGCGAGGTCGGGCAGCGCGACGGCGCAATCCTCGATGAAGGAGACCGGCTTCCCGTCGCCCTTCATGCTCATCATGATGTTGAGCCCGGCCTCGCGCACCTCGGCGATCGCCGCCTGGAAGCCGGCCTCGGTCGCCCGCACCACCTGACCGGGCAGGCCGAGATCGCCCATCATCTCCTCAAGCTGGTCCAGCTTGGCCAGCAGCGGCCCGTCGGCCTCGCCGTGGAACTCGACGATCAGCAGGCTGTCGGGCTCGCCGATCAGCATACGGTCGATGGTCGGCTGGAACATCGCGATGGACCGCCCGAGATCGATCATGGTGCGATCGACCAGCTCCACCGCCTCCGGGTCCAGCGTGACCAGGTGCTGGGAGGCCGCCATGGCTTGGCGAAAGCTGGGGAACTGGCAGATGCCGAGCACCTTGCGCGGCTTGATGGGCCAGAGCTTGAGGTCGAGGGCGGCGGAGAAGGCCAGCGTCCCCTCGCTGCCGACCAGCAGCCGGGCGAGGTTGCCACGCCCGGCCGCCCGCGCGGCGGGTGTCAACGCTTCAATGTTATAGCCGCCGACGCGGCGGAGCTGGTCCGGGAAACGGGCGGCGATCTCATCCGCCTCCCGCGCACCCAGGGCGCGCAGGCGTTGGATCAGCTCGGCGATGCCGGGCGGCACGGCGGCGCCGAGATTATCCGGCAGATTGCCGAAGCCGAAGCGGCTGCCATCGGCCAGCAGCGCGTCGATCGCAAGCACGTTATCGGCCATCAGCCCGTAGCGGATGGACTTGCTGCCGCAGGAATTATTCGCGGCCATCCCGCCGATGGTGCAGCGCTGCCAGGTGGAGGGATCGACCGGGAAGAACAGCCCCTGGGGGCGCAGCGCGTCGTTCAGCGCGCCGAGCGTGATGCCGGGGGCGACGCGGGCGGTCTGTGCCGCGGCATCGATAACCTGGACGTCGCGCAAGTATTTCGTGCAGTCGATGACCAAAGCGCGATTGACCGTCTGGCCACATTGGCTGGTGCCGCCCCCGCGCGGCAGCACCGGAATGCCGGCTTCGCGGCAGAGGGTCATTGCTGCCGCAACATCGGCGATGGTGCGGGGCACCAGGACGCCGACGGGCTCGATCTGGTAGATGCTGGCATCCGTGGCGTAGCGGCCGCGATCGGCGGCGGTCCACAGCACCTCGCCCTCGGTTTCGCGGCGCAGCTGTTCAGCCAGCCGGGAATCGCCGATACGGTCGTGCGGAATGGCAAAAGCGTTCATCCCGGCTCATTGGCACAATAGCTGCGATCTGCAATAGCGCCGGGTGGAAGGGATACAGCGCATGGCCTATTACCAGTCAAAGCCCGTCTCGGGCCGGCATTTCCTGCAAATCCCAGGACCCTCGAACACGCCCGACCGGGTGCTGCGGGCCATGGACAATCCCACCATGGACCATCGCGGCCCGGATTTCGGCGCCTTCGTCCTGCAGTTGCAGCCGAAGCTGCGGCAGGTCTTCCGCACCGCCGGGCCGGTCGTGATTTATCCCGGCAGTGGCACCGGCGCCTGGGAAGCGGCGCTGGCCAATACGCTTTCGCCCGGCGATCGGGTGCTGATGTGTGAGACCGGCTGGTTCGCGCATCTCTGGCAGGAACTTGCCCAGAAACTCGGCCTGAAGCCGGAGCTGATCGAGACGGATTGGCGGCGTGGCGCCGATCCGGCGGCGATCGGCGCGGTGCTGGCGGGCGATAAGGCGCATGTCATCAAGGCCGTCTGCGTGGTGCACAACGAAACCAGCACCGGCGCCACCTCACGTATCGCGGAGGTGCGGGCGGCGATCGATGCCGCCAAGCATCCGGCGCTGCTGCTGGTCGATACCATCAGCGGCCTTGGTTCGCTGGATTACCGGCACGATGAATGGGGCGTCGATGTCACCGTCGCCGGCAGCCAGAAAGGGATGATGCTGCCGCCCGGCCTTGGCTTCAACGCCGTCTCGGCCAAGGCGCTGGCGGCCTGTGAGGCGTCGACCATGCCGCGCAGCTACTGGGACTGGCGGCCGCAGATCGCCTCCAACAAGACCGGCTACTTCCCCTCCACCCCGGCGACCAACCTGCTTTATGGCCTGGACGCGGCCTGCGACATGCTGCTGGAGGAGGGGCTGGAGAACGTCTTCGCCCGGCATGACCGCTATGCGGAGGCGACGCGCCGCGCGGTGCGGCATTGGGGGCTGGAGATCCAGGTTGAGGACCCCCGGCACTATTCCTCGGTGCTCACCGCCGTGCGGCTGCCGGAAGGGCACAGCGCCAATGCGCTCCGCGCGACCATCCTCGACAAGTTCAACATGTCGCTCGGCAACGGCCTTGGCCGTTTGAACGACCGGATCTTCCGGATCGGCCATCTCGGTGATTTCGGGCCGCTGCAACTGGTGGGCACGCTGGGTGGGGTGGAGATGGGGCTTGCCGCCGCCGGCGTACCGCACAAGGCGGGCGGGGTCGTCGCGGCGATGGGTTATCTGAACGGCAACGCCTGAGGCGCGGGCCCGACGGCATCGCGCCTGGCGACTGGTAGAAAACCCGCACGACGGGGGAGGGGCGCGATGGAGCCGTTCATCAAGACGATCAACCAGGTCGGCATCGTGGTGCGCGACCTGGACCGGGCGCTGGAGCACTACACGCATCGGCTGGGCATCGGGCCGTGGCGGGTGACCACCTACGCCCTGCCGCGCCTGACCCAGACGACGCTGCGCGGCCAGCCGGCGCGCTACGGCATGAAGCTCGCCCTCTGCTGGACCGAGGCGATGTGCTGGGAGCTGATCGAGCCGCTGGAAGGGCCTTCGATCTACACCGAGTTCCTCGATGCCCATGGCGAGGGCATCCACCATGTCATGGTCGATTGCGGCACCCGCACCATGGCGGAGATGGAGGCCGAATTTGCCCTCCGCGGCTGGCGCAGCCTGATGACCGGCAATTTCCTCGGCAGCAATTTCGCCTATTTCGACACTGAGGCGGAGCTGCGCACCATCATGGAAGTCCGCTGGTCGGAACCGGGCTGGGTTCGCCCGGAGCCCGATCGCTGGTACCCTGCGAAACCGTGACGAAAGGGAGGGATCGATGATCCATGCGGGCAAAGTGGCGCTGGTCACCGGCGCCGGACGTGGCCTGGGCGAAGGCGTGGCGCGGTCGCTGGCCAAGGACGGCGCGGCGGTGATGCTGGTGGCCCGCAACGGCGCCGCGGTCGCGCAGGTGGCGGCCGAAATCAATGCGGCCGGCGGCCGGGCCATCGCGGCGGCGGCCGATGTTTCGGATTACCCCAGTGTCGAGCGGCTGGTGATGCGCACGCGCCTCGAATTCGGCGGGCTCGATATCCTGGTGAACAATGCCGGGGTGATCGACCCCATCGCCAGCATCGCCAGCAGCAGCCCGGAAGCCTGGACCCGCAATATCGAAATCAACGTCTTCGGCCCCTATTACGCGGTGCGCGCGGCGCTGCCGGGCATGCTGACGCAGGGCGGGGGCACCATCGTCAACGTCTCCTCCGGCGCCGCCTATCGCGCGCTGGAGGGCTGGAGCGCCTATTGCTCGGCCAAGGCGGCGCTGGCGATGTTCACCAGCGCCATCCGGACCGAGACCGAGGGGCGGGGCATCCGCATCTTCGGCTTCTCCCCCGGCACCATCGATACCGAGATGCAGGTGAAGATCCGCGCCTCCGGCATCAACCCGATCTCCAAGATCAAGCGGGAGGATCTGCTGCCGGTCGCCGCCTCGGTTGGCGGGCTCTGCTATTTGTGCACGCCGGCGGCGGATGACCTGATCGGCACCGATTGCAACATGCGCGATGATGCTTTCAGCCGGCGGCTGGGCCTGGGGAACTGACGCAGCCGCCCTCCAAAGGGGGGCGGCTTCGCCTCAGCCCTTCGGCGTGTAGCTCCGGAACATCTCCAGCAGCGCCACCACGTCGCGGCCGCGATGGCCGGTCGCCAGCGCGGTCGCCATCAGCTCCCGCACCATGGATGTCGCGGGGGTGGGCTGGCGCAATGAGCGGCCGAAATCGATGGCGAGCGCCAGGTCCTTCTCGCCCAGCTCCATCTTGAAGCCCGGGTCGAAATCATTCTTCAGCGCGCGCGGGAAGCGCTTGGTGAAGTGGAACGACCGCCCGCCGCTCTGCGAGAGCACGTCGTACAGCGTCTCTGGCGCGACGCCGGCGGCCTCACCCAGTGCGAAAGCCTCGCAGGCGATCAGCACATTGCCCATCGACATCATGTTGTTGACCAGCTTCACCGCCTTGGCGGTGCCGACCGGCCCGGTATGCGCCCAGGACTGGCCGAGGCTTTTGAGCACCGGCTCGGCCCGCTTGATGTCGGCCATTTCCCCGCCGACGATCAGCACCAGCTCCCCGCGCTGGGATTCGCCGGGGCCGCCGCTGACCGGACAATCGAGCACGCCGAGGCCCTTGGCCGCCGCCGCCGCCGCGATCTCTCGCATCGTCGCCGGATCGAGGGTCGAGAGTTCGAGGATCAATGCGCCCGGCTCGGCATTGGCGACCAGCCCTTCCGGCCCCAGCCAGGCGGCGCGGGCGGCGGCGGGGTCGGGCAGGCTGGTGAGCACCACCGGCCGGCCGGCCAGGGCCGCGCGCGCCGTCGCGGCCATCGGCACTTGGCGTTCGGCCAATTCCTGCCGCCGGGCCGGGCTGATGTCGTAGCCAACCACGTCGAAGCCCGTCTCCGTCAGCCGCGCAGCCATGTTCGCGCCCATCTGCCCCATCCCGAGCACGGCAATACGATCCTTCACCCGGACACTCCCTCAATACGCTGCTTGGCGGGGATCGAACACCAAAGGGGTGGGGGCGGCAAGGCGACGTGCGGCGCTGTCAGCAGGTGTGGTGTCGAGGTCGCTGTTGCCATTTGAATAATTCTAATAAATGTGAACATCAAAAAACACGCGTAAAAATCCCTGTAATAAAATGTTTGAGATCAATATAAATGTGATTTTTGTTTTTGTTTGTTATTGATAAACTGCGGTTTCTGTACGTATCATTCGGGAATTCACACGAATGCGTGCAGAGGGAGATTTTTATGCAAAGAAAATCACGAAGTCATCTGAAAAATCTGATGTTGCGCTGCGTTGCGTTGCCACTCGCGCTCGCTGGCGGCGCTGCATTGGCTGACCCCAGCGGTGCCCCTTGGATACCGCCCTATTCCAGCCTCGATGGCCAGGCGCAGGGCACCGCGTGGTTCGTGGATCTCGCACCGAACAACATCAGCGAAGGGATGGAGCTAAACCAGGGCCAGTATCTGGCTGTGTTCGAGGCAGTGCCAGGAGCGCTACAGCCCTATTCCGGCATCCCCAATACCCCGTCTGCTCAAACGCAACCGGTCGCGGCCACCTTCAGCCTTAACAGGATTGGCTTCACCTCGTATGGACCACCGCCGCCCGGGGGCTATCCGTCTCCGGCGCATCCAGATCTTGTCTATGGCCAAGGCGCGAATCTTGCTGGCGATGTGACGAATTGCAATCCCGGCGGGCCTGCGTGCTCACCAACCCAACTCACAACCCTGGGCGGCTTCCTGACCAGCCTGGGTGCTGTGACCGGTCAAGTGACTTACGCAAACGGCTTCTCCGCAGCCAGCGACTTGTTGACCAATCCCGGCCCAACCGCGACCGTTGGCCTCTTCGTCAGGATCATCGGCAACATGCTGCTGGAACAAGGCCAACGGATCACCATCGCGCATGATGATGGCGTCGACCTGATCCTCGGCACCCAGGGCACGTCCTGCGTCGGGGTTCTGACCCACTGCCAGGATTTCACCGGCACCCTGACCAATAACGGCGCGGCGCTTGACCTGGAGCGCGTCTTCTGGACCGGACCCGCTGGCTCCGTGCCGTTCGATCTCGTCTATGCTACGGGCCGCTCCTATCCCGAGTTTCTCGAAGTGCATGTGCCAGAGCCGGGGACTCTCGGCCTGCTCGGCCTTGGCGGGATGCTGCTGGGGCTGGCGCGCCGCCGCCGGCTGCACTGACGCTGCTTGCCGCAAAGCCGGTGCCCCGCGAAGCAGGGCACCGGCAGGCGCGGCTTTACCGCCGGCGCCGCAGCAGGCCGAGCCCTGCCAGGCCGGCGCCGATCAGCGCGAGGCTGCCCGGTTCCGGCACCGCGCTGGCGGTGATCACGATGGTGAAGGTATCGGCATTGGCGCCGGTTCCCAGGGTCCAGGTTTAAGTGCCAACCGCCAGCCCCAGCGCCGCCAGCGACGTCGCGTTCCAGGTGGCGGTGGAGGTGCCGAGGGCATCGCCTGACGTATAGCCAAGGGGCATGTACATACCGAAATAAGTGCCGCCCGTGGTGGTGAAGCCGAGGTTCACGCCGGTCATCGCATCGGCGAAGGTCGCATCGATACCAGGGCCGATCGCGGTCGGCCCGCTGAAGTTGGGGCTGTCGAAAGAGACGAGGGTGAACTGGTCGCTGGTCACTGTATCGCCGATATAGAACTCAAGCGCCGACCCGCTCGGCGTCACCACCGCGAGCTGTGTGCCCGCGACGGTCACCGTGCTGTTGGCATCATTGATGTTGATCGATCCCGCGCCGGTGGCGACGACATTCCCGCCGGTCTCGGTGATGGTGGCGACATACGCGGCCTGGGCACGCTCGGCGCCGGCACTGGCGAGGAGGGAGAGCAAAACAAGGCGAAGAGCTTCACGGCGCACGACGGATTTCCTTACAAAGACGTATCATTCTCGCATAAATCCATGTAAATAAAAATTTAATATTTTCATGTTTATGATCGCCAATGAAGCGATTCGCGTGCCGGGCCCGGCGCGCTATCCAGGGCCACCCGCCAGGAGAGCCCCCATGCGCCACGCCCTCATCCACCTTGCCGCCCTGCTGGCCGGCATCGCCCCGGCCCTGGCGCAGCACGCGCATCACGCCCCGGCCGCCCACCCGCCGGCCGGGTCCTATGCCGGCTTGCAGGCGCGCGAAGTCGCCGGGCTCAGCGCGGAGGAGGTGGCCGATCTGCGCGCCGGGCGTGGCATGGGCATGGCCCTGCCGGCGGAGCTGAACGGCTATCCCGGGCCAATGCATGCGCTAGACCTCGCCGGGCCGCTGGGGCTGTCCGAGGCGCAGCGGGCCACGCTGACGGCGGAGATGAGCGCCATGCGCCAGGCGGCACGGCCCTTGGCGGACCAGCTGATCGCCGCCGAACAGGCGCTCGATGCCCTGTTCCGCCAGGTGAAGGCCACGCCGGAGGATGTCGCATCGGCCAGCGAGGCGGCGGCTTTGGCCCGCGGGCGGCTGCGCGCGCTGCATCTGCAGGCGCATCTGGTGACGCGGGCGGCGCTGACGCCTGAACAGCGCCGGACCTATGCGCGGCTGCGCGGCTACGATCCGGCCCGCTGATGCGCCAGCGCCTTGACCCGGACCTGTTCCACCCGCTTCAGCCAGCCGCGACCAAAGGCGGCAAAGCCGGGCAGGGCGCGGTAATAGGCGATGCGGGCGGCGGCGTAGCGCTCGATCGTCTCGGTTGGCGTCCCGCCGCCCGTCTGCCGCAGCAGCCGTAGCGCCCGGGCCGGGCCGGCATTCACGCCGAAATCGAAGACCATCAGGTCAACACCGGCCGGCAACGCATCGCAGCCCAGCGGGGCCCAGTAGCGGGCGCGATAAATCGACCCGGCCTCGGCCACGCTCAGCGCGCGCACCTCGGCGATGCTGACCGGCTGGCCGCGCCATTCGGCCAGCGTGCGGCGGGTGATGCCGTGATTGGTGGCGCCACCCGGGTCGCGCGGGTCGTTCACGAAGCCGCCCTCGGCGGCCAGAATAACGGGGATGCAGGCCTCGAAACGCGAAATGGGCGCGACACCGGCCAGGGGTTGCGGCGCGCCCATCCTATCGCCCCCGCGTCAGCGGCCGCAGGCTTTCGGTGGCGACACCGCGGGCCTTCTCGAAGCTGCGCAGGACGCCGAGGCCGAGCATGCCGGTCAGCAGCTCCCACAGGCTGCCATCCAGGGTCGGCAGCGGCGGCAGGTGCAGCCCGCGCGCGGCAAACCCCCAGGAGAGCAGCGGGACGGCGAGGTATTGATAGGCCAGCGCGGCGGCGCAGACCCAGCCCACCGCCGGGCGCCAGCCGGCGACGAAAAGCGAGGCGTTCTCCGCCTCATGCGCCGTGACGCCCATCTGTGCGGCGTCCGAGGTCTGCAACGCGGTCAGGAGTTGCGCCTGGGCCTCGGCGGCGGCCCTGGCGCGGGCTTCGGGGTCGGGAATGAGCGCGGTCAGGCGCTCCAGAATCGGCGCGAGCGCCGGCAGCAGCAAAGCGAGCACGGGGGTTGCTCCTTGGCAGGGCGGGTGGGGACGGGGATGGGGAGGGGCCGGACGCCGGGCATGGCTCGGGCGTTGGCTGGGAGACCATGCCGCAGCTCGAGCGCCACGTCAAGCTTTATTTCCTAAATAGGGAAATCAGCCCAGATTCGGGTTCAGCGTGGCGACGGCCGCCTCGCTCGGTGCCACGGTCACCAGCCGCCCCGCCTGCCATTGCAGCAGCGCTGGCCAGGCGCGCTGATTCTGCCCTCGCTCGTCGAAGCGCAGCCCCCAGCCATTGGCCAGCGCCCCTTCTGGCAGGTCGAGCGCGCCGAGTGCCACCCGCGGTGGTTCGCCGCTGCGGGCCAGTTGTTCGAGGATCGGCTCGGCCCCGGCGAAGGCCGCGAGGCTGTGGCCGGAGCGGGGCGTGGTGCCAAAGCGGACGCGATAGCGGGCGAGGAAGGCGGCCCGGCCGGGCGCCGCCCGCTCGCTCACGGCCAGCGGCGGCACATCTGCCACCAGCATGCCGTCGACCAACGGCCCCAGGGTCTGCGCCGTCTCCGCCAAGCTGTATGTGGCGCCGAGGCCCAGCAGCATGCGCGGCCGCCAGCCCGTCTCCGTCATGGCGCGGAACAGCGGTGCGGCATCGCCTGGGGCGCCGCCATGTAGCAGGATCGCGGTGCCCTCGGCGCGCAGCCGGGCCAGCAAAGTGCCCAGTTCGCTGCCCCGGCCGGGCTGGGTCAACAGGACCGGCCGCTCCCAGTCCCGTGCCTTGGCCTGCGCCTCGGCGGCGGTGGTCAGGGACTGGCCCGCCAGTCCTGGCTCGACCAATACCGCCAGGCGCAGGGCCTTGCCTGGCTGGCCCCAGGCAGCGGCGAGCGGTCCGGCGATGGTCTCGAAGGCCAGCCGGACGAGATCGCCGCCGCCGGGTGAGGTTCGCAGCGTGAAGCGGAAGCCGCGGTCGAGCAGCGCATCGGCGACGGCGCCGAGTTCGATGAAGGGGGTCTCGGCCAGCTCCGCCGCCTGGCTCGCGGCGGCGGCAAGGCCGGCATTACCGGTGCCGAACACCGCAGCCGTCTTGTCCGTAGCGATCAGCCGCCGTGTCTCGGCCTGGGCCTGCGCCGGATCGGCGGCCTCGGCGCGCAGCAGGCGGATCGGGCGGGAGCCGCTGCGGGCCTCGATCGCCAATTCCAGCCCGCGCAGGTGTTCATCGGCGATCTGGCCGAGGGCGCCGCTTGAGGGCAGCAGCACGCCCAGGCGCAACTCGTTCGCCTGCGCCCGCGCCGGCCGCATGAGACCGGCGAGGGCAAGGCCGGTGAACGCACGGCGTGCGAGACGGGGCGGTTGGCGACCCATGGGCTCCGGCG
>Ga0114972_10004578_pt1 | contig 10285 bp, 7 predicted proteins | sample M_140807_EF_Meta_FD_87354 | JGI IMG/M metagenome (GOLD analysis project Ga0114972, IMG submission 87354) | Freshwater microbial communities from Lake Montjoie, Canada to study carbon cycling - M_140807_EF_MetaG | ecosystem: Environmental > Aquatic > Freshwater > Lake | place: Lake Montjoie... | reverse complement strand
GGCTCTAACACTCTTTCCTCTGGATCTACGACTTTCTCTGACTTTAGTACCACCACAGCCGATTTAGATTGGCGTAATTATGTGCTTACTGCTTCTTCAACACCACTGGGCGATCAGTTAACCATCACTACTGGCGCTACCGCAGTCGGAGCAGGTTCCTACCAAATTACCTACAAAGTCACTAAAACTGGCGAGCCAATCGGCGGAGTTCGTGTCAACCAGAATGCTGTGGACACTTCTTCTTTGAAAAGCATTTCTTTAACGCCTGGTGGGCCGAATATTACAAACTTTCCTATCGTCAGTAATAATTCTGCTTTTTTAGGTTTTGTTGTCCCTCCTCTGAATGAATTCTATGTCACAGATGTTATCACGATCATTCCTCCTACTGGTTATCTAACGTCTGTTTCTAATACCTACGAAGCTGTCCCCGAACCCCTAACCATGTTGGGAGCAATGACCGCCGCAGGATTTGGTGTTGGCTTTAAACGCAAGTTGGCTAAGGCTGACAAAAAAAACGCCGAGAAAGCATAGACACAATGACCTGAATTATCTAGGTTGAAATCTAGAGCAGAAAGCATAATACTTTCTGCTTTTGTTTTTTTAATGGGCAGTTTTTGTCCTCAAGAACCCCAAGTTCTTTAAAGAGAAAATTCTCCCATAATTCTGACTTCAGGTTCCAATAAAAGGGAACAATGGGCTTGCACCTGCTCCTGAACATGACAGATCAAATGGAAAATATCCTGAGCCTTGGCATTACCCGCATTCAGAATAAAATTGGCGTGACGATGGGAAACTTCTGCGCCACCGATACGATGACCTTTTAATCCCAATTGTTCAATAATCCGAGCCGCATACTGGGGAGTGGGATTGCGAAACACACTGCCACAACTGGGTTTGTCGTAGGGTTGGGAATTTTTGCGGTGATGTAAATTATGGCTAGTTTGGGCCATCACTTCTTGACGTTCAAATCCCATTTTTAGCTGGAAAGTTGCTTCAATCACTAAGCGGCGATCGCCCTGTAGATTGGAGGTGCGATAATTAAAACCCAATTCTTCGGCCGTCAACGTTTCTAAGGTTCCATCGGGGGATAGCACCACTGCATTTATTAAACAATCAGAAGTCGATTGATTATGCGCTCCTGCATTCATTACCACTGCGCCTCCCACTGTGCCTGGGATTCCGACTGCCCACTCTAAACCTAACCATCCTTGTTTTGCCGCTTGCCAAGCAATTTTTGCGATCGGTTCCCCTGCTGATGCGGTGATTCTTCCCGTTTCTAGGTCTAACTTACTCTGGCGTAGATGGCGAGTACTTAGAACTAACCCTGGGATACCGCGATCGCTAATGAGGAGATTAGAACCCGCTCCTAATAAAGTTAGGGGTAAATCCTGCTTCTCAAACCAATCAAAGATTGCATAGAGATCATCACGAGTTCGAGGAGCGGTGTACCATTGGGCGGCCCCACCCACCCGATAGGAGGTGTAATCCGCTAGGGAGGTATTGGCATGAATGAGGGCTTTAGTCTGTGCTAATTGGATGGGAGCCGAGAGAGGACGGGAAATCGTGGAGAAAGTCATGATGCGTTTAGAAGTTTTACGGCAAGTTCAGAAGTTCAACAATAATGTTAATCATGAGGAGTAAGTAAGCTTGAATGGCGGAATTTATAAAAATCTAAAAAAATCAACTTGAAGCCCTAGACTAGTCATGCGGTGAATGGTTCCTGCCAAACTGAAATCTGTAATAAAAAGCAATATTCAAGATCAAAAAGACTAGGGGGAAGAGTTCGCTAAAACATCGGGAATAATTTGATTCAAATTGCCTGCCCCTAAGAATAGAGCCAAGTCTCCTGATTGTAAAGCTTTGCCCAAAAATTCGGTAAGTTCTACCAAAGACGGCTGATAGATAACGTTTTTGTGGTGTTTGCTGACGGCTCTTACCAAATCTTCTCCTTGAATATTCATGGTATTGGTTTCTCCCGCCCCATAAATATCCGTCAAGATGACTAAATCGGCATCTTTAAAAGATGTGGCAAACTCTTCTAAAAAAATACTGGTACGACTATAACGATGGGGCTGGAAAATGGCAACTACTCGTAAATATTGTCCGTGGGTAACTTTTTGTCGGGCGGCAGAAAGGGTAGCCAATAGTTCGCTGGGATGGTGGGCATAGTCATCAATCAAGGTGATGCCATTACAAATCCCTTTCAATTCAAAACGTCGTTTTGCTCCTCCAAAACCTGCGATCGCCGCCGCAATGGTTTCAAAATTGATATTCAGGAGACGACCCACTGCAACGGCCGCCAACGCATTACTAATATTATGATCCCCTGGTAAACTAACCTGCATCGTCCCTAAAAATTCACCCCGCTCCCACACATCAACGGAACTATGATCAGAGGCATAGGAAATATTTTTAACCGTGTAGTCTGTCTGTTTTTCAGGATGCAAACTATAGGCAATCTGTGGTTTTAAACTAGACATCACCACATCGCAATCGGCGCAACCAATGAGCGTTTCACAATTCGACTCAAAAGTCTGAAAAATCTCCACAACCTGCTCTAGGCTTTGGTAATGATCGGGGTGGTCTAATTCGATATTGGTGACAATACCAATCTTCGGTAAGTGTTTAGTAAGAGAGCCATCGGATTCATCGGTTTCAGCGACGAGATATTTCCCCAAACCTAAGCGGGCATTACCATCCCAGGCATCGACCTCTCCCCCTACAATAATCGTCGGATCTAATCCTGCTTCCAATAAAACATAACCAATTAAACTACTGGTGGTGGTTTTTCCGTGAGTCCCCGCCACCCCTATACCGTAATAATCCTTGATAAGAGCCGCTAAAACATCTGAACGGTGAAAAATCGGGCAACCTTTTTCTAATGCGGCCTGATATTCTTCGTTTTTGTTGCTAATAGCCGTCGAGCAAATAATTTGGGGCGATCGCTCTGCTGGATGATGCCCGTTACCATTATTCTCATTAACCCCTGGGACGGAATAATTCGGGTCTGTGCCTCTTTCGTTGAATGCCTGACCTACCGTCACCTTTTCTCGAACGGAGGTATTTATAGTCTGAAAAATGTCTAGATTACTAGCCACTTGCTGATTAAAAACTTTAACGCCAACAGATTGCAAACGCTCAGTAATATGACTAGGACGAACATCCGAACCCGACACGGGCAGTTGACGCTTGGCTAAAACATAGGCCAAGGCAGACATCCCAATACCCCCAATCCCAATAAAATGGAAAGGAAGCCCCCCAAAATCAACCGTTTTCATGCTCGAACACTCCTCAAATTCCGCACGTAATCACCAATTGTAAGCGGCTCTCACCCTGTACGCGCTATTTATAGTAAGACAATATAGGCTATCGTACCAGAAACTACTCCTAAGTGAATAGGTATTTTCTCGCAAAATCACGATCGCTTTCCCGAAGAGATCTTTTCACAAAATTCTAAGCTGGCGAAACTTCCCCAAGGCTTGATTAAGAACCTAAATTTCCTAGCTCAAAACAAAATTTATGAGAAATTATAAATTTGGGGATCGAAGTGTTCTGTCTTCAGGATATGATTAGTCTCATTAATAACTTTTTAATGTATTTAGCAAGACCACGAGGGGAACAAGCAGTGACTAGAGTAGCTATCAACGGGTTTGGACGGATTGGGCGCAATTTTTTACGATGCTGGCTAGGACGAACCAACAGCAACATTGAAGTTGTGGGAATTAATGATACATCCGATCCCAGTACCAATGCCCATTTATTGCGATACGATTCCATGCTAGGCAAATTTGATGCCGATATTAGCGCGGATGAAAATTCCATTATGGTTAACGGAAAAATGATCAAGTGTGTGTCTGATCGTAATCCTTTGAATTTACCCTGGGCGGATTGGGACATTGACGTGATTATTGAAGCCACAGGGGTATTCATTGATCATGAGGGTGCGTCCAAACATATCACTGCTGGTGCGAAAAAGGTTCTGATTACGGCTCCAGGCAAAGGGCCCAACATTGGAACGTTTGTCATGGGCGTTAATCATCAAGACTATAAGCACGATGAATACGACATTATCAGTAATGCTAGTTGTACCACCAATTGTTTAGCCCCTGTGGTCAAGGTTATCCATGAGAATTTTGGCATTATCAAAGGCACAATGACGACCACCCACAGTTATACGGGGGATCAACGGATTTTGGATGCCAGCCATCGGGATCTCCGTCGGGCAAGAGCGGCGGCGGTTAATATTGTTCCAACTTCGACGGGAGCGGCTAAGGCGGTGGCTTTGGTTATTCCTGAAATGAAAGGAAAATTAAATGGTATTGCTCTGCGGGTTCCCACTCCGAATGTTTCTGTGGTGGATCTTGTGGTTCAAGTGGAAAAAGGAACGATTACTGAGCAAGTGAATCAGGTGTTGAAAGAAGCATCTGATACCTATTTAAAGGGAATTTTGGATTATACTGAACTTCCTTTGGTTTCTAGTGATTTCAAGGGAACGGATTGTTCTTCGACCATTGATGGTAGTTTAACGATGGTGATGGGCGGCGACATGATTAAAGTCATTGCCTGGTATGACAATGAGTGGGGTTATTCTCAACGGGTTGTCGATTTGGCTGAATTGGTCGCGACGAACTGGAAATAACGATCCATTCTATTTTTCTTTTAAGTTTCATGGCATAAATACAAGCAGACTTTGGTTTTGCTTGTTTTTTTTGGCGATCGCCCTGTAACTCGAAAATCTGAAAGTGATCGCGCTTATCTAACAAAACGTTTAATCTGTAACGGAAAACAGAATATCCTGACTAAAATTTCTATGCAGTCTATTATTGAAAACCCATTTTTTGAAAAAATCAATGTGCGCCCGTCTGGGGTCAAAGGAGAATTGATTAATCCATGACCGACAGAATAATATATAATAACCTATTGACCTAATTTATTAATACTTAAGTTATTAAGGGGGAAGTTATTCCTGAACCATTAAACCTGACCGTGAGTTTGCGGGGAGCTCTCGACGTACAGGATAGCTATCAGATTTTTCGGCTAACGGGTTTATTAGATGCCTTTTCTGAGCCGACTTTCCGCAAAGTCCTGGGAGATGCGATGGGCAAAGGCCCTGCTAACGTGATTCTCGATCTTTCTAGCATTGATTTTCTAGACAGTTCTGGCTTGGGGGCGTTGGTACAATTGGCTAAACAAGCCAAAAATCAAGAGGGAACCCTTCATATTGTTACTAATTCTCGTGTTACTCAAACCGTTAAGTTAGTTCGGTTAGAGAAATTTTTACCTCTGCACGCCACCCTCAATGATGCGATCGCAGCCTTGCCATCCAAGCCATCTAAAAAGTGATGACGAATGTTTTAATTGAAAACAAGGCTTCGGATTTGTCAGAGGAACAAGGTGATGCTTCAGAGCCTATTTTTGAAGCAAATCTAGCGGCGATGAAAAGCAATGGGCAAAAGAAACCAGGTCATCTGGGTCAATTGTCTCCCAGTTCGTTAGCCTATTTGGGAGATGCGGTTTATGAACTTTATGTCCGCACTCAGTTTCTCTTTCCGCCCAAGCGAGTCTCGGATTACCATAATCAAGTGGTTTCCACCGTTCGAGCCGAAAGTCAGGCCGAGTCTCTCAAGCTTTTAGAGCCTTATTTAACGGAAACAGAAAAAGATATTTTACGGCGTGGAAGAAATGCAGCGTCGGGGTGTCCTCGTCGGTTGTCTCCGAAAGTGTATCAAAAGGCAACGAGTCTGGAAACATTGTTAGGTTATCTTTATATCAACGATCCTACCCGCTTACAAGAGTTGTTAGAATATCTGAATGTTATTGTCTAAGGCTGAATATATTTAATTGATTGTCGATTATTCTTCCTCTTTCCTCTGTTGTTTAAGCTTATCGTGTTTTAAGAATTTCTCCTAAATTCCCTCTGAAAGAGACAAATAGAGACAAATATTGAACAGAAGGCAAATACAACAAGCGTGTTTTTCTGAATAAATTATTGCTAATTTCTAATTCATCCTCATACTAAAATTTCCATGATAGACAAACCCCGTAGAGGGCAGAAGGCTGGCCGCAAACCGTTCCGTAAAGATGGCGACCAACCCACCTCAAGCCGATCGCCAAAACCTAGATTTAACCGCGAGAATAAACCCCAATTTAATACGGATAAACCGAGAATTAATCGGGCCGATCGCAGTGACTCCCCATCGGAGCAGATTACACCGAGAATTCCCAGAGCCGATAAAAAGGTGATCCCCGATATCGATCTGGCTGGTCGGGAGGAAAAAACACGAAAGTTTGTACCATCTCCTAACGCGATCTCTTCGGAAGCAAATACCAGGGAAGAACCCGAAAACGAAGAAGATAACGATCTGATCTACGGTCGTCATCCCGTGATTGCGGCCATGAAAAGCGATCGCCAACTGAATCGCATTTGGATTACGGCCAAATTACACTACGATCCCCGCTTCCATTCCCTACTCGTAGAAGCCAAAGCCAATGGCGCGATTATTGATGAAGTGGAAATTTTACGCCTCAATCAACTGACCCAGGGAGCGAATCACCAGGGAGTCGTCGCCCAGGTTGCCCCCTATACCTACAAAGAATTAGAAGACTTAATTCAACAGGCCAAAGCCCAACGGACTGATCCAGTGATTGTTATTTTAGACAGCATCACCGATCCCCATAATTTGGGGGCAATTATTCGTACAGCCGAAGCTTTTGGGGCCCAAGGTCTAATTATTCCCCAACGCCGAGCCGTTGGCATTACCTCTGCTGTCATGAAAGTAGCGGCGGGTGCCTTAGAGCATTTTTCAGTGGCACGAGTCGTTAATCTGAGTAGATGTCTAGAAACTCTAAAAAAGGAGGGCTTTTGGATCTATGGAACTGCCGCAGGACAGGGGCAATCCATTCATCAGCTAGATTTACGGGGGCCTGTTTGCCTGGTGATCGGTTCGGAAGGAGAAGGTCTGAGCCTTTTAACTCAACGCCATTGCGATCAGTTGATGGAAATTCCCCTGGCGGGCAAAACCCCTAGTTTGAATGCTTCTATGGCGGCAGGCATTACGCTCTATGAAGTCTATCGTCAGCGAGGAAGCCAAAAATTAGATATGACAACCGCAATATCTGTATCATCTAAGACTTTCCCTATTTAGGATTGGGAAGTATAACTAAAGACGTTAGCTGGAAGTTTTACGAAATGTTTCGGAACTCAGGTTACAATGACAACTCGACTAACATCATTGGGAATACAAACATGAAAGAAAAATTTTTGCAGTTACTAGATTTATTTGGTTTCGCCTTTTGGGTGGAAATTGGAACAACGGTTCCTAAATGTACTTATTATTTTGGCCCTTTTCTGGCTAAATCTGAGGCTGAGAGCGCGAAAGAAGGTTATCTGGAAGATTTACTAGGAGAAGGTACCCAGGGCATTCAGGTACAAGTTAAACGGTGTAAACCCAAGAATTTAACTATTTTTGATGACGTTATGGAAACTTCTGGGTTAAAAAAAATGATTTTTTCTGAAGGCTAATTTTCTGGCATATTAATCAAAAATAATAATAATCGCTTTTTTTAAGGGAGATCAAGACTATTTCACTATGGTTTTGTCTCCTTTATTGTTTTTTTGAGAATTATGGGCAAAGATTCAGCGATCGCCCTTTGCTTTTTAAATTAAACTAAACTAAAAACGCGATCGCGGTCTAACCTTATTGAAAATCAGGCAGTTTGTTTTGAGAGACGGATCTGAATTCGCTGAATAATCTCATCACGGTTAGATACTGTTTTTAGATTATAAATTGCTTGAAGATTTAGCTAGAAAGCCGCATCATCACCAAAATAGCGGGCTAATTTTTCCAAAGTATCAGCCGTAGCGGAAATACTTAAAGACTTTCCTGATTTAACGCGAGAAGATTTAAAAGCTCGTATTGCTGTTTGAAGGGCTGAAATTAAAACTAAAAAATTTTATCTTTTAAGGCTTCTGTGGACAGGATTGTTCGATGGTCTTATCTTTTTTATATTCAATTTGTCCTAGAAAATATTCGATGATGTCGTTTGTTAACCCAACCTTATCCTTTATCTTTTCCCTTGCTCTATAAAATTAAAGCAACGCATCAATAGAGGTGTTTATAGATTTTCAACAACTTTGGCGACGCTATGAAGAATGGCTCTATTACCACGATGGCTTAGGTTTGTATTTAGAAATTAAGTCGAATCAGTTTGGATGATGCTCTGGTAAAGATACTTAAACCACAGTTTACACAGACATTTCAAGACATAGCCGCTTTGGAGGGAGGCGCGAAAGATGGCCAATATCCCTGAATTTGAACAGGGAAAACTCTTACAAACCTTTATTGCTGTCCCAATTTAACATTTAGTGTTCTCTTTTTTGCTTGAAATCAAACTTTTTTGTCAACTTTTCATCGGAGAAAAATTTTAATGGTTAACACTGTTCCCAATACTATTCAGATTGAAGACGATCGCACAGGGATTAGTCCCGAAACCCTGAAACGTGCCTTTCTGGATAATCTGTTTTATATTCAGGCCAAGTTTCCTAAAATTGCCACTAAACAGGACTATTATATGGCCCTGGCTTTTACTATCCGCGATCGCCTGTTAAATCGTTGGTTGCATACGACCCAAACCTATCTCGAAAAATCCCCGCGCATGGTGGCCTATCTCTCGGCAGAATTTTTGATGGGGCCGCACTTAGGCAATAACTTAATCAATTTAGGGCTATACGACATTGTTCAACAGGCGATCGCCGAATTGGGGCTAGACCTCAACGAACTCTTAGAACAGGAAGAAGAACCAGGCTTGGGTAATGGGGGTTTGGGTCGTTTGGCGGCTTGCTATATTGATTCCCTAGCAACCTTAGAAATTCCCGCGATCGGCTACGGTATCCGCTATGAATACGGTATTTTTGACCAGGACATTAAAGACGGTTGGCAGGTCGAAATCACCGATAAATGGTTACGTTACGGTAATCCTTGGGAAGTTGCTCGTCCAGAAGCGCAAATAGATGTGAAATTAGGCGGACATACGGAAGGCTATACCGACGATCAAGGGTGTTATCAGGTGCGTTGGGTTCCCTATAAAATGGTCAAAGGAGTTCCCTACGACACGCCCATTTTAGGCTTCAATACCAATACCGTCAACACGCTCCGTCTCTGGAAAGCCGAGGCTCCTGAATCCTTCGATTTTGAAGCTTTTAATAAGGGTGATTATTTCGGGGCAGTTCAGGAAAAAAGTGCCTGTGAAAATATCACGAAAGTCCTTTATCCCAATGATGAATCTGACCAGGGTAAACAATTGCGATTAGAGCAACAATACTTTTTTGTTTCCTGCTCTTTGCAAGATATGATTCGTCTGATGAAAATTCAGAATCTGACCCTAGAACGGTTCCATGAACGCTATGCCATTCAGTTAAATGATACCCATCCAACGATCGCCGTTGCGGAATTGATGCGGTTGCTATTAGATGACTATGATTTTAGCTGGGATAAAGCTTGGGACATTACCACTAAAACCTTTGCCTACACCAATCACACCCTCTTACTAGAAGCGTTAGAGCGTTGGCCCCTCGGACTTTTCGGTAGTTTGTTACCCCGTCATTTAGAAATTATCTATGAAATCAATGGACACTTTATGGATGCCGTTCGTATCAAGTTCCCCGATGATAGCGATCGCCTGAGTCGGATGTCGATCATTGATGAAAGTGGTGAGCGGTATGTGCGGATGGCCCATCTCGCCTGTGTCGGTAGTTCTGCCATTAATGGGGTAGCTGAACTCCACAGTGATCTCTTGAAACAGACAACGCTCCATGACTTCTACGAAATGTATCCAGAGAAGTTCACCAATGTGACCAATGGCGTAACGCCCCGTCGTTTTATGGTGCTAAGTAATCCCCGACTGGCGAATTTGATTACTAGCAAAATTGGGGATAGTTGGATTAAAAATCTTGATGAACTCCCTAAACTCGAAAACTTCATCTATGATGCCAATTTCCGTAGTGAATTCCGTCAGGTTAAACAGGCAGTCAAACAGGATTTAGCAAATTATATTCGGGCGAATTATCAGCTAGAAATTAACCCCAATTCACTCTTTGATATTCAGGCAAAACGCATTCACGAATATAAACGTCAACATCTAAATGCACTCTACATCATCACACTTTATATCCGTATTAAGGCTAATCCCGACCTAGGGATTACGCCCCGTACCTTCCTCTTTGGCGGGAAAGCGGCTCCAGGTTATTACACCGCCAAACTCATAATCAAATTGATTAATGCGATCG
>Ga0114972_10004577_pt1 | contig 10286 bp, 9 predicted proteins | sample M_140807_EF_Meta_FD_87354 | JGI IMG/M metagenome (GOLD analysis project Ga0114972, IMG submission 87354) | Freshwater microbial communities from Lake Montjoie, Canada to study carbon cycling - M_140807_EF_MetaG | ecosystem: Environmental > Aquatic > Freshwater > Lake | place: Lake Montjoie... | reverse complement strand
CTTCCCGTTCGCGTCAACAATTTCGTCCGGGGAGACAACGGTGGGAAGGTAAGCACTCGCTGACACCTCGAAGATCACCGTCAGGACCCCGATGAGGGTCGCAACAATGAGCAGGTGTGTGAACGTCAAGCCACCGGCGATTGCGAGCGCGGGGACGGCGAGGGTGAGGGCCGCGCGTCCCAGATCGGAGGCGATCATGACGGGACGACGTGGGAGGCGGTCCGCTATGCTGGAGGCGATTGCAGCCCCGACGGTTCCGGCAATGTGGCCGACGGCCCCGAGTGTTGCGACTTGGTAGGGAGTGGCCCCGAGGGTGGCGATCGCCGCGAAGTCAATCGATGATTTGCCGATGTGCGTGCCGAACTGGGAGACCGCCTGGCCCGACCAGAGGAATAGGAAGTCCCGGTGGCGCAGCAATGAGGGAGCGCGTGGTTGGGGGGCAGACACGGATGCGAGGGTAGCAGGGGTGCTCGTTCGGGCTGATTGAAGGTCGTTGGATACTATTCGCGTTCGACTTGGTTACAACGTCTTCCTTATGGAGATGCAGTAATTTCCGGGATTCAATGTTGAGGTTTATGTGAATGAAAGTAGGGTTCGTTGGTGTTGGCAAACTCGGGCAGTCATGTGCGGAAATGATCGCCGAGAAACATACGGTTATCGGATATGATATTTATCCAAGATTCCCGGTGAATTTCGAGATGTCAACAAACCTTAGGGACGCGGTTGTCGGTCAGGATTTGGTTTTTGTTGCGGTGCAGACGCCGCATGATCCTCTCTATGACGGCAAGGAGCCAACAAGTCATTTGCCTCCTAAAGACTTTGATTATTCTTCTGTTATTGCAGTGTTGCAAGATATTAACCAAAGTATTGACCACAATACGCCTGTAGTACTCATTTCAACTGTATTGCCCGGAACGATTCGCAACCACATCTCACAGCACCTACCGGGAATGAATATTATATATAATCCTTACTTGATAGCAATGGGAACCGTAAAGTGGGATATGATTAATCCCGAGATGATTATGATTGGAACTCATAATGGACAGGTAGATACCGGAGTGACGCGCCTTCGGCAGTTATATAAAGATATCATGCAGAATTCGCCACGTGAAGTACTTGGTACTTGGGAAGAAATCGAGTGCCTCAAAGTATTTTATAATACATTTATTAGTATGAAAATAAGTCTTGTCAACATGATTCAGGATGTTGCGGAGCGTCTTGGAAACATGAATGCGGACACGGTATGTGATGCGCTCGCCTTCTCGTCGAGGCGAATCATGGGACCGGCATACATGAAGCCGGGAATGGGGGACGGAGGGGCGTGCCACCCTCGGGACAACATTGCCCTGCGATTTCTGGCTCAACAACTCGACTTGGGCTACGACTTGTTTGACAGCGTGGTTCGAAGTCGAGAGCAGCAGGCAAAAAACATGGCTGATACTCTCGTGGCATATGGGCTCCCAATCGTCATTGTTGGAAAATCGTACAAGCCATTGGTTGAATATGAGAATGGTTCAAGCAGTATCTTAGTGGGTCATTATGTTCAACAACGAGGGGCAGCACTCTACTATCACGACGAAGTTATTGGTGAATACCCGCCCGATGGGATAGGCCCGTGCGTGTATCTCATGGCTCATTCCCCGGAAGTCACCTACGGTGAGCAGCTCGCTGAGGTCCGCGGATTCGCGATGGAGAAGTCTCGCTCGGTCCAGGGGTTGGGGGATGAACACAGCTCCGTGGTCGTGAACACCGGAAACAAGAAGGAAATTCGTTTCACGCCTGGGAGCGTGATCGTTGACCCCTGGAGACGGTTGCCAGACATGCAGAACGTGCGGGTCGTTCATTATGGAAATTCGATCGGTCGAAACGTCGCAACTGAGTCCTGACACTTAAGAACTTGGGGGTTCCGAGAAGGCATGCCAGCGCTATATTGCCGTCCTGCAAATGCTCTCGCAAATCGACTGATGGGATTGAGTTCATGCCTGCGCCTTGCTAGGCGTTGGAACTATGATTTGGTACTGGTTTGGGAGTACGGTTTCGGGTCATTTTTTGCGACGCCGTTCACTGACTTGTTTGATGGTTCATTTGAGACCGTGTCGAATGATTTGCCCCCTGACGTGAGTATTCGCACGCTTCGACGCGTCCAGATGCCAGGTGACAGAAATTTCTTTGAAAAGCCCCGTCACGGTGATGATGTGTATGTTGATGGGTGGAGGCACTTCTGCTTCGATGCTGAGGACGCGGGGCAGTCACCTGCAGTCATTACGGAGGAAATCCGCAGTGAGTTCATAAGAAGCGTTCAGGTTTCGTCACAGGTTAAAGACATAGTCACGGCGTTCGGAGGCAGTTTCGAGACCGAATATGATCTCGGCGTGCACATTCGAAAAGGCGCTTTGGAATGGATCGGGATTGGTGATATTTGCACCACTAGTCAAATAGTACAGTTTTATGTCGCAATAGCGAATCATATTGGGCCTGAAAAAATATATATTTCAGGCACCTCGCCGAAAGATAATCTAGAGTTTTTGTTAGGGATCCGCGGAATGGCTCAAGATATACGGGTGTCTGCAGCGACGTCATTCGACGCAAACTTGCTTAATCACGCACTGGCAATCGGCGACCTATACCAATTATCACGATGCAAAGCCATATTGAAGATGGGCCACACAACATATTCATCATTTGCTGCAGTGATTGGCAAATGTGATTTGTATGCAATCACGTCACCAACAAATCTTGTTCAACAAAGACCGGAGGTTCTGTCAGGAATTGGCTTGTAAAAAAATAACAAGATATCTAGTAAATGACAAGTACTTGCAAAAAATTAGTTAAAATCAGGATAAATTATTTGTACTTCTCATAGTTATTGTGGAGTAGTGGGCAATTGCGGAGCTAATTCCACCTTCAACGTCAGCAATCATGCGAGCCGTATCGTTGAAGATCGGGGCGATACTTAGGGACCGTTTTGATGAATCTGAGTAAAACTGATGATCATTAGCGAGACGGCAAACCATGTCTATATAAGCATCAGAATTCCACGTAAGCAAATTCTCATCTCGCTCTTGCAAAGCAAGTCGGTCAACATCTGGCGAAAAGCGGGAGACAACTGGTAAACCTAAACTTAAGGCCCGATAAATGGAGTGACTTCCAGTAAGCGGAAAACTATCAATAAATATATGAAGTGCTCTTCCAAAATACAGGACATCATCGATGGAAGCTGGTTGATCAAAATACTTCACTCGGTCAGCATATTCTGGATCTTGCAATAATCGACTGAATGATGGCGATGAGCCTTTTCCCAGCACGAGAAACAGTGCCTGCGGCAGGCGTCGGAGTATTTCTTTCACGGCTATGATGAATTCGGGACTCAGTTTTGACACACGGCCAAAATTGCCCAGCACGAGTGGTGAGTTTGGTGGCGGTAGCCTCAAGGACGAAAGCTGAGGGGACGGTTGCGTCCCTTGGGCTTGCGCAAGCAGCACCGAGGATTGAATCGAGCGCGAAAAACTCACGTTCAATTCCGGATTTCGATTGTGTGTTAACACCCAATCGAGCCCTGGCACAGACCAGAATGGGGCTCCAATGTCGAGCAAAATCTGCATCGGGGCCGCGCGCCGGCAAAATAGATACGTGGCGGTAGCGGTCGGTATGTCTGCAATGAGCACGTCAATACCGTCAGATACGATTGACTGATACAGATCATCCAAATTTGTGAAATTGTAGCCGCAAGCATAATCTCTTACAGTGGATTGACTCACTGCAGAGACAAATGCTGGATCTGAAGCTACCGTGATGTATGTATAGACCTGTCGGTTAGCGAGGCGCACCTGTTCGGAAATTAGAGCCGCTAGGATATTGGGAGCCGGGCTATCGGGCGTAAATAGGCCCCATGTGCAAAGATAGCCAATCTTAAGGTGTGCTTCGGCAGATCGGGGCTTTTCACGATTGGAGGCAGGGTAGCGGCCCTTTAACCATTCCGCAAAAGGGATCACTGCGTTCGTGTCGAAGCGTTGGATGTCTGACATCCTTTGAGCCGGATCACGATATAGATCGTGAAGCATTGTGTAATAACGACAAAGTAGTTCTAACGTTGAAGTGGGATTAGAAAGAAGAGAAATATAATCTAGGGAAATATACTCAGCGAGAAGCAACGAGGAAGGATGTTTGGATGAAACCGCTTTCCAGTAGATGTCCCAAGTCTTGGAGGCTAGGGTCACACCATTATCGTCAGAAAGATGAGCGGAAATTAGCTCCATAAGAAAGCTTCTCAGTTGCCAAGTACTGTTGTCAGACATCAGAACTCCAGTAAAACACTAGTAAGTAATCGTAATTAGTACGAATGACAGCGTTGGCCCGCCAATTAACAAAAAGTTAATCTAGGAAATAATCTGTGACTACTGAGACTATCGATCACGCTAAATATCATAGGGAAGAAAATAAGTCTAGTGATAATTACTTTGTTACAGGGCATCTTGGGTTTAAAGGTGAGTGGTTGGTGCGCATCTTGGTTGCAATGGGTGCTAGGGTCACTGGGTATTCGCTTGTGCCTCAGCATGTAAGCGTGCCACCGGAACCAGTGGAACACTCGAGGGTGGTCAACATAATTGGCGATGTCTTAGATCACAATAGCCTGACGGCGGCGCTTCAGAGTAGTGGTGCATCGATTGCATTTCATCTCGCTGCCCAGCCTCTTGTAAGGGTTGGCCAAATGCATCCGTATGATACCTTTCTGACTAATGTTATGGGAACCGCAAGTTTTCTCGACGCTGTTGGAAGAACTCCCTCGGTGAGAGCTGCCGTTGTCATAACGAGCGATAAGGTCTATCGCGGTCGCATGGAAGGCAGAGCTCACGTTGAGAGCGATGAACTGGGTCCCTGTGACCCATATGGGGCAAGCAAGGCATGCGCAGAACTGGTTTGCAGGGCGTACGCTTCGCGGTTCCTTAACGATGGTGGCCCAGCCATTGCCACTGCGCGCGCTGGCAACGTTATTGGCGGTTGCGATTGGTCATACGACCGGCTGGTGCCGGACGTTGCGCGGGCCCTGTCGTCTGGCCGTCGATTGAGGCTTCGAAGTCCACGTGCAACGCGTCCATGGCAGCACGTCTCAGACCCTGTTCGCGGTTACATTCGGCTCGGCGGCTTACTGCTTCGAAATCCTGAAATGTCTGGCACATCGTGGAATTTTGGGCCCACCTTGGGTGACACGATGGAAGTGGAGAGTGTCGTTCAGGCATTCGTCCAGGCTTGGGGCGGGTCCGCTCAGGGATTCGGGATTGACGTTCATTCTGATTGGGTCCGTGAGAGTGAGTTTCTCGCGATTGATTCGACTGTCGCGCGGTCGGAATTGGAGTGGGAACCCGCCTACTCGGCTCATGATGCAGTCCGTGCAGCGTCGATGTGGTACCGCGCCTACCATGAGCGTGCTGACCACGCTGGTGTCATGGCGTCGCAAGTTGCAAGAGCGGTAGATAGTGAGCTTGGGCTGCTCGAGGCGTAGCTGCGCCTTCGCCGGGTCAGCGGTTGACGTCCGAAGACTAGGTAGGCACACGGCTTCTCATTGAAAGGCGATGTCGTTGTGAATGAATTGCGGGCGGAAATCAGGCAGCGTGTCCTCGCAGTTCATGACGCCGAGAATATAGCTCTGCCGTTCGTTCCTGGGAAGTCTCCGGTCCCCGTCAGTGGACGGACGTTTGACGGGACGGACGTTGCCACGCTCGTGGAGGCCTCCTTGGACTTTTGGTTGACGGCAGGCCCATATGCTGAGAAATTTGAGGAGAAGCTATCCCGATACGTTGGAAGTAGATATGCTATTCTTTGTAATTCCGGATCATCCGCGAATCTGTTGGCGATATCTGCACTGACATCACGGTCTCTTGGTGACCGGGCGCTCGTGACTGGTAACGAAGTCATAACCGTTGCAGCCGGTTTTCCTACTACTGTGAACCCAATCATACAGAATGGATTGGTTCCAGTATTCGTAGATGTTGATTCCGCTACATTAAACATTAGGGTAGACCAACTTGAGGCTGCTGTCTCATCCCAAACACGTGCCTTAGTGATCGCGCACACGCTTGGCAACCCGTTCAATATTCGTGCCGTAAGTGCCTTCTGCAAGAAGTACGGATTGTGGCTCGTTGAGGACAATTGTGATGCCCTTGGATCACAATATGGTGGTGCACGCACTGGCACGTTCGGTGACTTGGCGACGGTGAGCTTCTACCCGGCGCACCACATCACTACTGGGGAAGGTGGTGCCGTCCTTACGAGTTCGCCCCTGCTGAAGAGAGTGGTGGAATCTTTCCGGGACTGGGGGCGACACTGCTGGTGCGCTCCCGGAGAAGCAGGGACGTGCGGTAAGCGATATGAATGGCAGCTTGGGCAGCTGCCAGTAGGTTATGACCACAAGTACGTGTACAACGAGCTCGGATACAACCTCAAGATGACTGACTTGCAGGCGGCGGTTGGTCTATCTCAAATGGGAAAGTTAGACCAATTTGTTAGGCGTCGAATTGAGACGTGGAATTACTACAGGAGTGAACTTGAGAGGTTCTCCGACCATCTTCAACTCCCGGCTGCAGAGATTGACGCTTCGCCAAGTTGGTTCGGTTTTTCAATGGGAGTGCGGTCGACTTCCTACACGCGACACGATTTAGTGACGTTTCTAGACGGGCGCAAGATACAGTCTAGGTTCGTATTCGGTGGAAATATGGTTAGGCAGCCCTCGATGGAAGGCCGGCATTGGCGCGCGGTTGGGGAACTTCCTAATAGTGATCAAGTGATGAATGATCACCTCTGGATTGGCGTCTATCCGGGTGTCACGAATAGCATGAGAGAGTTTGTAGTCGAGACATTGGCTGACTTCCATCGGGCGCTCTAGGTGCAACCAATGAAAGTGGTGCTGTTAGCGGGTGGGTTGGGAACACGGTTGGCCGAGGAAACCGACGTGAAACCAAAACCAATGGTCGAAATAGGTGGGATGCCGATTTTGTGGCATGTTATGAAAATATATGAGGCGCATGGCTTTAGAGAGTTCATAATTTGCCTTGGATACCGCGGATACATGATCAAAGAGTTTTTTCAAAATTACTATATGCATAGATCGAATGTTACTTTTGATTTCGCAGAGAATCGGGTTACCTACCATGAATCCGAAGCGGAACCGTGGCGAGTTACTCTCGTGGATACCGGAGAGGCAACGCAAGTTGGAGGCCGTATTCAACGTATTTTGCCATTTGTCGAAGGCGACGAAGCGTTTTGTTTGACATATGGTGATGGTGTCGGTGATGTGGACGTTTCGGCAGCCGTTGCGCTTCATAAATCCGGAGGTCGCTTGGCGACCATCACTGCCGTCCGCCCTCCGGGGCGATTTGGATCCCTTGTACTTGATGACGCGCGAGTGTCGAGATTTCGGGAGAAAGCGGAAGGGCAGACTGATTGGATCAATGGCGGCTTTTTCGTCCTGTCACCAGAGATTGGAAGGTATCTCAAGGGTGATGACACGGTTTGGGAGCGTGAGCCGCTCGAGAAGCTGGCGCTGGATGGCCAGTTGGGCGTTTTCCGTCATGAAGGGTTTTGGCATCCATTGGACACGCTTCGCGACAGACGGCATCTCGAGGAGTTATGGGCTTCAGGCATCCCGCCTTGGAAGATTTGGTGATTTGCAGACTTGTAACACTAGTTTAGGAATGCTGGTTTCGAAGCCTTAGATTGTTCGGTTCTTGTGACGCATGATGCGAAACATTATAGTAGTGCGGTTGTGTATGAACGACCTTGCTCGTTTATACTCGACGAAAAACAAGAACACTAGACTTATGTATTTGGATCAAAAAATCTGATCACAATTTATAATGCTTATAACATGTAGGTCTAATATCCTGATACAGCAGTGTGCTAAATCCCCAAAACCAGATTAAGGGATACAATGCATTCTTGACTCATATCTTATGTATGTTATGGCAATGATGATTTACATGCGGTTGAAAATGCCATACTCGGGCTGTAGTGTGTTGAGGAGGCTTGCATTCAGATCCGCATACGGTGCTCCTAGCTAACCCCAAGGGGGTTAATGTCCAAGGTGTTTCGACGATTGATGGCAAACGTGAGGCCACGGCCCGCGAATGCAAGCCCGTTTGGCTGAGGGTGACATGTTCTCCCGATGAGAGTACTACTTACAGGTGGAAGCTCGTTTACTGGATATTGGTTTGCAAAGGCGCTTGTGGAAGCGGGGCATGAGTTAACTTGCACCTTGCAGGGGGCGCTGGGTTCGTACTTTGGTGTGCAGCCGCGAGGTGAGCGCGTGAGACGACTAGCCCTTCTCGCAAACGTGCACGAAGGGACCTCTTTTGGCGACCTCAACTTTCTAAGGCTCGTTGACGGTCGGCCGGATGTGATTGCACACCACGGTGCATTGGTCAAAAACTATAGGAGCCCCGACTTCGACCTTTTAGGGGCTGTTGCAGCAAACACCAGGAATTGTCGCGAAGTACTGACACGGATGGCCTCCGTCGGCAGTTCGGCCCTAGTGATTTCGGGGACGTTATTCGAGCCTCGAGAGGGACTGGGTACCGAGCCCGACACACCTATCACGGCATATGGCGTGTCTAAGGGGCTCACTTCGGACATCTTCCGTTGGTACGCGCGTGAGGTCGGGATCAGGATGGGGAAGTTTGTGATGCCAAATCCATTCGGTCCGCTTGAAGAAGAACGCTTTTGCCGCTATGCATATCAGTGCTGGCTCTCAGGGGAGGTAGCTACGGTCAACTTTCCGGCGTATGTGCGTGACAACATCCATGTCGGCCTGCTCGCTCGTGCGTATGTCCGCTACCTCGAGGACACTGCAGCTGGGACCTCGCCGCACACAATAGGGCCCAGTGGATACGTAGAAACGCAGGCAAACTTTGCGCAACGGCTATCCAGAGAAGTAGGTACGCGCCTGGGGCTGAGGTGCGAGCTTGCTTACGCCGAACATATTCGTTTTGACGAACCTCGGATTAGGGTTAACGCTACGGACGGCGCGATGTACGTAGGAAATTGGCACGAAGAACGCGCCTGGGACGAGGTTGCTGAGCATGTTCGTTTGAGCTCATATTGACATTACAGGAATTGTACAAATATAATAAATATTTAAAAATATAGCTTAAGTAACTGTACGAGAGACCAAAAACTGGATTAATAGCTGTGTAATGTCCGAAAATACCGTTTTGGAAATCCCTTCTGTTGCGCCAGAGCTTAGTGCCGCCAAGGATGTATCGTCGTCCGATGACTTTTCTGAACTATCGAGGCTTCCACCTCAAATGTTGACGAGATGAGCTAGCATGGCGTGGTCCTGGAAGTGGATGCACGTCTCTTTGTGTTTGTATCGATTACCACAAATGTACTAATATTAGTCTATATTAATTAGATATATTTTGAGATATTATACAAAAAAGCGCTTATTGTGCACAATAAAAAAATGCTCACACATAACATAAAATAGTTAATAAAATTTACAAATATCAACTCTGTTGCTAAAAAATCTAATAATAGTCAATAAAAAAATTTAACATAGAAACATGAATATACTCACAATAACGCCCGCGGAACCCGAATACCTCCCGCCACTTCGGATTGGGGAGACGCAAGTGGTTGCGGGCTGCCATTGGCCAGATGCTTCTGACAACGTTCAGATTGCCTCCGTTCGGACTCCCGTCGGCGTCTTTGACTCACGGACCATCATCAGAAAACTTGGACTTTGGCGCCCTGACATCGTCGTGGTCGTTTTTACGTCCTTCAAGACCGTGCTCCCGTGCAACCTCGGTCGGTTCGGATGTCCAGTCGTACTGGTCGCTGGAGACACGCATCACGGACCAAGTCCGCTTCAGGCACTTCTGGAGTTCACCACAAATGAACACTTTGATGCTTGCCTTACGACGAACGATCCTCAGCACGCCCACTGGGCATCGCAACTTGCTGGAACCCGGGTTGGGTGGTGGCCGTCACCTGATGTCGAGGCGTTTGAAACAACCTTTCTTGACAGTGAATTCCGTGCCCGAGATGCGTTGTTCGTAGGGCAGGCCGGACGTTGGCATCAGCGGAGGCAGGGATCTCTTCGCCTCCTATGGGATGCGAAGCTTCCGGCGCGCTTGGTGCGGTTGCCGATGCGGTTTGCATCACGCCTATACGCACGGTCGCTGGTCAGCCTCAATCTCACCCTGAACGGCGATACGAATGCACGCATATTTGAGGTGCTAAGTTCCGGAGGGTGTCTCGTCACAGACCGACTTGAACAACAAGGTGGGCTT
>Ga0114972_10004576_pt1 | contig 10287 bp, 10 predicted proteins | sample M_140807_EF_Meta_FD_87354 | JGI IMG/M metagenome (GOLD analysis project Ga0114972, IMG submission 87354) | Freshwater microbial communities from Lake Montjoie, Canada to study carbon cycling - M_140807_EF_MetaG | ecosystem: Environmental > Aquatic > Freshwater > Lake | place: Lake Montjoie... | reverse complement strand
GAAATGCCCGGCCCACTCGCTGAATGGCCGGCACTTCCTTTTTGTTCCCAAAAGTGCAAAACCATTGATTTGGGGCGTTGGTTGGGAGAAAGGTACCGCATGCCTTCGGGTGGCCGTACCGAAAGTACAGAATCCCCATCCGATTCAGAAGAATAAGCTTACAATCATCGGACCTTGGTCAAGGTCACTGAATCAGCGTTGAAGTCCGCCTCGCCACTTTCACACCGCAATTCAAGTACCAACGTAACAGGTCCAGACTGCTCCACTTTCAATTCATGCACCAGTTGAGTCCAACCAACAGTTCCCACTAGGCTGTTGGCCCGGGACATGCCCGATTGCCGAATCCCTGCGCCTGTGTAAGCTTCTTGGCGGCCGATCACGTTGCGCGTTCTGGTCTGCGCCTCAAACCGGTAAACACCAGGTTCAAGCGCGACCACTTTGCGAAAGCTGGCAACACCTTGTCCGCCAAAAATCCGCAAGAGCGGGAGATTGTTTTCCTGTGCGATTTCAGCCTTCAGGGGTCCCTGTTCCGCGCTGACAGAAAAACCTTTCATGCGCAAAGGAGACTGTCCTTGAAATTCCGGAGTCTCAGGAATTTCAGACAACAGTTGCTGGACACGAAGAGCGCGCGCAGCAAACCGGCGCTTCAAGTCTTCAGCCTGGCCTTTGAGATCGACCATCGGCTTAACCCCCGCGACCAAGGCATCGACACGCGTATTGAATGCGGGAACATCGTGCACCACTTGGTGCAATTTCCGCAAAGTAGACTGGTACTTGACACGCACGCCGGGGCATTCAAAAAGTCTGCCGATCAAAGCCCCGCGGGAGCCGAAAATATTAAAATTAGGATCGCCCCACATCTGATCCATTCCCGACGGCACTAAAATCATTTTTCCGGCGCGGGCAGGGTCGAAATAAATACGGTAATTGTTGACATTGTTCACATACCCGTCCCAATGCGCCATGAAATTTTCCATGGCCGCAAAAGCCAACACTTGGTCGATATCAACAAGCAGATCAAGCTTGGCAAGGCGTTTGACCGGATCCCCTTCCCCCATGGCTGCCCAAACCTTTTTCAAATCCGGCTGGTCGGTTCCCGTTCCTTCCAGCAGTTTTTTGCCCCCATCAAGGTCTTGACAAAAACCACCGTCGTAAAAGTTACCGTCATTTCGACCAAATTGCCGCTTAAGCCACGGCTTATCGAACCCCTCCACCAGCACAAATAGGCCAAGATCTCGCCCATTCAGCTTGAGCCAACCATGCCGCGCTCTGGTGGCTGGCAAGCCAGCCTTGATGAACAACCAGCGGGCCATCGATTCGTGAAGATACCCTCCATCCTGCACCGAATTATTCAGATGCCATTTGTCCATACCATGGAAATTCTGCTTTTTCTTGTACTTGTCCATGTTGATAGTCAGCGCCGGACGGTCGTCAAAATTGCGAAAACTTCCCGCGGAGCCTTTTAAATGCAGCCCTACTTCCAAAGGCACAGAAGCGCCCACGGCGCCAATACGGTATCCAATCAACTGTTTTTCGGCCATTTGGGCGCGCACATAAGCTCGCGGATTTGCCTGTAGCGCGTTTTTTTCTGTTTGAGACACATTGATTTCAATAAACGATATGCCCGGCGAATCCATGAAATCGCCAGTGGCATCGGCAGGTGTGAAAACAAGGGTGAGTAGGAGAAACTGGCAGCCAGCAGTGAACATGGGCCTTATCCTTAAGGGCACCCGAACAAGTCAGCGGGGCTTCTGTTTTTGCAGAAGCATGTTCATGGCCTCGGGTGGTGCTTTTTCCAACTCTGGCATCGGCGGAGACAGGCGGGCCGAAACCATTACTAGCTTCTCAACCAACCACGCTTCCTTGCTGTCGGCGCGATCAACAGGAGCACTCATAACCAGTTCGGCCAACCCAGTGTAACGGGGCAGCATCATGATTTTCACAGGCAACCGGACTGCAATACGGCCGTCACGCACAGTTGATGGGGCAAGCGGAGCCTGCTGAATACTGATCCAGGGGAATGGCGGGCCGGCAAAATCGATATCCCAAGCCGCCTTGAAGTACGTGAAAAATTCTTTGCGTACATCCTCGGAGCACCAAAACACAGGTGGTTTGGCTTCAATAAGGCATGGACTAGACGATCCATCCATTGTTCTGAAATAGAGCGCCATGGCCGGGTTATCCGGCTTCACAAGCGGTATGCGCGAACCGGGAATGGTAAGGCTGTAGGCGCGAGGAAAGTTACGTTTCTTCGGATCCATCGCATCGATGAATTCCGCGCCGGCCCTTCGCGCCATTTCCACACGGAGCGCCCGAGCTTTACCAGCGGGCTCGAGGTCGGGTGAACCGCGTCCAACTGAACTTGTGATCTGGTGCTCGCGAATTTGCCACTTTTTGAGAGGGGGCAAATTCGCCATGGAGCCATGCAGCCTGGCGCCGAGTTTGAACCGCGCCTGTGAGGTAGTCACCTCAAATTCCAAGCCTACCAAATATCCGTTATCGATATATTCCGGTTCAGTCACCGATTTCAAACGCCATTTCGCGTTGGCATCCACCTCGGAAAGTAGCTGAACAAGTGGGCTGCTCAAAAATGCCGTGTAGAGGCCTGTGCTGGTCAGATCGTTGGGCCGGTTGTGATCGACCTCAAGCTTGGCTCGCACATCGGCACGGTCGCCTTCTAAAGATGGCCTCGACCCGGGCGGGAGCGTGAACACAAAAGCTCGATCGATTTTTTCCGGATCCTGACTCGCAATCAACGCCATCCATTCATTCACAAAACCCTCGGAGCGAATGCGCAACGCAAGTACGGTGGCTCCGTGGTAAGCCCCGTACAGCATCATCGACCCTCCCGACAGGAGTAGTCCGATCCAAGCCAGATTTCGGCCGGACATCGCGCCTTGTGAGCCTGCAATCGTGCGGATGGCGACCCACCCGCACAACAAGCCCGCCAGCGGGACGAATCCAAGTCCCATATATCCGGTAGGAAGAAGAAAACTGACATCCCTGAACAGGGCAATGGCAAAGCCAAACCCCATGACAAGTGCTGTCACAGAGCCCAGTGCTAAACTGGCAACTGCCAGCAAACTCAACCGGCGGTAGCCAGAAACCATCTGATCAGAATAAAAACCGTCGGGATTATCGCTCATAATGCAAATCCACCCGGAAAGCGCCCATGAAACCGTTGGTTAATCAGCGCTCAAGTCGCCCGAAATATCACCCGCCATGGCACGTCGGGCTGCTTCCTGAGCCCCCAGCACACTCTGCTTCATGGCAGTGCTGGTATCGAGCACAATCTTGCCCTGTTTGATTTCTTCAATGATCAGGCCCAAGCGATCAGGACCGCGGTAATCCACCTGCGGCCTAGCGTTGCGCATCAATTCTGCCATACGCTTCTGGATGAGAGTGGACAGCTTGAAGCGTCCACCCACCATGTTGATGAGAGCCTCTTCCTTCAGGTCGTCGTGCATGCCCAATCCTCCTTCAAAAGAGTATCATAACCAGAATCAACAAGCCTGTGTGAAGAACCTTCCCCAAATCGTGGCTAATCGGTCAATTGCTTCGACCAAATTGTCGTTGATCAAGGTGTGCTCATATTCATGGGCGCACGATAACTCCAAAGCGGCAGCTTGAAGTCGTCTGGCGATAACTTCGTCTGAGTCAGTACCGCGAAGTCGAAGCCTGTTCTCGAGTTCCTCGACCGGCAAAGCAATGAAAACCGAGCTATCAATCCGCCTCAAGTCCCGTACTTTGCGAAATCCTTGAACATCTATGGCTAGAACCGTGGCCATTCCTTGCAGTGCATTGGCGTCCACTAGCCGGGCCGGAGTGCCATAAAGGTTGCCATGAACCTCGGCGTATTCCAGAAACCCACCCTGAGCCAGTTCGCGTTCAAAATCATCACGTTCCATAAAATGATAATGAATCCCGTTCAACTCTCCCGCGCGTGGCGGCCGCGTTGTCGCTGAAACCGACTGCCGGATACGCCAGCCTGTTTTGCGGATCAAACCGGTGAGCAGCGTGGTTTTTCCCGCACCACTTGGACCCGAAAGCACAAAAAGCGGGGCAGACGTGTCACTCGACATTCTGCACCAATTCCCGAACCTGTTCCAGAATAGATTTGATGTTAACCACCCGGCGAGCGACTTCGACATCTGCCGACTTGCTGCCAATGGTGTTGGTTTCACGCAACATCTCTTGAAGCAAAAAATCAAGCTTGCGACCGGGGCAATCAGCTTCGTCCAGCAATGCGAGAAATTGGTCAAAATGGCAATTTAAACGAACCAATTCCTCGGCAATATCCAGCTTTTCCGACAGCAGTGCCACTTCCCGAACCACGTCACCACGGGAATGGTGCGGGTCGAGGCCGGCATGGGCGAGGGCTTGTTGCACTTTTTGCGTCAACCGCTCCGCATGAGATTCAACAATGCGCGGTGCGCGTTCTGATATCGCACGCACTTCCGCAATCAGCCGTTCGCGTCCCAGCACAAATTCACGCCGCATGGCCATGCCTTCCGATCGGCGCATGGTCATCAAATTGTTCATGGCCTCATCAAGAATCGTCTCTACCTGTGGCCAAATGGCAGAATTGTCGACCGAATCCCCCGCTTCTGTTGTCGTTACACCAGGCAGGGTCAACAAGGCAGCAATCAAGGATGGGTCCAATCGTCCATGTCCAAGCCGCTCGACGCGCGTTCCTAGTTGCTCGACATAGGCATCTAAAACGTCGACATTGATGCGGCCGGGTGCCAGATCGCGGTCGAAACGAATATCAATATTTACATTCACACTGCCGCGTTTCACAAACCGGCGCGCGACACGTTCAACCTCGGCTTCTCGAGCCTGAACCCAATCTGGGCCCCGCACGGTAAGCTTCAGGTGACGGTGATTGACAGAACGAACTTCCACGGCAAGCATCACGCCATTTTCATGGCGGCGCGCTTCGCCGTGGCCCGTCATGCTAATCAGCATGGCTGGGGGATGTGTCATTTTTCCGCGCCGGGGTCAACCAGGGGTGTCGGGCCGGTGGGTTCCATTACTTCGCCAATGGAAGGCTGATCCTGAACCACGGTTCGTGGCACATAAGCCACCACAAACATCACCAGCAGCAACCAAACAGCCGCAAGGCCAACGGTGTACCACGTGAGCTGGTCAGCACTTCGGCTACCAAACGCACTCTGACCGCCAGGACCACCAAAAGCGCCAGACAAACCTCCGCCCTTACCGCTTTGGATAAGAATGAAGAAAATCAGGATGACGCTCAAGAAAATGATCAAACTGTTCAGAATGAAGGTGATCCAATCCGCCCAGAGAGTTACCACCATGACATGCCCCGTGAACCATTCGTAAACCGAAGTCCTATTCTATCAAGGATGTGGCCTCGCGGAAGGCTTGATCCGCCCGGAAAGGGCACAAGTAGGGAGCGCGTGGAGTGCGGAGCATGGCTATTTCTCTGAAACTTTACTTGCCACGGGCATTACCCGCGGCATTTTTCCTGCTCCTTATATCGGCACTTCCGGGCATTTCTGGTTGTTGGTCCAAACCCGCAGAAACCAAGCAGGAACAGACCGGCGAAATCGTACTCGATGCCTGGGATGCTGCCTATTACCTCGATGGCTCCCGGGCCGGTAATGTCCATACGACTGTCCATCGGTTGCCATCCACCCCTGAGCGATTTCGCACGCGTCTCTACATGGATTTGCGCGTGAAACGGTACGGGCAAGTGGTTCCCATGCGTATGGAACAGACCACTGTTGAAGAATCCACTGGCAAGCTCTTACGCATGGAGATTGTTCAGTACCTCGATCAAGGCAACCAGCGTGCCACCGGTACCGTTGATGGCACAGCCATGGTTATCAAAAGCCAAGGGCAAGCGGCTGAAAGGCGTGTGGAAATCCCTGAAACGGCTATTGGCCCTTGGAAGCAGAACCAGATCCTGCAAGAAAAATCCTCGGTCGCTGGCAATATCTGGAAAATGGACACTTTCGAACTGTCTTTACAGGTTCCCACCATTCTCAGGGGGCGCACGGTTGGCCTAGAAAAAACCGATATTTTGGTGGAACGCGACGGCAAACTGGTACCTGAACCTAAGGAATTGGTGCGTTGCGAAATCATTTGCGACCCGGTAACCGTCGGTGGGCAAACCACCCCGCTTCCATCTTTGGATCAGTGGGTTTCCAATAGCGAGGTGGTGCGCTCCCGGGTGGATATGCCCGGGCTTGGGCCGATCACCATGTACAGGGTGCCGGAGGCCTCTGCGCGACGCGAAGACATCTCCGGCGGAGCAGCACTACCTGACCTCGGATCGCAGACCCTTGTATTCCTTGATAGGCCCGTACCCGACATCCATAACCGCAGTGAAGTCACCTACAATTTGAATCTTCCGGGCGATGCCAATCCGCGAACATCGATCGCGCTCGATGACCGACAAATTGCCGGTCAATTGAAAGGCTCCGAATTCGAATTGCTGGTCAAACGCGACCTAGGAACGCCTTCTCCAGCCGCAGGCCCGGCGGCGCTGACTCCGAATTTTTTCCTCGATTCCACCGACAAGGTCGTGGTGGCCATGGCCGCCACATCTTCTGGAAAAACACCGTGGGAAATTGCCGGGGCGCTGGAACGGATGGTGCACGAAAAGATGAGCACCACCAGCGGTATCGGCTTCGCCACCGCCGGTCAGGTTGCGCGCGAACTGCGCGGCGACTGCCGGCAACACGCCATGCTGCTGGCCACGCTTTGTCGGGCGCGCGGGATCCCTTCACGCACAGCCCTTGGTCTGGTTTACATCGTTGATCGCCCCACTGGTCGCCCAGCACTGGGCTTCCATATGTGGACCGAGGTCTATTGCGATGGCGCTTGGCGTGGTCTTGACGCAACTCTGGGAGAAGGTCGCATAGGCCCGGGGCATGTCAAGGTTACAGACACAACCTGGGCAGATGCCCCAAGCCTAGCCCCCCTACTACCCGTGTTGCGTGTAATGGGTCGGCTGAAGGCAACGGTCGTTTCCTTCCGATAATGGAACAGTCGAGGGATTCCAATGCTTGCCATGTGTTTGGTTTCGGTACTGTTTCCTAGCCAACCAATGGCACCTCCAACCGGAGGAGCGGTGGAATTCCGCAATGTCAGGGCAACTCTGGGGCTACTAGGCCCAGCCCGTAAAGACCAACAAAGGTTCCAGCCCGGCGAGTTGATTCTCTTCTCATTCGACCTCGTCAATCTTCAAGCCACCCCCGAGGGGCTTTGCCGCTACGCTTTAGGTGTCGAATTTCTGGATTCCAAAGGAGCCATCCTCTTCCCCAAGGAAGACATGCGCCTACGTGAATCGCAGGCACTGTGCCCACTGGGTGGCGGCCTCGTTCCAACATTTGCATTCGCCGACACCGACCCAGACCTGAAACCCGGCCAGTATATCTTTCGCATGAAAGTGACGGACCGATTGTCCGGCCGGACAGGTACTTTGGAAAAAACGTTTGAAATTGTTCCCCGATCGTTTTCCCTGATAAGGCTCAGCTGGATGTATGCCAATTCGGGAGACACCGCACCCCCACTCGGGGCACCCGGACAAAGTTTTCTGCTGACGTTTGTTGTGTCGCAATTTCAGGTCGACAGCAAAACAGGCCGCAGCGATGTGGAAGTGATGATTAAGGTGATCGATGAAGCAGGGAAGATCGTATCCATGCGCCCATTCACGGGGCAGATTTCCGTGCCAGAAGATGAAGCCCGCCGGTTTCACCTGATCCGTTTCCCATTTCAGCCCAACCGCCCCGGCCAATTCGCACTGGAGATCACAGCAACCGATAGGCTGGCACCCGGCAAGCCGGTCACCACCTCACGGGTGCCGTTCTCTGTCGTGGAATCGCGCTGATCGATCTAATCTGAAGACACCAGATTGACGGATGCCTGCCTGATTGTTCAAATATAGTCAGGTGTGGACTTGGTCGATGTTCATGCTTCCAGTTCCTCAGCAAACTGGCACCCTTCGATCGAATTCCCACCTGGAGGGTGGGATTCCAGCGCCAACCGGATGTTTGATATTGCGTGGCCTGCTCGCCATCGCCTCCGTCCGGAGAGCGTCCAGGAAGGATGTCTTTCATGCTGGTTCTGTCACGTAAAAAAGATGAAACCATCGTCATCAACGGTTCCATCAAGGTGACAATCGTTGAAATTCGTGGAGATAAGGTTCGGCTGGGTATCGAAGCCCCACGCGATGTTGTGGTTCACCGTGAGGAAGTTCTAAACGCCATCGAACAGGCACAGACTCCGCCCTTGGCTGAGTCCATTGTTTCAGAACCGTTGCCTATCCAAGTCAATTGACCGAAAAGTTGCCTAGGTGGGACAGGCATTTAACCGGCTGCGATACCACAAGCATCAAGCTCTGGGTAGAAGTCCCAGCTTGCGTGCCCGGATGCCCAATGTTTCGCGATGAATACCTAATAACTCTGCGGCGCGGGACAAATTGTTTCCCGTCCGCTCCAATGCCAATGTCATCATCCTTTTTTCTGCTTCCTCAAGGTTAAGTGAATCGTCGCTTGAACGCACAGTGGTAGTTGCCATAGGCAGGTGCTCGGGCACTATCTCGTCACCATCTGCCAAATGAAATCCAGCTTCAATTACCGATCTCAGCTGCCGAACATTGCCCGGCCATGAATACGCTTCCAGTGCCAATAAAGCCCTTGGCGATAAACGCACAACCCGATGGCACGACAAAGCCAGACGATCAAGAAAATGCTGTGCCAGCAGTCGAATATCGCCAACGCGATTTCTCAAAAGCGGAGCCTCAATAACCACCGGCGCAATGCGGTAGTAAAGGTCTTCACGAAATCGGCCTGCTGCTATCTCCACTTCCAGATTGCGATTGGTAGCGGCAATCAAGCGAACATCCACACGAAGTTCACGCCCTTTCATGGGGCGAATCACACCACTTTCGAGGGCTCTCAGCAGCTTGGCTTGGCAATCCAGCGGAAGCTCACCTACTTCATCTAGAAAAAGAGTCCCTTCATGAGCCTGTTGAAAATAGCCTGCATGCCGGGAATCCGCACCTGTAAATGCACCTTTTTCATGTCCAAACAAGTCGCTTTCGGCCCGCATATGATCGATAGACGCACAATTCACGGCAATCAGTGGGGCCAACCCCCTAGGACCTAAGCGGTGAATGGCTGCAGCAATCAACTCCTTGCCAGTTCCGCTTTCGCCACGCACCAAAACAGCCAAACCACTGACCGCTACCTTCTCGATCTTCCGTTTCAATTCCTTAATGGCCGGGCTTGTTCCGACCAATTGGTCGGTTACCCCCGATCGGGCGCGCAAGCGTTCCAAAGCCGCCGCAAGGGCTGAACGATCCCTATGGTTACTCAACCAGTGCGATGCCATTTGGGCAACAATCTGGGCAAAGTGGGTCTCGCGTTCGAGAAATTTATCTTGCTGACGGTAAAGGTGAACCACCCCCAAAGTACGTGGTTGGGGAGCACGGCTATCAATCAATGGAACGCCAAGGCTGTCGTGAACACGCCTGAGACTTTCGCTGATATCGCCTTCCGTTCCAACAGATGCCTGCCAGACAGGTTTCAGTTCCGTGAGTACCCGACGGTTCAACTCACGGCTTAAAAAACTGTTCCCAGCGAGGTTTTCGGGATATTGAGCTCGAACACGCAATTCTTCAGCTTCATTTCCCAGAAAACCCGTCCATGTGGCACGGCAATGCTTATGAAGAACATTCAGCGTGAGTTCTACCATCGATTCCGCATCGGTGATCAATTCGAGCCGGTCAAGATATTCAACCAGACCTGCCAATGCCTCCGCTTTCGTCCGCGATGAACCTCCAGGCCCGGTTTCAATTTCGAGCAGAACCGACGTGGTTCCAAGGGTAAGGGTGTGGCGCGCTCCAAGCACCATCTCGCCTGTCAGCTGCAAGCCATCCACCAAAATAGGGTTGGTTGTGCTCAGGTTGTGCAGAACCCACTCATCGCCTCTGGGCGAGATCTCCGCATGGCGACGGCTGACTTGATCATCGACAAACACCAAATCACTATCTGGATGACGGCCAAGGCGAATGATCTGGGAGGTTTGACACTCTAACCTCTCGGGCCGCATGCCTGAATTCCTGCCGTGGCAGAGCAGGCGACGCATGGGGTTTCCGAGATTTTTATCAGCCGATAGTTCCACAAGCACCAACCTCCCTCGACCGCGGCGATGGTAGCCGTTAAGATCCTACACCAAGGCCCCTTAGCCAAGCGGTAAGGCCGCGGATTGCAAATCCGCTACCCCCGGTTCGAATCCGGGAGGGGCCTCTTT
>Ga0114972_10004573_pt1 | contig 10288 bp, 5 predicted proteins | sample M_140807_EF_Meta_FD_87354 | JGI IMG/M metagenome (GOLD analysis project Ga0114972, IMG submission 87354) | Freshwater microbial communities from Lake Montjoie, Canada to study carbon cycling - M_140807_EF_MetaG | ecosystem: Environmental > Aquatic > Freshwater > Lake | place: Lake Montjoie... | reverse complement strand
CCATTGGATTGACAGCTTACACTCCGGCGTAAGGACGTCACGATCTTGCGCAGGACGTCACGCCGCGCAAGAGAGTTACTCCCCGTCCCCATCGGCCCCGCCGGTTCTTTGCTGAAAACGTGAGTCAACTAGCTTTGCGGGAGGGCGCAGAACATCTGTGGTGGCAGGTTTTCACCTGGTTCCATGGCCATTTTTCTGTCGGTTTTGCCTCTTGGGCATCCGTTTTCATCCGCTCAAAAGCAGGTCTCCCTCCGGCAGGAACCCTGCCGGGCGTTTCCCGCCGAAATAGCGCCGGTAAATCCGCACCAATAACAGGAGCCAGCGTTGACTGATGCTTCACTGCTCCGCAGCGGTGGCGATGCGGCTGATTTCCTTGCTGATGGCTGTTATGGCGGCGGTGATAACATCTGCTTTCTGATGCAGAATGCTCACTTTGATGCGCTTTTGGCCGCCGCTTTCCACCCGCCGCCTTACGCCTTGCATCAGCGCTGGACGCGTGGTGATGGCCTCCCGGTTGTGGGTCTCATCGTAAAATCTGCAATAGAGGTGCCACCAGTTGTAGATCAGGGCGATAATGCCGGCCATAATCCGGCTGGGACCTATTTTTTGGGTCATAAAGCCGCACCAGCCCCATTGGTTTTTGGCTTCATCAATGATGTTTTCGGCATCGGCCCGCTCCCGGTAGTGTTTGACGGAGGCGGCATTGGGGAAGCCTCCCTCGCGTTCTTCGCTGACTACGAGCACGGCGATGCGGCCGCTCCACGGACAGGGTTTGGCATCCCAGCCTTCGCCTACGGCGAGCGGGGTTCGAGGTGGTCTTGCCGGCGGCGCTTTTGGCCGCCCACGGGGGCCACGGCGGGGGATTCCCGCACGAGGATGACGCGGCGCATCCGGCTCCAGCCTTTGAGCTGGAGGACGCTTTCCAGACACTGCCAGCCCTCCCCGGCTTCTTCCCAGTGGCTTTGCCGCAGGCTGGTCTGAACGAGGCGTTTGACGTTGAGGGTGTGCTTGAGCTTGAAAAGATAGGGCACCCCGCGCTCCTCGCATTGAAGCAGGATGGTTTCGACGCCGTAGGCGCAACCGACCGCAGGAAGATAGACTGCCGCCAGGCAGCCCGCAGGGCGAAGGCGCAGCCGAGTCAATCGCCCCGGATCATGCTTGGCCAATGCTCGCGGGGCATGCCCCCCAGGATGTTCCAGAGTCCAGGCAGGCCCAATTTCGCAGAGTGTTGCTTGCCAGGCAATACTTCAACGCCGAGACAGAGGAGCAGATTGGCGACGAAATAACTGTGATAGTTGTGGCCGGGACGTCCGGGTTTATGAGGGTTGTAGCCGATATCCGCTCCCTCCTGGTGCCCGTAGAGCGGCTTCACCGTGTTGTCGATATCAAGAATCCACGGCAGGAAGAGGATGGGCGTGACGGCCTCGCGGTTTTGCTTTTCCAACCATGCGAGGGCGGTGGCTTCGTCCATTTTTTTGAGAGCCCGGCGCACCACATCCTCGCTGACGGTGTGCCTCATGCCCAGCAGGCCGGGATTGACGCCATCCCCCCGCAATGAATTCATATGGGCGTAGCGCCAGTGGCCGTTAAGCACGCTGAGCAGGATCGTGCCAATGACGTCTTTGGGTTCACTGGCGTTGTTGCTCTGGTAAGTCAGGGGGATCAATTTGAGGAGTTCCTCCCAGCGTCCCCCTGCTTTTAAAAACTGGAAAAAGAAGAGCAGGGAACCCTCGCGGGTGACTGGTGCCTCATCACACCACTCCGCATGCACCCGTCCCCAGGGCGTATCGACGGGCCACGATCCGGCTGACAGTTTTGCCGGTTTTGCCGCTAAAAAGAGGCTGTCCCAAAAGCCTGCAATCAAGGCCAGTGGCTGCGGCCCGGCCAAAATAAAAAGAGCAGGCGGAGCGTTTTTGCTCCACCTGCCCGGAATGAATGCGCCATGCTGGTTTTTTCCTGACTGACATGACCACAGCCCATCCCTCCCCATCCGTATCATATCAATGCCCCCTCCGTCCAGCGCTTCCGTGCATTTACGGCCCGTTGGAATTCCGCCAGGAGCGCGACCTCTACCAGCGCATCGACCGCCTCCTCCACTCCACCGGTATCGAACAGGCCTGCATCACTGCCGCCTTCGCCCAATCCGGCCGGGACTGGTCCAGCGCCACCCCCGCCGCCATCGGGCGCTTTGGCCGCTACGCCAGCATCGGCCTGCGCTGCGCTGTCGCCCGTTGCCTTACCGGCCTGAGCCTGCGCGGCCTCACCACCCGCGCCGCCGACAGCACCACCCTGGCCTGGTTCCTCGGCACCGCCGACATCATGGGCGTCCGAAGCCCCTCCAAAAGCACCGTCCACCGCCTTGGCGAGCAAATGAACGCCGCCACCCTGCGCCACCTTAACGAACTCCTCACCGCCGCCGCCATCGCCCCCGTCCTTTACCTTGGCGAAACGGCCACCCAGCCCGCCGGGCTCGATCTTCCCGTCGTCCCGGACGACATCTACTTCGACGCCACCTGCCTCAAAGCCCCCATCCACCTGCCCACCGATTGGGTCCTCCTGCGCGATGCCGTGCGCACCCTCATGCTCGCCACCGCCTGCATCCGCCGCGCCGGCCTCAAAGTCCGCATGCCCCAGGAACCCTTGGCCTTTCTTAGCGACATCAACGCCCTCTGCATGCAAATGGCCGCCCAACGCCGCCGCCCTGACAGCAAAAAAAACCGCAAAGCCACCCTGCGGCTCATGAAAAAACTCACTGTCAAAGTCACCGGCCACGCCCGTGCCCACCGCGACCTCCTCACCATCCGGCGCAGTGACACCCCCCTCAGCGAAAAACAAGCCGCCCGGATCACCGCCCGCATCGATAACATCCTCACACAACTTCCCGCCGCCATCTGTCAGGCCCACGAGCGCATCATCGGAGAGCGGCAGGTTCCCAACGGTGAAAAAATCATCAGCCTCTACGATCCCGACATCGACATCATCGTCCGCGGCAAAGCCGGAGCCGAAGTTGAATTTGGCAGCAAACTCTGGCTCGGCGAATTGCAGAGCGGACTCATCGTTGACTACGTCCTGCTGCAGCAAAGCCAGGCCGACACCGCGCTGCTGGCCCCCGCCCTTGAGCGCCTCAAACCCCAGGAAGCCTTAAAGGCCGGCCTCAAAACCGTCTTTGGCGACCGCGGCATCCACAGCGCCGCCAACGAAAAACTTCTGGCAGGCGAAGGCTTGGGCAGCGGCATCTGTCCCCGCAAGCCCGGCGTCCTCGCCCAGCGTCTCCAGGACGAACCGTGGCTGCGGGCCGGGCTCAAGCGGCGCGGAGCCACCGAGACCCGCATCGCCATCTTCAAAAACGTCTTTTGTCAAGGACAGCTCCGGGAAAAAAGCCATGCCCACCGCGAGCTGGCGGTAGGGCGGGCTGTCCTTGCCCACAACCTCTACATCCTGGCAAAACTCCAGATCGCCCAGGAAAAAGCCAGCAGCAAGGCCATCGCCCAAACCCGCGAACGGCGGGAGCGGCGCCGGGCCGCCTGAGCCCGCCTTGGAACCAGCCTCAAAACGGCCTGCCTGTCCAGGCCGGCAGCGCAGCTATGCCCATCAAACCCGCCCCGCTGCCGGATCCACCGCATGGGCAACGGCCCGGAGCACAAATTGATGCTATCGCGTGAAAACCGGGACCTGGAAATTATAAGCCGGGGTGCGGGGTGTTCTGAAAAACCTGGATCTTATAACATCCCCCGGGAGGACGAAAAACCCGGATTTTTGGGACAGCCTCTAAAAAGCACTCACCCTCCGGGTGAGCCGTTTGAGAAGAGACGAGGTCGCTCATGCCCTGCATTTATAATGCTTGGAGCAATTTGGCGATCTTTTAACTCTCGCTTTTAGGCTGAAGGGGCCTTTCCCCAGCCATGAAGAGGCCGGCAACAAAATCCTTAAAAAGCGAAGCCAAAAGTCAGGTGGAAGGCTCCAGCGGCTTCGCCAGGGTGGCGGTCGGGGTTGTAGCCGTAGTCCATGCGCAGGGGGCCGATGGGTAATTGATAGCGGACGCCCAGGCCGACGCCATAACGGAGGTCATCGGTGCTGAAAAGAGCGCTGTCATCACGGCTGATGCTGCCGGCATCGATGAAGCCGGCGATCTCCAGATGGGAGATGATCTCGTAGGAGAGTTCGGCATTCATCACGGTGATGGCGGTGCCGCCCAGCGGCGTGCTGCCACTGGCGGAGCTGGCCCCCATGTCCCGTTCTGCAAAGCTGCGGACGGTGGTGCCGCCGCCGTTGAAGAGTCGCAGGTCGATGGGGAGATCCGCTGGCGTGCCGCTGTTCCGGATGGCGGAGGCGCGGGCGCCCAGGGCGATCCGCCAGGCTCCTCCGAGAGGTTGATACCACGCCCCATTTAGGTCGGTGCGGGCAAAGCCAATGTCTTCCTCCCCGCCCTGATCGAACCCGCCTTCCAGGGCAGCCCCGGCCAGCCAACCGGATTTGGGGTTCAGGGGGTTGTCCCGGAAGTCCAGGGTGAGACGCCCTCCAGCGGAAAGAGTGCCGTATTGATCCGGCCCCAGTTCTTCGGGAGTCAGGACGGCGGTGTCCATGAGGTTGACGGTGATGGAGGAGAAGGCTTCGGCGGTGATGTGGCGGTTGAGGCGCCGGGTCAGACTGCCGTGGAGGGAGAGGGAGCTGCGGGAATAATCCTTAAAGGTGAAGGTCTCGAGTTCGAGGGCGAGCCCAAAGGCATTGCGCGAGCCGAAGAGGGCCGGGTCGCTCCATTGCAGGCTGCCATTGGCTCCGGTGCCGCGGAGTTCCGCGCGCAGGCCGAGAGAATTGCCGGTGTCCATGAAATTGACATGCCGGGCTTCAATCCCGGCGATGGGGCCGTAAAACGTTTCGTATCCGCCGAAAAGGCCCAGGGTTTTGGGCTTGGCCTCGGTGCCGGAAATCCGCAGCGCCAGGGTGTCAGGGCCCAAGGGCTGGGGCTCCACTTCCAGCCGGCTGAAAATGCCGGTGTCCATGCTGCGGCGGTGCAGCAGGTCGAGCACCTCCGGGTCGTAAGCCTGATGGAGGGCGGAGTCGAAGACCGACCGGGCCACGCGCTGGGCGCCGCGGCTCAGGGGCTTGGTTTCGTCAGTGGTGACGGACGCCACGGTGAAGCGCTGGCCGGGTGAAATGGTCAGGCTGGAGGCGAGGGTGGCTTCCACTCCGGTCTCCGTGGGAGGACGGATCGCGGTGGTGACGGCTGCGGCAAACCAGCCCCTGGCTTCCAAATCCCCCTTCACGTCCTTTCTCAGGTTTTCCAGTTTGACCTCGCTCCAGGGCTGACCGGGCAAGGCCCGGATTTTTTCCTGTGAGGCTTTTGACAGGGCCGTGGCATCGCCCAGCACGGAGACCGGGCCGAAGCGGGAAATGGGACCTGGAGTGAGGGCAATGGCAATGTCATTGCTCAGGGCGACCGCATCTTCATTGAAAACAGGAGGCGCGGCCCGGGCTTGGAGATAACCATCCGCCTGGAGCTTGCGGACGACGAGGCCCAGCCCGGCTTCGAGGTCACTTTCGACAAAAGGCAGGGCCTTGGCGAGACGTCCCTCACGCTCCCGGGTCTGCCGCGTCAGGTAGGGGCGGAGCGTATCGGCGGTGTCAGGCGGCACGCCGGTAAAAGTCACACTGCCCATGGTGCGGCGCTGGCCTTCCTGCACGCTCAGGATGGCCGCCGGGCCGGTGAGTTTCCAGTCCACGAGGGCCCTGGGATAACCCAGTTGGAGATAGCGCTGCTGGAGGAAGAAGGCGAGATCATCCGCGAGGGGGGCGGAGACGGTAGGGTCGCCGGAGAGGGCGAGTTGTTTCTCCAGCACCAGCCGGGCGGGGGCAACCATTTCATCGCTGACGCCCTGCAACTGCACCGTCAGGCCACTGGACGCGATCTCCCGCACGGGCTGCGCGTGCAGCGGCAGGAGGCCAGCCAGCAGGGCGGTTAGGAATGCGGCGGGGATTTTCACCGGAAGCGGATCAGGTAGTGCAGCAATCCGCGGAAGGTGCCGGTTTCCCCCACGCGGCCGATGATGCGCCAGCGGGGATTCAGTTCATAGATCGCCGAAACGCCGCGCCGGGCGGGATCGCTGCCGAAGACGGAAAAGTCGAAGGAGAGTTTCGGAGGCTCGTCATCGTCACTGCCGGTGGCGGAGTTAGGGAAAAGCTTCCGGTAGGTTTGCTTGAGGAGGACAAAGGCAGCGCGCCCGGCGGCTTCATCGCCGCTGGAACTGAGATCGGAGGTGGTCACCCCGGTGGCCAGGAGGGAGGCGATTTCCCCTTCCGGCAGGGGCGGGCTGGAAGTGAGACGGACCTTGGGATCCAGGGCGCGGCCCTGCACGAAGACCTGGACGATCCGGTTTCCGGTGATGGATTCACCGGTAATATCGATGGACGGATCAAAAGGCTGCTCCCGGGTAAAGGTCAGGGAGCCATCGGTGATATTGAGCCGGCTGAAGGGCAGCTTGAGCCACATTTCCTCAAGGCGGACCTTGCCCGTCAGCTCCGGTTTGCTGCCCAGGCCGCTGAGTTTCAAATCCGCCACTGCATTGCCCCGGGCGACATTGCCCATGAGGTGGATGGGGTCGCGGGTTTTGATGGCGATATCGAAGTTCCACCGGTCAAAGGGGGGCGGGAGGGCAGGGGCTCCCTGGGTGCCGAGGGTGGTGGAAGGCGGGGGCGGCGGGAGATCATTGGGCAGGGAAAGCGGCAGGAACTCGATTTCCTTGAAAACCCGGCCGCGCACAAAATCCACCTGCCCGCGCAGGCCGGCGCGGGAGAACGGGCCCTGGCAAGTGATGGCGGCATTGGCACGGAGGGAGAGGTTTTCATCGCGCAGGACGAGGATTTCATCCGCGCTCAGCTTCAAGTCGAGCCGGGGGTCCAAGGGGTTTTCCAAGCCCGCGCCCCCGCTGAGCTGGAGCCGCCCGCCGGCCAGCATAACGGATACTTCGTCGAGGGTGAGTCGGTGTTCATCGACCCGGAGTTTCAGCTTGAGATCCTTCACGGTGGGCAGGGAGCCGGAAGTAAAGGACGCGCCGGAGGCCAGCACGCTGGCTCCTCCCTGCCAGATGGGTTTGCCCACGGTGCCGCTCACGGAAAAGTCCGCAGCGGCGGTGCCATCGACCTTCCGCAGCACTGGAATCCATGAGGGGAGAAATGCCAGGGAAGAAGCGGGCAGCTTCAGTTGGGCGGAAACCGGCAGCTGCGCGGCAAGGCCGGGCTGCGCCATCAGCGAGGCCAGGTTGAGCGGCAGGCTGGCGGTGAGGGTGAGCGGCTGCAGGGGAAGCTGGCGGGCGGTGCCATCAAGGGTGAGGCGGCCCTGCTGCAGCTGGGCGCTGAGGGTGGCACTGGCGGGTTCCAGCCTGGGGCCGGGGGCGGGCTGGAGCGGGGCGACCTTGGTGGCTGCGGCGCTGAGCTTTCCTTCCAGTCTCTGCAGGGTGCCTTCAAAGTCCGCTTCTGCCTTCAGGATTCCTTTGACCGGGAAAGTCCTGCCCAGGGCGGTGGCTAGTTTTTCAGCGTCCAAGGCGTCCATTTTCAGGTGCAGGGAGAGGGGCGATTCCGGAGGCAGGGTGCCATCGTGGAGCGGAATCCTGGCAGATAACCCGAGTAGTTGCTGGTCCTTGGCAAAGGCGGTGAGGCGGGGCACCTCGAGGTGCCATCCGTTGTAAGTGGCGCTGGCTTCGGCACGCCAGGGTCCGGCGGAGGCCTTGAGTTTTCCAATGCGTGCTTCGCCGCCGGTTTGGAAAAGATCCAAGGAGAGCGCGAGGGCTTCCGGAATGCCATCCATGCGGAAATTGTCCACCGTGAGCGCTCCATTGCTCACCATCTGCAGGGGGTGCAGGCAGCCGGTGCCCTGCCAATCGAGTTCCGCCTTTCCAGTCCGCAGGGCAGGGCCGCCGGATTGGGTGCTCCAAGCGGAGAGCCGGGCGATCTCCGGAATCCTGACCAAGGCGGTGCCGGTAAGGGGCAGGGTGGGATCCGCCAGGTTCAGGGTGCCGGTGGCGTCGAGCCGGTTTTCGGCGTCCAATTCCAGCACCAAATGTTGCAGGTTGATGGCTCCTTGCCTGGCATCGGCGTGGAGCGATAGCTTTTGCAGGGAAGCCTGCTGCATCTTCACGTCACCGGCTTCCACCGTGGCGTTGCCATTCAGCGATTTCCAATCGCCCGCCTGCCATGCCGTGAGGGATCCGGTGGCGCTGCCGGATGATTGCACGCGGCCCGCGCCGGGCCAGGGCAGACCGGCGCGGACTTCGGCTGGCACGGTGCTCAGGTCCTGGGCATCAGCCTGCCACGTGACGTCCAATTGGCGGGCTCCCTGCAGTTCCAGCTTTCCGGAGGCACTGAAAGTGTTTTGGGCATTCAAGGTGACTTGTGCCGCGTCCAGAAAAACCACGTCATCCACGAGGTGGGCGGTGGTGGTGACCTGCTCCACGGGGATCCCTTGAACCTTCATCGCGCGACCGTTCACTTGAGCGGAAAGCCCGCCAAGTTTCCTGCCGCCAAACGCAACCTTGCCTTCCGCGGCCACGTTGCCGGAGATTTCCAGGCCGGCGGGCAGGGCTTCGGACAACTGCGGAGAGGCCACGGCGAAATCCAGCGCGCCGTTCACCTCCGCAATCTTTGCCCAGGATTCCGGCAGGGAGGTGCCGCCATTGACCTTCAGCACGGTGCTGCCCAGGGCGGCGTTCAGTTGCGTCAGGGTGGCCTTGCCCTGGCTCATGGTGGCTTCCAGGGAGATGGGGGAGATGCCGGTGCCCTTGATGGAAAAGCTGGCATCCTGAAGCGTTAGCCGTGTCTCCAGCTGGTCAGGCCTCAGGACGGGGCCTTTCACGGCCAGGGTGAGGTTTCCTCCCTGCCACGCGGTGCTGCCGGAGGGGATCCCCCAGAAGGCGAGGGTTTCCTGACTGACGTTGGAGGCCTGCAGGTGGAGATCTGCGGTGGTGGAGGTGAACCATGCGCCGGAGGCTGCGCTCAAGTTGATCTGCGCGGGCCCCTGATGCGCTTTGATCACGACGGCGGCTTCCCCGTTGGCGAGCTTGGATAAATCGAGCACCAGGCTCTCGATCATCAGGCCGGGTGCCAGGGTCAGCTGCGTGAGGGTGAGTTCCTGGGGTTTGACGCCAGTGCTGCCGCTGACATTTTCCAGGCGCGGCGTGCCCGGCAGTTCCAGCAGGGCCGCGCTCAGGATTCCGGGGGCGGTGGGGTCCAGCACGAGGGAAAAATCCCGGATGAGGAGTTGGCCGTGCGGCAGTTTCAGGCGCACGGTGGCATGCTCGATCCGGATTTCAGGCAGGACCACCGCCGGGAGTTGAGGCTTGGTGCGGGGCTTGGAGGACTTCGGCTCCGCGTCAGGCGGGCGTGGTTTGCTGAGGTCCAGCTCCAGTTCCAGATCCTGCACCACGAGGCGTTTCAACACCTTGCCCGGCCCCCCACCGCGCAGGGCCCATAAATCGTAGTCGAGCGCGGCGTGGCGCAGGGTGACGGATTGCAAATCGGAGCGGTCGTTGCCGTGCAGTTTCAATTCATCAATGACCAGACCGCTGAGCAGCGTGCCGGAGGTTTTCCACGTGCCGGTGATGCCGGCTTTGGCCAGGCCACTGGTGCCAAAATGCTGGATGGCCCAATGCCCGAGGGGACGATGAAAAAGAATCAGGACCAGCACCACCCCCAGGCAGAGCATCAAGGCACGCCGCAGCCAGCGCCGGCGTTTCCGCGGCACTGGAGCAGCCGGGGGGATGGACGCAGCAGGCATGTTGAGGGGGATCGTGATCCCTATTCCCGAAAGTTCAAACGGCATAGCACCCACTTCAGAGGTGGAATGGGGAGAAAGAAGACCGGCGGAAAACACTGTGGCAGGATGGCTCAACGTGTGAAAGGATTCCCGGTCTGCCCATCGTTTTCCTTTTACTGCCATGTCTGAACCCGAAGCTACTCCCGTCCCGCCAGTCACTTCCCCCATCCCGGCCCCCAGTGCTGAGCCGCAGTTGGTCATCCCCAAGACGGGATCACACGAGCCGCATTCCATGACGATCCGCATCTGGCCGAATATCCCGATGCTCTACCCCATGGCACTCGCCGCGTTGCTCTGCGGTATTTTCAGCCTGATGTTTGGCTTGGATAGTGAGTTGAAGCGCATTTCCACCCCTCCGGCGGCTGTCGCGACAGCGGCGCAGGATGGCAGTGTCACCTCCCTCACGCCCGCAGAGACTCGGGTGGAGTTCGCGGAAATTTCGCAACGCCTTAAGGTCGAGCAGGTGATCGCCCTGGTCTTCCT
>Ga0114972_10004572_pt1 | contig 10288 bp, 9 predicted proteins | sample M_140807_EF_Meta_FD_87354 | JGI IMG/M metagenome (GOLD analysis project Ga0114972, IMG submission 87354) | Freshwater microbial communities from Lake Montjoie, Canada to study carbon cycling - M_140807_EF_MetaG | ecosystem: Environmental > Aquatic > Freshwater > Lake | place: Lake Montjoie... | reverse complement strand
TGAGGATCTTTCAAAATTTTAGGATTCATGGTCTATAAAGAACCCTAAAATGGAGCGTAATGTCAAGCGATCTCTAAAAATAGAACTATCGGAAATTTCAAGTGTTTCAATGGGTTGCGGAATCAGTTGACCCCGCACAAAAGCCTAACTTAAATCACATCTCAATTTTAAAAAGCCTTCGAAGAAAGCGGGAGAGCATGCAGTTAAGCCTAGATCTAGATGAGTACGTTATTTTCGATTTGGAAACCACCGGGTTATCACCTTGGGGTGGGGACGAGATCATTGAAATTGGGGCCATGAAAATTTGGGGACAAAACCTAAATGATGTTCAAACCTTTCATTCCTTGGTTAATCCTAAGCGACTCATTCCGCCTGATGCGACCAAAGTGAATGGGATCACAAATGAGATGGTATCAGAGGCTCCGGTTATTGAAGATGTGTTTCCTAGGTTTATGGATTTTGTGGGTAATTCATGGCTTGTCGCTCAAAACGCCCGATTTGATATGTCGTTTGTGATGAAGTACTTGATGCAATTTCGAATTAAGCGCCAATTAGAAGTTTATGACACCATGATATTTTCGAGACGGGCTTTTCCTGGGGAAAGCAGACACAATTTAGATGCGATTTGCCATCGGCTCGGTTTTAAAATTACCCCTGAGGAGAGACATCGATCGATGGGAGACGTGAAGTTAACCGCTCAAGCTTTTTTTGCTTTGCGAGATAAGTTGGGTGGCAATTTGCCAGCGCGCGAAAAATATTCAGTCTAAATCTTAATTCGTTAATACTGTAAATTTCGGGAAGTCCCACTTTAATCGAAGTGTTTGCGGATTTGTTGTGGCGACGGTTCTAGTGGCTTCGGAACATGGGAGAATATCAACCTGGGGCAGGGTTTGGTGTACTAACCAGAAGATCTCTTGAATCGAATCCGGATATCCTACGACCCTTTTTAAATGGGCGGATTTTTCATTGGTGTCTCCACAATTATAAATTTGCAGTGACTTAGTTTGTGGTGAACCTACAGCTTTGATAATTTCTACGATCTGTTTTTGGGGCTTATGCCAAGACCACCAATTTAACTGTCCAGTTTGATAAAAAACCAATGCGCTTGAGGCTAATACGCTAAATACCAGAGAGTTTCTGATGAGTGGCTTGTGGATCAAACTATTTGGAAATCCAAATCCTATTAGAAAAGCGAAATAGACCCCGGGTGCTAAGAGCCAGCCGGGTGAAAAGAAACCGTGGCCCATGTAGGTTACGAAAAAAGGGATGAAGAACAGAAGGTACCAACTTCGAGTTAGAACTTCTCGGCTGCATTTGGCGAATGGGACCTTAACTGAAATAGCACCTATCCAAATAGAAAAAAGAGGCAAAAGAAGTGATAAGAGTAAAAACAGTATCGGGAGTAGAATGAATTCTATATTAACTTGAGGTTTGTAGCCTGGATTAAAAGGAATAAGGAAAAGTCGGAAGTAAAGATAACAAATCGTGATTAGTCCAAACGGAATGAGTAAGGAAATCTTAAATTTTAAAGATCTTTTTTGTGAGGTCGAATTGTTGAAAAGCAGTATGAGTAAAAAAGGCAAATGGAAAATTGCAGCCTCTTTAAATCCCAAAGATAAAATGAAAGCTAAGCAACCCAAAAGATAAAAGCCCAGAACCTGAATTCGTTTTTTAGAATTAATAACTTTGCTGAAACAATAAAAGTTTAAAAATAGAAGGAAAAGTTGGGGGCAGTTCATGGTTCCTTCGCCTACCCAAACGAGACTTGCAAAATGAAAATGAATAGACGAGATAAAAAAAGCGATAAACAGCAATCCTTTTTTCACGTTTCCGGTGAGTTCTACTATCGTAAGATGCCCTAACACTAAAGTAGCCAAGGTGAAAATAAGGTTAACGGCAAGCCAGCCGTAGTATTGAAATCCGAGTGTCTTGTAAAGAACGTAAAGGAGTAATTTGAACCAGGGGCGAAAAAACCAAATTTCGGGATTTGAGTTGTAAATTAAATAGGGCTCAAAAAGAAACTTCCAATGACTGGGAACGATTCGGGCCACATTTCCAATCATCAGCCAATCGTCATTTCGAAAGTAGGAAAATGGAAATGCAACCGCCAAGTAAAGCACACTAAAAGAGAATAGAAGCCAACTTAAAGAAGAGTGTTCTAAAGTTTTTGAAACTCTAAACAAGTGACCCCCGAACTCGGACCGGATTTGATGTTTAACGATTTTTTTAAATGGAAAAAGAGATCAGCGATTAAGCTAGGCGATTATTTCAATATTATACACGAGGTCGAAGTGTTGAGCCGAGATTTGTTTTTGCAAAAAGCATCGGGGTGATGACAGTGGTGAAAATCCCCATGATGACCAGTGTCGAAAATAGGCTTTGGTCAATTAACTCTTTCTGATACGCGATGTTAGCTACCACCAACTCCATGATTCCCCGGCCATTCAAGATAATGCCGGCTCCTAACGCCTCTCGTTGTGACATCCTGAGAAGCCTTCCACCAAGATATCCTCCTAGCAACTTGGTCATCACAGATGCAGCTAAGACTCCGATAATTAACATCGGATGAGAAAACGCTTTACCGCTGAAGCTTAAGCCAATGTAGGCAAAGAAGACGGGTCCTAGAAATCCACTAGTTAAAGAAACAACAGTGTTTTTTAGGTCGGAGAATACCGATGTTCCAAAAACATCGCGACTCAAAAGTAGTGCACCGAAAAAAGCTCCAATGATGAAGTGAGAGCCCAGATTCTCACTCATCACACCAAAAAAGAGGACGAATATAATCGCCACTCCAAAAATGGCTTCTCTGCCAAAAAGGTCTTCAAACTTTTTAATAAACATCTCGGCCGATTTTGTTCTGTGAGTTGCCCATTGAATGGCTCGATTGGTAACAAAAACCATTACGGCAAACATTGAAATCTTAAATGAGGTCTTAAGGACCGATGTAACAAGAGGAAGAAGGCCATTAGCCCCTGAAAGATCTTGTCTATCTAGGATAATACCAAGACACAACAGCCCTAAAATATCGTTTAAGATGGAAGTTGCAATAGAGAAACTTGCGATGCGGCTCTGAAGCAAATTGAATGAGCTCAAAATTTGGACGGTGACGGGGAGGGCAGTGATAGACATACAAAGGCCCAAAAAGAAAGTTCGTATGGAATCAAAACCGGCAATTGAACCAATTATCAATCCCCCGCCTAGAGGTATTAAAAATCCCAGCATAGCAGCTATAAAGCCTCGTCCTTTTATTGATTTCACAACTTCCCCAAGCTCCATTTCAAGACCGGCTGCCACTACAATGAGAAAGACACTTAATTCGGAAATGGCCTCAAGAGCTTTGTTGGGTTCGATCCATTTTAAAATCGCTGGACCCAGTAGAATTCCAGCAAAAATCTCTCCCACTAGAGCGGGCTGTTTGAGTCTAACCATGAGTTGCCCTAGAAGTCGGGAGGCTACTAAAAGAATCAGAATGCTGGTTAAAAGAGGCATGAAAATATTTTTACATAGCTTGGATCTAAAGGCACTTAAAATAAAGGTTCACTTCGTCTGGGGTGTCTAGATCCACTAATATCGCGGGGTCTTCAGTGGAAAGAGCGAAGTAGTTCTCGGTTTTCAATTTTTTGATCTGGAGATCTAATCGCTTCTCAGTCTCAGGAATCTCTTTACTGCAAAGGTCGTTTACAAAATCTGAGGACAATAGCACTGGGTGTCCCCCTTGATTTTTGCACCGGGGAACTACGACTGAATATGAATTTAAATGACTCTCGATTTTATCCCATGTGACCTCTGCCGGAGCGGGAGTATCGATTGGGAGTATGAAAGTTGCCGCCGGTTTTGAACTCTTAAGTCCAAATAATAAAGACGAAAATTGGCCCTGCTCTGGATTCGGGTTAATGACTAGCCGAGCGTGCTTCTCTAAATTGGGAAGAGCAGTTTGAATCTGAGAATGATGATATCCCAAGACAACGATGGGTTTTACTCCCATCTTCTGAATCGAATCTATCTGAAATTCGAGTAAAGTTTTTCCACGAAAAGGTAGCAGAGATTTAGGGTGTCCCATTCGACTGGACTGACCTGCCGCGAGAATGATGACGTTACTCTTTAACTTCATGATCTGCTTTACCATAAAATAGCTGCAATAGTTCAGCTGCAAAAGAAATGGCGATTTCGCTTGGGGCCTTACCGAAATTTCCAATTCCGATTGGGCACTTCACAGCATGTAGCTTCTCTTGGGGAACACCTTTCGCTATAAATCGCTGCTGAAATCTATGCCACTTGGATTCGCTTCCAATCAGGCCCAAATACCGAACCTCTTTTTTTAATAAAAGATTAAGAAGCGTTTCATCGAGGTCGTGCCGATGGGTCAGGATCACGCAAAAACTTTTCTGCGCGTTGAATTGAGTTTGGGAAATAAAGATTTCCGGATCGGTCGCGTGAGCAATGACTTCCGGAGGGAGTTGAGCGATCCACTCCTCTCTTTCATCGATCACATGAGTAGTAAAAACAGATCCGCTTAATACTCTGGCGATAGCTTGTCCTACGTGGCCTGCACCGAAGACGTAAAGCTGGGGGCCGGTGTTTAAAGACTCAAACAGAATTTCAACGATGCCCCCACAGCACTGGCCTGTTTTGGCCCCAAGCGGGAATTTTACTTTGGCAGACTTTCCCTGTGCTAACAGTTTCTTCGCCTCATCGATCACTAAAAACTCTAGGTTGCCCCCGCCTATGGTGCCGAAGAAAGTTCCATCTTCAAGAACGACCATTTTCGCGCCGATTTCTCTAGGAGCAGATCCCTCTACCCCAGCAACAGTCACCAGTACTGAGGGTTTAGACTGTTTTTTTAGTTTTTCTACTTGTCCGATCCAATCCCACATAAAAACTCTTCTAGCACATTTTGCGAAACGGCGAGACGGTATTTTCCTGTTGAACGAATATCGTCGATAGGCTGGATATCCTTCCCTAGAATCTTTTTCGCTTCAAGGATGACATTAGGGCTTAGGTTTTTTCCTTTTAAGAAGTTCTCGACATGATAGCAGCGTACGGCAGTGGCAGCTACACTCCCGAAAGCAACTCGTAAGTCTTCAACTCTCTTTTTATTTAATTTTGCAATGCCCGCTATCATTGTTTTAGAAATGGCTTGGGCTTTTCGGCTTCCAACTTTTCTCCAAAAGTGGTGGTAGTCCTTAAAATCGTTTATTAATGAAACCGAATGAATCAGTTCATCATTTTCAAGCAGGTTTTTTTTATAACCCGAATGAAATTTAGTGTAATCGACGGTTCTCAAACCGCGTCTGGAGACTAAATGAATAAGAGCCTCATAAATTAACAGTCCGGGTGGAAAGTCTGCAGCGGGCGATCCGTTGGCAATGTTGCCACCAATAGTACCGCGATTTTGAATAGCTATAGCACCAACTTCTTGAGCGCTTTGGCAAAGAACGGGAAAGTGTTTTTGTAATAATTTGTGATCTCTGACTTCGGAATAGGTAGTCAGGGCCCCTAGAGTGAAGATATTTTTTTGGATCTTAATACCTCTTAATTCTTTGATATCTAATAGGCTAACGAAGGAACCTGGAGTTAAAGATCCAGCATCAAGAAGAACCATGATATCAGTTCCTCCAGCGAAAGGTTTGGCCCCTTTCTCCATTTGAATCAGCGCATCCGTAAGATTCGTCGCTGTAGTCAACTGATAGTCTGGAAGATAGCCCCTCATGATTTTCCCCCCAGAGATTGGATACTATCAATAATGGGACCATAGCCGGTGCATCGGCAAAGGTTACCGCCCAAACCCTCTCGAATCTCCTGTTTGGATAGTTTTTTCTTTTTTTGGGTTAGAGCATGAGCTGCCATGAGCATTCCTGGAGTGCAAATTCCACATTGTGCTCCACCGCAGTTCATGAAACATTTTTGTAATGAGGACAGTGACTTTTTTGCTAGCCCTTCTACCGTTAGAATTTTTTTTCCTTGAGCTTGGAGAACAGGAACTAAGCAGCTATTCACCAGCTTACCATCCAGCATTACTGAACAGGCCCCGCATTCTCCTTCGCCACAACCCTCTTTGGTCCCAGTTAGCAGCAGTTCTTCTCGCAAAACATCTAATAACCTTGAGAGGGGATGGCATTTCAGCGTGCGTTTTTTGCCGTTGATTATAAGGCTCAGCGTTTTCATGAGCTTTTTTTCTCCATATGAGCCATAAGTTTTTCGGGGGTCATTGGGATTTGAGTCAGTTCAATTTCCAAAGCATGCTCCATGGCATTCAAAATAGCCGGGGCTGGTCCATCCAGCGGGAGTTCACCGATTCCCTTCGAACCTCCTCCTCCGAATGAGTAAGGAAGTTCCATAAAGTGAACATCAATATCCGGTACGTCTAGAGTCGTAGGCATAATGTAATTGCTCATTTTGTTGTTGGCCATTTTCCCCTGTTTCCAAACGACCTCTTCATAAAGTGCATACCCAATACCCTGGGCTACACCCCCAATAATTTGACCTTTGGCGAGAGTGGGGTTGATCACTTTTCCCACTTCTTGAACCGCCCAAAATCTGTCGCAGGTGGTTTCGAAGGTTCTCGTGTCTGTTGATGTTTCTGCGACGTAGGCAGCCCATGCATACGTTCCATAAGCATCGCCTTGGTATTTTTGTTCATCCCAGACAACGTGGGGCGGAGCTTTGTATTGTGAAGTCCCTTTAAGTTCTCCGATGTCTTTGACGTATCTTTTGCATGCCGTAATAAATTCTTTGCGGGAGTAGGGTTCTTTAAGCAACCTAGAGGCGATCAGTTTTTGTTTGAGATCTTCTGCGGCCCGTTCGACTAACTTCCCGACAATCATGCAGGTCCTTGAGGCGACAGTAGGGCCACTGTTGGGGACGTGAGCCGTATCAGGTTGAACAACTTCGATATCATTAAAGTCCAAATTCAAAGCATCTGCCGCCATTTGGGAAAAAATGGTGTTTGTTCCCTGTCCGATTTCGGTGTTGGAGGTTAAGACCTCAATTTTTCCTTGAGGGGTGGCTTTAACCGCTGCGATGGAGGCTAAAAATGTTTCTCCAGATCCTGTAAAGCCCGCTCCATGCATAAATACGGCAATTCCGATTCCTTTTTTAATTGGATTTTTTTTATTTAATTTTGAGAACAGTTTTCGCTTCTTTAGAAAGTCGCTTTTAGCGAGAGCTTTCTTAACAACTAGATCCAATTTAATTTTTTCTTTTACTACTTGCCCGCACCCAAGAAGCTCTCCCTGGTGAATAAGATTTAAAGTTCGAAACTTAATAGGATCTAGCTTAAGTTCTCGTGCACAATGCTCCATGTGTTTTTCAAGTGCAAAGAGGCTTTGAGGAGCACCAAAACCCCTGAATGCGCCATGGGGAGGGCTGTTAGTGGCCAGAGCTCGACTCCGAATTTTAACATTAGGGCAAAAATAGGGACCTGAAGAGTGTAATGTGCCTCGAGAAAGAACTACCGAAGACAATGTTGCGTAGGCTCCACCGTCGATCATGAAATCGATATCGATAGCCATCAGCTTATTATTTTTATCAAAAGCGGTTTTAATTTTCGTCTTTGATGGGTGCCGTTTTGTAGTGGCCACCATATCTTCCATTCGATCATAGATCATTTTAACGGGTAGTTTTGATTTCCAGGCTAGAAGAGCTGCATGTCCGGAGAGAACGGAAGGGTATTCCTCTTTGCCACCAAAACCACCTCCAGTTTCCGCTTGTACGACTCTCACCTTTTCAGGTGGCAGATTAAAAAGAGGAACAAGGGCCTTGTGAACGTAATAAGGGCATTGCATTGAGCCCCAAACAGTCACTCCATCTTTTTCACTAGCCGTAGCAATAACCCCGTTGGGCTCAATATAGAGTTGCTCTTGAGAACCGGTTTCGTAAGTTCCCTCGATAATCTTGTGGGCTTTATTAAATTCCGATTCAACATCACCGCGGTCGATGGCATAGGTTTTAAAAGTATTGTCTGTTCCCCAAATGATCTCTTTCTTTTGTGAAGACTCTTCGAGAGTCAACACAGGAGGCAGCGGATCAATGTGGAATTTAACAAGAGTGCGAGCTTTTTCTAAAAGGTGTTTGTCTGGGTGGGCCAAAAGAAGGATCGGTTCCTCTGGATGGTTAATTTTGTCTTTTACCAGGTAGGGCTGATCTTTCTCAATTAGAGCGACGTAATTACTGCCCGGAATATCTTCAAACGTTACTTTTATAATCTCATCCCAGTCGACACCGGGAAGGTATTCAATCTTTTTTAAAAGTCCTCGTGGGATAGGGCTTCGGACGGTGGTCCCATAGATCATATTAGGAAAAGAGATATCATCCACGTACTTTGCTTCACCGCGGAGTTTTTTTTCTCCCTCTTTTCGCAGAGCACTTTTTCCAACCCAGGTCACAGTTATATTCCTTTCAAATACTTTAAAGCCCTTTGTAGGGACTCCGATTTTATCTTCTCAAGGGGCAAAAGACGAATACAAAGAAAGCAAAGAAAGGCTGTGGCCAGTGGTTTTAGGACTCCCAAAATGACTTGAGTTCTGTCGCTTTCAGAGAAAATCAAAAAGACTGAAGTTAGCAAAAGTGAAAATATGAAAAATGGCTGAGTTAGGTCAGATTTGATCCCTTGAGTTAGCGTTTTAGGGGTGGAAAACCCCCATTTTTTATGAGCTCTTGAAATTTTAGAAACATAGCTTTCAATCTTGTCAGATTTAAAACTCCAAGCAGCTAGAGCTAGGGCTGCATGGAGAAAAAGTTTGATAACGACAAGAATAGCAACGGCCCACAATAGTTTTTGTGGGGAAACAGGAAACCATTTTTTGGCAGCTTGGATATAAAAATCGACAACTTTGAAAAGAGTCGCTCCATAAATCAAGAAGTACAGGAGTATCGGCTGAATGAATGCCCACGTTCCAGCTAGAATGCTTCCTAGGACTGACCCAATGATGTTATTACCACAAATAAATACTCCAACTGAGAATAGCAGCCCTTGAGTGCTGATCCCTAGCATCGGGGTAAGTTTTTTTCCCATGGGGGATAGTGATTTGAGTAGGGCAGTGATGGCAGAAATTTCGGCAGCAAAACCTCGATTACTCTCAGGATGGTTTCTTGAAAACCACGAAAGTAAAAATGTCTGATTTAAAGAAAGTAATTTTCCTGCGAAAGGTACGCGAAGGCCATGTAGGAAACTACCCAATCCCACTTCAACCGCAGCTAAGATCGCTGCACTTTTTCCGATCGATTCAACTGTAGAGCGCCCCATGGTTTATTAGGAAAGTCGAAGTTCTGGGGGTTGGCAAGGATAACATTATGGGCGATATGCGATTCGAACGCATGACCCCCAGCTTCGGAGGCTGGTGCTCTATCCATCTGAGCTAATCGCCCTCAGTGTTCTCTTTGGGGCGCTTTTGTGTCGTTACTTAACTTTTTTAGATTTCTTTTTTGGAGACGATTTAGTGGCTGGTTCGTTAGATTCTGGAGTTGCAAGTTTGTTTAATGTTTTGGAGCAATCACCACTGCAGGAGCTGGCGCTTGGGGCAGTTTCTTTGGTGGGTTCACTCGAACAAGAAACTAAAAAACTAAGACAAAGTAAGAAGGCAATAGCTCGTAACATGAAATGCTCCTTTAAAGAATTAAGTGTGGTTTGCCAAACTGGTGCTTCATTATCTCACACCTTGGCGAAAGGTAAAAGAGGCACTCAGTCTGCTTCGTTTGCAATCGAGGGGATAGATGGCTACAATTTTGAATCTTTAAATAACAATTACTTGAAAGGATTGGATATGAAAATTCAATGGTTTTTGCTTTTGATTTTAGGGAACCTAAGTTTTGCTGCGCAGTGGGATATCGACAGCGCTCATGCTTCAGCTCGGTTTAAGATTCGCCACATGATGGTTTCAAATGTGAGTGGTGAAATCACCGGCATGAAAGGAACGTTCACAGTTGATGATAAAGATACCAATAAAATGGTTCTGGACGGCACCCTTGATATGAACTCAATAAATACGAATAATATCGATAGAGACAACCACTTAAAGGCGGCCGATTTTTTTGATGTTAAAAAGTTTCCCAAGGCGACCTTTAAGACTAAAAGCATTACAAAAGGCGAGGGAGATAAAGTTACTCTCGTTGGCGAACTTAATATGCATGGAGTCAGTAAAGAGGTGACAGTTGAGGGAGAATTAACACCGGTTCTAAAAGATCCGTTCGGAAAAATGCGTCGGGGAATTTCAGGGGCTACCAAAGTTAACCGAAAAGATTTTGGTCTAACTTGGAACAAAACTCTCGATAATGGGGGGTTAGCGTTGGG
>Ga0114972_10004571_pt1 | contig 10290 bp, 5 predicted proteins | sample M_140807_EF_Meta_FD_87354 | JGI IMG/M metagenome (GOLD analysis project Ga0114972, IMG submission 87354) | Freshwater microbial communities from Lake Montjoie, Canada to study carbon cycling - M_140807_EF_MetaG | ecosystem: Environmental > Aquatic > Freshwater > Lake | place: Lake Montjoie... | reverse complement strand
CTTCAGTGAGGTATACAAATGGATGGCGTGCATATTGCATAGCCGTATCAGATAAGCGCGGTATGCCCATGCTTTGTGCTATATCTGCATACACCTCCACCTCAGATTGGAAGTAGCCCGACTTCTTGAGCCATATTTTATTTTTTTCTTTCTTGAAGCCATCCTTGCTGCTGCACGGATATTTTATTATCGAGGCCAATGTGCTATAGGTAAGCCTGAAGCCGCCAAGTAGTTGGTTGTTGTTGCTATGCGTAAGTACCCTGAGGGCATTGCTATTGCCCTCGAAGCAGGCAAAGTCCATAAACTCCTCTTGAGAGAGCGAAGTTGTGATGATGTTGTGTAAGTCGCCCTGAAGGCTAGTGAAATAGGTTCTGATGGCATCTTCACCAGAATGACCAAAAGGCGGATTGCCTATATCATGCGCCAAGCAGGCTGCAGCTATTACAGAGGGTAGCTCATAGCGGTAAAAGGCTTGGAAATCGTCGGTTTGTATAGTATTGTGTTTATCGGCTATAGCCACGCCCACGGCCTTACCCAGGCTGCGGCCCACACTGGCCACTTCGAGGCTGTGCGTCAGTCTGTTGTGCACAAACACACTACCCGGTAGTGGAAACACTTGGGTTTTATTTTGTAGTCGTCTGAAGGGAGAGGAGAATATAATTCTATCATAGTCTTGCTGATAGGAGTTGCGCACGGGGTCATAGGCTATCGCTTTATTGCGGTCCATGCCACTGCGTTGCGTACTATATAAATGTTGCCATTCCATACTGTAAAGATGCTTAAAAATTTAGGTATATGGGAGGATAGCTATGATTTTGAATGAAAGTGTAGTAGCTATATAGTTTAGGTAGGCCTACATTCATGAAATTTAACAGATAAGTTTTGAGAAATTAGCAAATGTCAAAAAACCAGCCATTTTAATAATATATTTTTGGTTCAAATCTCAAAGATGGAAATATTTGGTTTTCTCATTGCAGTGGCTGCAATTTTAATCGCCTTGTTTAGAAAAAATGGTAATTCAGGTGATGGAGGCTATGGTACCATATTGAATGGATTGAAACACATAGCCCAAGTTCAGAAAGATATGGATGCCGATCTCAAAGAACTGAAGCAAAACAACGAAGACGGCATTAAAAAGATTCTGGATGATATAGCAATAATATCTGCTAGGTTGGACGGTATCAAAACCGCACCAATTGCCGATGCTGTTACTGAAGAGGTGCTACTAACAGAACCTGAGCAAGAAGTAAGTGTTGAAGCCCCAGTAGAAGAGGAGCCAGAAATAGTACCAATCCCAGAAATTGTATCTATATACGAGCCTGTAGCAGAGCAAGAAGCGCCGGAAGAAAGTATACTTCATCAAGAAGAAGAGGTATTGTATCTAAGCGACAGACATGCGAACCATATACATGATACACCTACTGAGGTTGAAGAAGAGCCAACACCAGAAGCATCGCCAAAAAAAGAAGCTCCTATCGCAAAAGACTTAGAGAAGTTTATAGGTGAAAACATAATCAATAAAATAGGTATAGCCATTTTAGTATTGGGTGTAGCGTTCTTTGTAAAGTATGCCATAGATCAAAACTGGATCAATGAGGTAGGTCGTGTATGTATAGGACTTGTATGCGGCGTTATTCTTTCTGGCTTTGCGCATGTATTAAGGAAAAATTACAGACCATTCAGTTCAGTGCTAGCAGGAGGAGGCATTGCTGTTTATTACTTCACCATTGCCTTTGCCTACCATCAGTACCACCTATTGCCCCAGACGGGTGCTTTTGCAGTCATGGTGGTCATCACCATTTTTGCTATTCTATTGTCCATTTTATATGATAGGCTAGAATTGGCGGTAATAGCGGCTATTGGTGGTTTCCTTACACCCTTCATGGTAAGCAATGGCAGTGGCAACTATCAAGTGTTGTTCACTTATCTGTTGATACTCAATGCAGGTATGTTGGCCTTGGGTTATTTCAAAAAGTGGCCACCTATCAATGTTATAGCGCTGGCATTCACCCAAATAATATTTTGCGGATGGCTCTCCAATTTGAATACTAAAACAGCTTCATTGCCTGTAGCCTTTGCCTTTGACACCGCGTTCTATGTGATGTTCCTGAGCATGAACATGATACACCAATTGCGCAAGCAAGACACTTTTAGTGTATTTGATTTAAGTGTACTACTGTTCATAAGTGCTATCTATAATGGTACAGGACTCATACTCCTAAATATATTTAATCATTCTGATTATGCTGGCTTATTTACCGCTGCGTTTGGCTTGATAAACCTAGGCTTGGCCTATATGATATACAAAAGACAGAAGCCAGATAAAAACCTATTTTATTTGTTCATTGGTATTACCCTTACATTGGTATCACTTACCATACCTATACAGTTGCACGGACAGTTCATAACCATGTTCTGGAGTGCAGAGTTTGTATTGCTGTACTGGTTATTTTTAAAGTCGGGTATTAGATTATACAAGACATACTCATTGATTATTGGCCTCTTATCTATATTCAGTCTGACTATAGGTTGGGCTGAGGTATTATCACATCACCAAGCACTGGGCATCATATTTGACGATATTAAGGGTTTAGTTACCAATTTGGTAGCTGTAGCATCTTTCTCAAGTTTTGCATATTTGGTATGGAATAGCAAGAATGAAGTATTCTTTGAAATATCGGCAAGAGCATTGGCCCGCGCTAGTGTGCTCATAGCAGCTACCTTCTTATACCTCACCTGTATATCAGGCGTGAACTTAAATTTGAATACCATTGTGGGTAGACTACTGTTAGCCAATGAATACCACCGCATTATAACCTATGTATTTGCAATAGGCACCATCATTGTTTTAAGGCGTACCAAGGATATATCCATATGGTGGCAATTAGTGCCTTTTGCTGTATGTGTGTTTTATTTATTTGGGTCCTACGTGGTGCTCAATGCCTTTATAGACAGTCTAGTGATGGGCACCATAGCCGGTATGCACATGGCTTCGCATTGTTTAGGTACGGTGATTTTTGCCCTAATGCTCTGGTTTACAGGCAAGACAATCCTCATGAACCAAGACAAGGTGGGTGATAAGCTCAATCTATTAATTGTAATATTTGCGGTTGCTTGTATGCTCTTCCTAGGCAGTGAAGGCGGACATATGTTTGTGCTTCTGGTATCATCTAAGCTGAATATACCAGTGGTAAGAGCCAACTATAATAGAGCAGGCCTAACAGTGGTATGGGGTTTGTGCTCTTTTGCCTTGATGTGGCTGGGTATGAAACACAATTATAAAATGCTCAGACTCTTATCACTTGTTACCTTTGGCATAGTATTGATCAAGCTTTTTGTAATAGATATATCCAATATTTCTGAAGGCGGTAAAATACTGGCATTCATATTACTAGGTATATTATTGTTGATAGTATCTTTCATGTACCAAAAGCTGAAAAAAATTCTAATTGGTAATACTCCCAAAAATGAGGAAGAAGCATAAGCTACTGTTATTGATTGTTGTCCCTTTTGTATCGATGCCGGTGCTGGCGCAGCCATTTAAAATGCATACGCTGCTAGATAGCGTGCAGAGCAGTGGCTTCTATGAAGTAGCCATCACACCAGATCTATCGGCCTATGCACAGCCAGACTTAAGGGATGTACGTATAAAGGATAATAGTGGCGCATATGCTTCCTATTTAGTAAGGAAGGCTATGAGCCAGGCATCAACCAAGCAGCAGCATAGTAAGCAACTTACTATAGTAAGCAATAGCCGTGTAGGAAAATTTACAATACTTATTGTAAAGCGAGATAAAGACGCCTATAATTATCCTGCCAAGCAGATTGTACTGAGTTTGCGCAACAATGCGGTACAATGCACAGCAAGCCTCAGTGGTAGCAATGAGCCCAACAACTGGTATGCCATTGCCGACAAGGTGACCCTATACAGCTCCCATGATGATAGCCAACCCACCTATACCCAAACCATAGAGATGCCTCCGACTGAGTATGCCTACTTCAAGATAAAAATTGATAATGGAAACAAAGACCCACTGGCCATTATTGGAGCTAGTATTATAGAGGCACCCTTGGTGGATACACCCGCACCTGCCACCTATATTCAAAACCCAAACCCAGATATAGCACAAAGAGACTCGGGAGGTTACTCTTATATTACCATTACAAATAGGTTACCCTATCGTATGTCGGCATTAGAGGTGCAAATAACAGGTACCCAATATTATAAAAGAAGTGGAACCCTCTATATAAAGCATCATGACCATGATACTGATTATCTTAAGTCGAGCGTAACAGATATTGAAATATCATCGAATGGCCATAGGTACTATTTGCCATCGGATGCCAAAGCGCAGCAGCTAGTATTAAAGATATACAATGGCTATAATCCGGCTTTGAAAGTAGCCTCAGTAGCCACTTTTCAGACTCCCATATCAATAGTAACTTGGCTGGACCCCAATAAACGTTATGAGCTATTGGCAGGCAATGATACCTTGGTGGCGCCCAATTATGATCTTACTTTATTCACAGACAGCATAAGGCATGCATTACCTATTATAGGCCATGGAGACATTGTGCTAGCACAGCGTTCCAACAATCAACAACTCACAAAGGCGCCTACCTCCAACAAATGGTGGCTATGGCCCACCATCATCTCCGCCCTGTGCGCCCTCGGTTACTTCACCTATAGCCTCTTAAAGGAGGTTCCTAAGAAGATGGGTGGGTAGAGGGGGTTTCTGGTGAAAAGAATAGATCCATCACATCCTTCATATCTACGGCTATATAGTTTTGGGGTATCATTGGGTTCATTCTATTCAATCTACTGATTGCCTGTTGCTTCAAGTTGGAGTTAAAGACGAAATAATATTTTTTATGGAGATTTGTAGGGTTGCTCAAGGCGATAGTAGAACCCTTAACCTTATCTATGAGTTTTTGTCTATCTAAATTTTTCAGATTTTGATAATTGAATCGAAACTCCATGAATACAACCTCATCATTGTCTGCAATAAAAGACGAGTCCATTGATTTTGAAGGGCTACGTTTTTCATACGATGCAATTATATGTTCAACACAGTCCATATCAATCAGTTCATCATCTGCAACAAAACCTAAATCGCCCTCGCTATAGCCTTCTCTTATTATAAAATCGTTTAGAGGCTCTAAGCATTCTTCCTTACCAAGAGCACCAGCATAAGCCACGGTAGCCTGTTTTGAGTATTTCATTAGATGCCATACTGGTTTATGCGCTCAAGAGCTATGTTAAAAGATGCAAATATGGGCTCAATATCAGTATTCAATGACTTGTAATTGTATTTGAACTTTTCGTCAGACTGCTCAGCTAAATAGAAATTTACTTTTTCTAGTGTCCCTTCTTTCTCAGATATATAGCGAATGGCGCTTACCATGTCGGGATTATGAGTAGCTAAGAAAAACTTCACACCAAGGTGTTTATTCAACAATACAACGATTCTAGCATATTCTATTATCCATTGTGGATGTAAATGCGATTCTGGTTCATCAATGATCATCAAGGTCTTTTCATTAATAGAACCATTCTTCAATAATAACTGCAAAATCGAGAATGATTTTATTCCTGTAGCCACATCTAAAAGATTAAATATTTGGCCGTCATTGCGGAGAAACTTGTAACCTTCAGTTGCATATATGCTATCATCGGCAGTTACTTGGCCCTTAATAATTTCAGTGTTTATTAGGTTTGCTATATTACTGTTTTCATTACTAGGCTTTTGCATCAATTCAAGCAGGTCGTCCCAATGTTCATTATTGCTTCCATCCCCATAGAATATTATAGGTGAATCAATATAAATGGCATTTTGTATGTTATAAGGGATAGATAATTGTTCGCTATCTAAAGCAACAATAGGACTACCATATTCCAATACTTCAAATTTCTGTGGAAGATCCTCTTTAGAAAATAGCTCTATCAGTTCTTCTATGAATATGGAGGTGGGACGGTTGCGTATATTGGTTTGTGCTAAGGAAAATTGTTCTTGAACAAAGATGCGCAATGCTTCAAAAGATTCGGTCATGTTCAATTCATGTTCCTTAGGCTTTAGAATATCTAATAAGATGCGGTATATTCTGTTTTGTTTGATTGGGTTAATCTTATTGTTTTCAGAATCTTTATAGTAATTTTCAACTATGTTAATTGCTTCAAGCCATTTATAAACTTCAATCTCTAAATGGTCAGATTCCAAAAGACTTTTTCTGAGCGTAAGAGAATATCTTCTATTGCCTTCCTTAATATCCGATGTCTCAGATGTTCTATATTCTTGGAACATAATATCCAAAAGCTGAGCAACATCTCGCAAGTCATATAATAGCTTCGATTTCACTATGTTGTCATAGCCAGCTACAGTGCGATATAGGAAATATAGAAGTTTAGATATAGAGCTTTTGCCAGATCCATTTTCGCCAGCAACCACGGTAATGCCGTTAATGGCGATATCAGCATGTTCTACAGCACGGAATTTGTCAACAACAATATTGATATCAGGAGTCTTTGTCATTATCTAAAGCAAATTTGTGTGTAATACAGGATATACTTTTAAATCATGCACTCTATTTAATAGTCGCCATTTGTACCCTTGCGAAACAGAATCGAAAATAGTCAATAATCACAATACAATCCAAAATGTACCATCAATTACAATGAATCTATTTGTCATTGTATGCAGTCTGTATCATTGCATCATAGTTCTTTTCAATCACCCCCCCACCAAACAAATGAGCCTCCCAAATAGGAGGCTCAAGTAAAATATGTTATTCAAATAAAGTATTACTTGCTGAGTACGAAGCGCATTACTCGGCGCTCTTCGCCTACTGTGATGGTAAGCATATAGATGCCGTTGGTCATAGCTGGGTCTAGTTGCACTTGGCTGCGTAGGATGCCATTTTCTATAGTAGCTTGCGTAGTGCTCACTGTTTGGCCTAGCATATTGCTGATGGCAATAGTACTATTCGCATTGTAGCCACCTACTGAACCTACCACTTCAAATGAACCACTGTTAGGGTTAGGCAAAAGTTTTATGTTATCTAAAGACAATTGCATATCTGCAATGCCTGTAGTGCGCAAAGTGAATACCAATGAGTTACTGTTCAAAATGCTTGGTGTAGAGCAGTAATAGCTGCTGTATACTCTGCAATAAACCACATCACCATCGTTTAAGCTGTCGGTAGAGTAGATAGCGCTTGTGGCACCGGCTACTAAGCTGCCATTCAAATACCACTGATAAGTAGGAGTAGTACCCACATTAACAGTAGCAGCCAAGATACCTATAAGCTGGCCAGCATTGAAAGTGGTGCCTGGTGTAGCAGTGATGCTCAAAGCAGCAGTAAGGTTAGGCAAAATATTCATGTAGCGTACATTGCTATAAACTGAATCGGCTGTTCTGCAAGGTGAGTTGCTGAAGAGCAAGCATTGTATGCTATCGCCTACGGCAGGTACATAGCTGTAGCTAGGACCAGTGGCCACATAAACGCCATTCTTTCTCCATCTGATAAGAGGAGCAGTACCACCATATCTCCAGTTAGCGCTGAAGGTTACTACATTGCCACTGCAGGCAGTATCGCCAGGTACATTGCTAGATATAGATACAAAAGGAGTTTGCGAAGCGCTCACCGTCATAGTGCGGCTGGCAGTAGCTGTGGTTGGTGAAGCACAAAATAGGTTGCTGGTAAGTGTGCAAGCTATCACATCGCCATTGGCAGGTATTCTTGTAAAGGTGCTACCTGTAGTGGTGTTGATGCCGTTTACACTCCACTGATAAGTAGGAGCGCTACCGCCACCAGTGATGGTAGTAGTGAAGTTAACACTTTCGCCTAGGCAAACTGAATCGCCCCAAGGAGCATCAGATACTGCAATAGTTGGTGTTACCAATGGTGTCATATTCATACGAATATTTCCATAAGCCAAGCGCGTAGTAGAGCAGCTAACGTTGCTATTCAAGATAACAGCTACAGAGTCTCTATTACCAGGGTTGTACGTATAAGCTGTAGTACCTGTAGTAGCCAACGTGCCATTTACTATCCAAGTATAAACTGGAGCAGAGCCACCGTTTACTGGTACTGGAGTAAAGGTGATGGTGCTACCAGAGCAAGCTGTGATGCTTGGGCTCACTGTAAGGCTAATAGCAGGCGTTACAATTGGGTTGATGGTTACTATGTGGCTATCGGCTACAGCACCACAAAGGTTTGTAGCTCTATATACCACTGTGTCTATACCACCGAAAAGGCCAGTTAATACACCACCAGCGGTGATGCTAGCATTGCCATTGGTTACATACCAGCTACCTGAAGTAGCAGTATCGGTAAGAGTGATGGTGCTACCAGCACAAACGCTCGTAGGGCCAGAAATATTAGAAACAACCAATGGTCTTGAAACAGCTAAGTAAAGAGAAGTACCAGCATAGAAAGTACCTGTAGCAGTACAAGTAACCACTGCTCTATAGTATACACCAGAAGTGATGGTAGTAGTATAAGACATATTGGTAGCACCGCTTACATTGCTGAAAGAAGTACCATCAGTAGAAGACTGCCATTGGTAAGCGATATCGCAACCAACAGACGCGCCTGAAAGCGTTAAAGTAGTGCTATAAGTATTGCAACCATTGGTAGCAGTAGCAGCTATGGTACCACCAGATGGTGTTCCAGAGCATGGGTTTTGTTTGAATCTGATACGGTTATTACCTCTATCAGCTATATATAAAGCACCAGCAGCATTGAATGCGATGCCCATAGGCAAGTTCAAATCGGCAGTCAAAGGGCTGTTGCAATCGCCATTGAAGCCAGCAGTATTGCTACCTACAAAAGTGCTGATATTACCAGAAGCTACATCTACACGACGCACTACATGGTTGTTTAAGTCTGCTATGAAGAAGTCGCCAGTGCCATCAAAAGCTACATCAGTAGGGAAAGCTAGACGTGCGCTAGTAGCTGCACCACCATCACCAGAATAGCCTGTAGAACCTGTACCGGCTACTGTAATGATGTTGCCTGTACCTGCCACTACCATTCTGATAGCATTGTTGAAGTAATCGGCAATATATACATTGCCAGCGGCATCAATGCTCACACCTGCTGGACTGCTCAAAGTAGCCGAGGTAGCTGCACCACCATCGCCAGTATAGCCGCTAGTGGCTGAACCCGCAAAGGTGCTGATAATGCCTGTAGACATATTCACTCTTCTGATTCTGTGGTTGTTTTGGTCGGCAATGAACAAATCGCCAGCAGCATCAAATGCTATACCAAAGGGACCATTAAGGCGAGCGCTTGTAGCTGCACCACCATCGCCCGCAAAGGCACCTGTAGTATTGCTACCAGCCACCGTGGTGATGATACCTGTAGACAAGGTTACTTTACGTATTCTGTGGTTGTATAAGTCGGCAATGTATAAATCGCCAGCACCATCCAAAGCCAAGCCTGTAGGGCTGTTCAAATTGGCTGCTGTAGCCGCACCGCCATCGCCACTGAAACCCGCAGTACCACTGCCTGCAACGGTAGTGATGATGCCTGTACTTGTGGTTACCTTGCGCACTCTATTGTTGGTGGCATCGGCTATGTACATATTGCCAGCAGCATCAAAAATACATCTAGAGGGTGTGTTCATCGTGGCAGATAATGCCGCGCCACCATCTCCACCAAACGAAGCGGTGCCTGTACCTGCAAAAGTAGTAACATACTGTGCCTTAACGTCTGTGTTTACGAGTATAGATAGGGCAATAACAAAGAGGAATAGAACCTTTTTCATTATATATTATTTTATGGCGAAGATATTAATGTTTGATTAGAATGTAAAGAAATCAAGTTGATATTTTCGCGTTTATTGCTTATGTAAATACTTGCTTTCCTACCATATAACAAACTCTACACATGTGTATAAACGAAAATAAGCTACACATTGTGCAGCTTATCCTCCTGTTTATCGTTTGTTTTTAACCTAGAAATGCCCTCTTTTTACTCTATAACGAGGGTGCTACGTAGGTTTCTATTTTGTTTTGGCAAGGCTATTTGCAACTGGTAAACGCCAGGAGCCAATGATAGATTTATATCATTGCTGCTACCCACCATCTGTTTCACTTCATGGACTGTTTGGCCCAATAGGTTGGTAATGGTCACTATGCCCTCCTCTTGGGTGGCACCGTCTATGGCTATGGTAAACTGTCCATGACTAGGGTTTGGCATCACTTGTAGCGCCCAAGGTTGGCTGCTTACTTCGGTTACACCTGCCGGTGGACAGTTCAATACTTCTATATCATGTGTGGCCACTGT
>Ga0114972_10004570_pt1 | contig 10291 bp, 14 predicted proteins | sample M_140807_EF_Meta_FD_87354 | JGI IMG/M metagenome (GOLD analysis project Ga0114972, IMG submission 87354) | Freshwater microbial communities from Lake Montjoie, Canada to study carbon cycling - M_140807_EF_MetaG | ecosystem: Environmental > Aquatic > Freshwater > Lake | place: Lake Montjoie... | reverse complement strand
GTGGCCTGGACCGAGGAGGTGGCCCGCTACCTGTTGATGGTGCTCACCTTCATCGGCAGCGCCGGCGCAGTCCGGCGCGGCACCCACATCCGCGTCGAAGTGCTGGAACAATCCCTGCCCATGCCGGCCCGCAAGGTCCTCTGGGCCATCCTCGATGCCGGGCGGCTTGCCTTTTGGGTGTTCTGCACGGTGGTTGGCTATGATTTGGCGGACCGTATGGGGGTGATGCCGATGGATAGTTTCCAATCCACCCTGGGCTGGGTCTACTGGCCCATCTTCGTGGGCTTCCTGGCCATGAGCATCCGCGAGGCGCTGTGGATATGGCGTCGCTGGCGGCATGGCGATGCGCCCAATACCCAGGATGTCATCGCATGACCGCCGCCATCCTGCTTTTCGGCTTTTTCGGCCTGCTCGCCATGGGCTTCCCTGTGGCCATAGCCCTCGCCGGCTCGGGCATCGTCTTTGCCTATATCGATGGCACCATCCCCATGCTGGCCATCGTCCATCGCATGGCCTCGGGGGTGGATAGTTTCCCGCTCCTCTGCGTGCCCTTCTTCATCATGGCCGGGCTCTTGATGAACACCTCGGGCATCACCGAGCGGATTTATGATTTCGCCGTGGCCGCAGTGGGCTGGATGCGCGGTGGCCTGGCGCAGGTCAATGTCATCGGCTCGGTCATCTTCGCTGGCATGTCCGGCACCGCGGTAGGCGATGCGGCGGGCTTGGGCACCATCGAGGTCCGCGCCATGAAGGCGCATGGCTATGATCCGAAATTCGCCGTCGGCATCACCGCCGCATCCTCCATGCTGGGACCGCTGCTGCCGCCCTCCCTGCCGCTGGTGATTTATGGCGTCTCGGCCAATGCCTCCATCGGCCAGCTTTTCGCCGCCGGCATCATACCCGGCCTGCTGCTGGCCGCCTGCCTGATGGGCATGGTGTATTACTATGCCCGGGTGCGCGGTTATGGCGCGGATGCGAAATTCCGGCTTTCGGAAATGTTCCGTACCTTCCTGCGCGGCGCGCTGCCGCTGGCCACCCCCATCATCATCATCGGCGGCATGCGCGCCGGCGCCTTCACCCCCACCGAGGGCGCCATCTGCGCCGTGGCCTGGGCGCTGCTGCTGGGGCTTTTCGTCTTCCGCACCCTGGGCTGGAAGGCCATCGCCAAGGTCTCCTTCGAAACCGTGGAGATCACTGCCACCATCCTCATCATCGTCGCCGGTTCGGAAATCTTCGGCTGGCTGCTCACCACCACCCGCGCTTCGGAAATGGTGGTGGGCTGGGTGCTGGCATTGACCGAGCAGAAATGGCTCATCCTGCTCCTGGCCAATATTTTCCTCCTCCTGGTGGGCCTGGCGATCGAGCCGCTGCCCGCCATCCTCATCCTCACCCCCATCATGCTGCCGATCATGGAGACCATCGGCGTGGACCCGGTGCATTTCGGCCTGATCATGGTGCTGAACCTGTGCATCGGGTTGCTCACGCCACCGGTGGGCATCGTGCTCTTCATCCTGGCCCGGGTGGGCAATATCAGCTTCGAGGATGCGGCAAAGGGCGTGTGGCCCTTCATGATTCCGCTGGTCGGCGTGCTGATGCTTTGTACCTATGTGCCCGAAATCGTGATGTGGCTGCCCACGATGTGGTATCGCTGACGCCGCGCCGGCAGCGCCGCCATCACCGCCTCACGCTCCATCGGCGTCAGGCGCACCCAGGCGGCAATCTCGCCCAGGCTGCGAAAGCAGCCTAGGCAGAACTTCTGTTGGCGGTCGATCTTGCAAATATTCTGGCAGGGTGTGGCGATGGGGGCCTGGGGCATGTCAGCGCGCGTTGTAGCCGCCATCCACCAGCAGGTCAGTCCCCGTCATGTAGCGGCTTTCCTCGCTGGCCAGGAACAGCGCGGCATCAGCAATCTCCTCCGGCGTGCCCTGCCGCCCGGTGAGCGTCAGGGGCCCATAAAACGCCAAAGCCCGTTCCTCCCCGCCAATCCGCCCCAGCGTGCGGTCAGTGGCAATGGGCCCGGGCGAAAGACTGTTCACCCGAATACGATCCTTGGCATGGTCAATAGCCATGCAGGTGGCCATATGCACCAGCGCCGCCTTGGCGGTGCAGTACCAGAACCGCCCCTCCCGCCCCACATGGCCCAGCTGCGACGCCATATGGATGATGCTGCCGCCACCCGCCGCGCGCATGGCGGGAATGGCATAGCGGCTCATCAGCATCGGCCCCGTCAGGTTCACCGCCATGGCGCGGTTCCAATCCTCCAGCGGGATGGTCTCGGCCGTATTGTCGGGCACGAAGGCGGCGGCGTTATTCACCAGAATATGCAGCGCACCAAATTTCGCCACCGTGGCCGCCACCGCGGCCTCGGCCTGTGCGGGGTCGGAGACATCGCAATGCAGCGCCAGTTCGGCCTCCACCCCCGGCCCAATATCGGCGCCGGCCACCAGCGCCCCCTGCTCGGCAAAACGTCGGGCGATGGCCGCGCCAATGCCGCCCCGCGCGCCGGTCACCAAGGCCACGCGGCCCGCCAGACGGCCGCTCAATTGGTGATCCCCATATTGGCAACAAGCGGGCCCCAGCGCTCCACCTCGGCGCGCACATGCGCGGCAGCGGCCGCCGGCGAAGTATCAGGCCAAACCTCCGCGCTGTTCTGCCGCAGCCGCTCGCGCACACCGGGGTCCTCCAGGGTGCGCTTCGCCACATCGGTCAGCACCGCCAGCGCCTCCGGCGGCGTGCCGGGGCGCACGAACAGCGCCTGCCAGGCCGTCAACTCATAACCCGGCACGCCGGATTCCATCAGCGTGGGCAGGCCAGGCAGCAGGTCCGTGCGTTCGGCGCCACTCACCGCCAGACCACGCAGCCGCCCCTCGCGGATCAGCGGCGCCAGCATCATCGGGCTGTCGATGGTCAGATCCACCCGCCCCGCCACCAAATCCTGCACCGCCAGCGCCGCGGTGCGATAGGGCACGATGGTGAAATTCACCCGCGCCAGATGCTTCATCAATTCGCCCGCCAAATGATTGGTGGCACCGGGGAAGGTGGAGCCGTAATTCACCGCATCGCCGCGCGCGCGCAGCCAGGCCATCAGCTCCGCCACATCGCGCGCCGGCACATCGGGGCTCACCGCCAGCACCGAGGGCTGCCGCGCCACCAGCGAGAAGGGCACAAAATCCGTGACCGGATTGAACGGGAAATCGCGGCGGATCGCCTGCATCACCGGGTGATTATTGGTACCGATGAAGATGGTGTAGCCATCCGGCGCGGTGCGCTGAAAGGCGGCGGCGGCGATGGTGCTGCCCGCACCCGCAATATTCTCGCACACCACCGGCCGGCCCAGCAGTTGCGCCATATGCTCGGCCACGATGCGGCCCACAATATCAGTGGCACCCGCCACCCCCACGGGGATGATCATGCGCAGCGGGCGATTGGGAAAACCCGATTGCGCCAAGGTAGGCGTGGCCAAAGCGGCGGCAAAAAGGGATCGGCGGGTGGCCATGGCGGGCAGCCTCTCAACAATGAGCCACCAACCTAATGCCGCAGCGCTGTATCAGTCGAGCCGCACCCCGGCGCGGCGCACCACCTCGCCCCAACGCGCCATATCGGCGGCGATGAAATCCGCCAGCGCCGCCGGCGTGCTGGGAGTGGGCGCCACGCCAATGGCGGCCAGCCGGGCGCGCAGCTCGGGCGTGGCCAGCACCGCCGCCATCTCGGCACTCGCCCGCGCGGTGATGGCAGGGTCAACCCCGGCGGGGAACAGCGCCGCCTGCCAGACCGTGACATCAAAGCCCGGCATGCCCTGCTCGGCGATGGTGCCCACATCCGGCAGCAGGGCCGAGCGTTCGGCGCCGCTCACCGCCAGCGCCCGCATCTGCCCCGCCCGGATGCCAGGGCTGGAGGAGAGCACATTGTCAAAACCCACCGCCAGCCGCCCCGCCATCACATCCACCAGCACCGGCGGGCTGCCGCGATAGGGCACATGCACCACGTCGATACCGGTGGCGAGCTTGATCATCTCCATCGCCAAATGCCCCGCCGTGCCATTGCCGGCCGAGCCATAGGACAGCGCCCCCGGCCGCGCCCGGGCCAGCGCAATGAAATCCTGAAACCCGCGCAAGGGCAGGCCCGGGTCGGCCACCAGCACATAAGGCGCGCTGGTCAGCAGCGCGACGGGCGAGAAATCACGCAGCGGGTCAAAGGGCAGCCGGGGCATCAGATGCGGGTTGGTGGAATGATTGGGCCCGACGATGACCATGGTGTAGCCATCCGGCGCCGCGCGGGCCACCAACTCGGTGCCCAGCGCACTGGCGCCGCCAGGGCGATTATCCACCACGAAGGCGCGGCCGGTGCGCTCGCTCAGCGCCTGGGAGATCGCGCGGCCCACAGCATCACCGCCGCCGCCAGCCAGAAAGGGCACCACCACCCGCACCGACCGGGCCGGCCAAGCCTCCTGCGCCATAGCCGCGCCAGGCGGCAGCAGCCAGGCCAGGGCAAGACATATCCACCGCAACCATCCCGCCATCGCGCCTCTCCGTCATTGATCGAGGGCAGCATGGCGCGGCGGCAGCGGCGCCGATAGCGCTGGCTGTCAGGTCTTTCGGCTGTTTTCGATCAGGGCGAGAATCTCGGCCGGGATAGGCTCCTCCGCCACCTCGCCATAAACCTCGCGCAGGCCCCGCTGCAGCCAGATGTCAAAGGCAGCATCGGCCGAGTCGGCACGGCTGCCGCGCGGCCTGGGGCTCATTGCCGGATGCACCGGCTTGCGCAATTTCGGCGGCGTAGCGTCCACTATGGCCCTCAGCATCGCGGCATTGTGACAATCCGCTGGCCATCCTTACCATCATCCGCCGCAGCGATACCAGCACGGCGCGCCGCGCGGGGGGCATCGACAATGCGGGGGTGTGGCTGCGCCGTATCACTCAGCAGCCAGTCATGCAGCAGCTTCCGGGCGCGAAACACCCGGCATTTCACCGTGCCCACCGGCACGCCCAGCGCCGCCGATGCCTCCTCATAGGACATCCCCTGCACCGTGATCATCACCAGCGCCAAGCGATGGTCGGGCCGCAGCCGGCCCATAGCACGCCTGAGTTCAAGCAGCGCCATATGGCCATCCTGCGAGGCGGGCCGGGCAAACAACTCGGCAGGCGCATCCTCGACAGAGACGGTCTCCCGCCGCCGGCGAATATCAGACAAAAAGCGGTTGCGCAGGATGCAGGACATCCAGGCCTTGAACTTAGTCCCCGGCTCGTAGCTGTCCCGCGCGCGCAGGGCATTGGCCACGGCGTTTTGCAGCAGGTCATCGGCGTCGGAGCGGTTGCGCGTCAGCGCCAGGGCATATTGCCGCAAGGCAGGTAGGGTTTGCAGCAGCAGATCCTCGAAGCGGGGGGCATCCTGCAGCGTCTGGGCCTCGGATCCGTCCGTGGCGGCGATCGTGTTGATGATCATGGGTCCCGTTTTTCTTTCTGTTATGAACCCAATGCCTGCCAAGGCGGATAGGTTGCATGACATCGGCCAATCCGGCGCAGGGCGGCCATGCGTCCATCACATGGGGCGCGAAAGCGTCGCATCGGGCAGCATCCGACGCAAAGCCGCCCGCCCGCGCGACAGCCGGGCCTTGATGGTGCCCGGTGCCACGCCGCAAATCGCCGCCGCCACCGCAACCTCCAAGCCCTGGCCACCCACCAGAATCAGCGCCTCATGCTGCACCGCGGGCAGGCGCTGCAGCGCGGCGGCCAGGTCGCGCAGCGCCAGGGTATCGGGCTGCCGGCTGGGGCTGGGCGCTGCGGCCTCGGCCGCGTGCCGGGCCTCCCGCCGCCGGCGGCGTAGCCCTGCGAAGAAGACATGTCGCTGGATCGTGAACAGCCAGGGGCGCAACTCAGTGTCAACATGCCACTGCGCCTCGGCCGCCAGCGCCCGAAGGATGGTCTCCTGCACCAGATCATCCGCCGCGCCGTTGTCACGGCACAGCGCGCGGGCGTGGCTGCGCAGAGCGGGAAGACATGCCGGCAATTCCGCCCTCAGCCCGCTCAATCGCCTTGCTCCGCCTTTCACCACAGCCGGCGCGGCTCGCCCCGGGAACGACCAAGATGAGGATTGCGATGATGAATTCCCATAGCCCGACCAGCCTGATGGTGGCCCTGCCCTTCGCCCGTCGTTTCGCCCGCGCCATGGTTGGCAGCCAACAGGAGGGCGATGCGCTGGTGGCACGCAGCCTGCGCCAGGGCCTGGCACTGGGCCTGCCGGTGCATCTGCCGGTATTGCCGACCTCACCGCCGATACCGCACCACAGGCACTCAGCGCCCGCGAGCGCCAGGCCACCCTGCTGACCAGCCTGGAAGGCCTGACCCGGCAGGAGGCCTCCCAGGTCCTGGGGCTAGATGACCTGACCTTCGACACCATACTCGTCACCGCGCACAACAAACTGCGCCAGACGGTCTGCACCGATGTGCTGATCATCGAGGATGAGCCGGTCATCGCACTTGACCTGCGGCTGTTGGTCACCCGCTGCGGTCACCGGGTGATCGGCGCCGCCTCCTCCGAGGCTGAGGCCATCCGGATAGCTGCCGAACACAAGCCCGGCCTGATCCTGGCCGATGTCAATCTCGGCCGCGGCGGCGACGGCATCACCGCCGTGCGCCAGATTCTGCGCCACATCACCATCCCGGTCATCTTCGTCACCGCCTATGCCGAGCGGCTGCTCACCGCCGAGGGTGTCGAGCCCGCCTTCATCATCAGCAAGCCCTTCGACCGGATGACGCTGGCCATCGCCACCTATCAGGCGATCACCGCCGGCCACATCCCGGCCGTCTGAAACCACCAGCGGTAGGGGGGCGTTTGAGGGGACAGGCCGCTGGCATGCGGCAGCATCCCCTCCAACGCCGAATGCCGGAGCCCGCCATGCTGACCTGGACACTGATTTTCCTTGTGGTTGCAATCATTGCCGGTGTGCTCGGCTTCGGCGGCATCGCCTCCACCGCAGGCGGCTTCGCCCGCGTGCTGTTCTTCGTCTTCCTCGTGCTCTTCGCCGTTTCGCTGATCACCGGACAGCGCAGCTTCTGATGTTGCGCCGCAGCCTAGCCCCGGCCCTGCTGCTGGCTGGCATGGCGCAGGCACAAACACCCAGGCCACCACCCAGCGGCCTTTGGTTCGACCCCACGCAGCTGCCATCCTACACCGGCCGCGTCGAGCGCTTCATCGACAATCCCGCCGGTGAGACCGACCGGCTGCTCTTCCGCGAGGGCACCCAGATCGTCATGCCGCCCACCGAGGCCGAGGCCATTCGCGATGCGGTGCGCCAGGGTGGTGCGCTGACCGTGTGGGGCATCAGGGCTCGCGCGGCGCCAGTGGTGGTGATGCTGGCCTGGGCGCGGGCGGCCAGCGAAGGGGCGAATTTCGTCGCCCAACCCTCATGGTTTGCGCCCAGTCGGCGCGGCACGGTGCGTCTACGGGTGGCGGGCCTGGTGGAGCGTGCCCTGCTGACACCGCAAGGTGAGGGCATGGGCGTGCTGCTGACCAATGGCGATGTCCTGCGCCTGCCACCCTCCGTCCATGCCGCGCTGGGCGATGCGCTGGCTCCAGGTGCGACCATCTTCGCCGAAGGCCCGGGCACGCAACGCAGCAACCGGGTCGCGATCGACGCGGAGAGCCTGGGCAACACTTCCGAAACCATGGCCCCCCTGCCCGTGGCCGCCACACTGCCATGAGCCAGACCCCCGCCCTGCAACTGGCGCCGGCGAGCGGCAATCCCTTCCGCGCCTTTGCCCGCCTGGCGCGGCTATGGCTCTGCGCGCCCGACCGCGGCAATGCCCGCATGCTCATCGCCATCCTGCTGCTGCTCACTGCGGTGCAGGTGGGGGTGCAGATCGGCTTCAACATCTGGAGCCGCAACTTCTTCAACGCGCTGGAAAACCGCGACAGCGTGGCCTTCCAGGCCGGCATCATGCTCTTCCTCAGCCTCGCCGTGACGTCGATGACGGTGGCGGTGAACCAGCTTTACCTCAAGCAACTCATCCAACTGCGCTGGCGCGGCTGGCTGACGCTATATCTGGTGGACAGCTGGATGCGCGACGGCCGGCAATAACAGTTGGCATTGGCCGGCCAGGGCGCCGACAACCCCGACCAGCGCATCGCCGAGGATGTCCGCGTGGCCACCGAACTGGCGGTGGAATTCGTCACCGGCCTGCTGAGCGCCCTGCTCATGCTCATCGCCTTCATTGGCATTCTCTGGGCGCTCTCCGGCCCGCTGCATCTAGCGCTGATGGGGCGCGAGGTGGAAATCCCGGGCTATATGGTCTGGGCCGCGCTGTTCTATGCCCTGCTCGGCTCCAGCCTGACCTGGATGGTGGGCCGGCCGATGGTCACCCTCAACGTCAAGCACACCGCGGCCGAGGCGGATTTCCGCTTTGGCTTGACCCGCGCGCGCGAAAGCGGCGAAGGCATCGCCTTCATCCGCGGCGAGACCGATGAGCGCCGCGGCCTCTCCGCCGCTTTCGAGCGCGTGGCAGGCAGCGTGCGCGCGCTGATGCGCAGCCAGCGCAACCTGATGTGGCTGACCAGCGCCTATGGCACGCTGGCGATGATCTTCCCCACCATCGTCGCCTCGCCCGGCTATTTCGCCGGCGTCATCACCCTGGGTGGGCTGATGCAAATCGGCGCCGCCTTCGGCCAGGTGCAGGCGGCGCTGAACTGGTTCGTCGATAATTTCCCCCGCATCGCGGAATGGCGCAGCGCGCTCAGCCGGCTGATGGGCTTTCAGGCCGCCATCGAGGATCTGGCAGCGCTGGCAGCGGACCCGGGACAGCCAACCATCACGGTCAGCGTCGGCACCGCCGATTCACTCGTGCTGCGTGACCTGGAGGTGGCCTTCGCCGATGGCACGACGGTGATCGCGGAAAGCTCGGCGGAGATTCGCGCCGGCGAGCGCGTGCTGATCAAGGGCGCCTCCGGCAGCGGCAAATCCACCCTGTTCCGCGCCATTGGTGGGCTTTGGCCCTGGGGCGCGGGCGAGATCATCACCCCGCCCGCCGCCAGCATGATGTTCATGCCGCAACGCCCCTATCTGCCGCTGGGCACGTTGCACGCAGCCCTCAGCTACCCCGCCGCCACCGATGCTTTCAGCGATGAAGAGGCGCGTGAGGCGCTGCGCCTCGTCGGCCTGGCCCATCTCGCCCCCAACCTTGATGAGGAGGAGCGCTGGGACCGCGTGCTGAGCCTGGGCGAGCAGCAACGCATGGCCTTCGCACGGCTGCTGCTGCACAAACCGGCCTGGATCTTCATGGATGAGGCGACGGCGGCGCTGGATGAACCCAACCAGGACATGTTGATGCAATTGGTGGTTGACCGGCTGCCCAACGTCGCCCTGGTCTCCATCGGGCATCGCCAAGGGCTGGAGGTATTCCACAACCGCACCCTGACCCTGAAACGCCAACCCGAGGGCGGTGCCCAGCTGAGCCTGCCACCCCGCCGCCCGCGGCCCAGCACCGGATGGGTGGCGCCGGGCCTGCGGGATCGGTTGCGAAAAGTGATGGATTCGTAGGCGAGAAACCTGTCATGGCCCATATTGGAAGAGAAACAGCAGTGTTATCCGCCATCCCAGCCAAAGCCGCAGGACGCTCTCAAAAATCCAGTGCGGCGCGACGGAGAACCCCGCCGCACCGCAATGGCACTTTACCGACGCAGGCCGAGGCGCTGGATCAGCGTGACATAACGCTCACGATCCTTGCGCTTCAGATAATCCAGCAGGCCACGGCGCTGGCCCACCATCACCAGCAGGCCGCGGCGCGAGTGGAAATCCTTCGCGTGGGTCTTCAGGTGCTCGGTCAGGTTGATAATGCGCTCGCTCATGATAGCGACCTGCACTTCGGGGCTCCCGGTATCGCCAGGCTTGGTGGCGTATTCGGCGATGACTTGAGCGCGACGCTCATCGGTGATCGACATCGGATGATCCTTTTATGAGAGGTTTCAGTGCCCGGTTTCGGTTGCTGCCATCAGGCGTTCGGGGAAACACATCCCCTCCTCCAGACGGCACAACCCGACAAACCGCTCCCCTGCCATCGCGCGGATCAACCCCCCTGAGGGATTGGCCGCCGGCGGAACCCGACCCATGAACTCCACCAGGCTGATCGCCTGGCCGAATTGAAGGCGGGCGGCCTCCGCCTCACTCATGGCCAGGGCCGGGATGTCGTCCAGCGCGGTCGTGAGCGGAAGCAGAAGGTCCAGAGAAGGGGCAGGTGTATCCCCGGAAACCAGCAGGCTGTCCAGGGGCACGGCATGGGATTCCTTGAACGGCCCCACC
>Ga0114972_10004569_pt1 | contig 10291 bp, 9 predicted proteins | sample M_140807_EF_Meta_FD_87354 | JGI IMG/M metagenome (GOLD analysis project Ga0114972, IMG submission 87354) | Freshwater microbial communities from Lake Montjoie, Canada to study carbon cycling - M_140807_EF_MetaG | ecosystem: Environmental > Aquatic > Freshwater > Lake | place: Lake Montjoie... | reverse complement strand
CTGCAATGGCTCAAAGCGATTGGTGCTAACGTGATTGGCACCGTGGGTAGCGAAGAGAAGGCAGCGCTTGCCAAATCATTTGGTTGTGACCATGTCATTCTGTACCGCGAGGAAGATTTTGTAAAACGTGTTAAAGAGATTACCAATGGCAAGGGAGTGCCCGTTGCATATGATGCGGTGGGTAAAGATACCTTTATGAAGACCTTGGATTGTGTTTCGCCACGGGGTATGGCTGTTACGTTTGGTAATGCCTCGGGTTCTATCCCGCCTCTTGATCTCAGTCTTTTGTCGAGCAAGGGATCCTTAAAGGTAACCCGGCCAACACTTATGACCTATGCGCTCAACAGAAGTTTATTAGAGCCGATGTCAGTGGATCTGTTTGATCGCGTTATTAAAGGACAAATCAAGATTGAGATTAAGCAAAAGTATGCTCTAGCTGATGCAGTTCAAGCGCATCGTGATCTTGAAGGGCGAAAGACTACAGGGACAACCATCCTTATTCCTTAAAAGGCTGTAGAGCTTGCTCAGAAGTGTTTTTGGGTAAAGAGGGATGAGATTGGTTAAAATCAATCCCTCTGTTGTTCTTGCCATTCATTTGCAGGAACGTTTAATTGCCTCGGTGATGGAATTGGTAGACGTGCCGGACTCAAAATCCGGTGCCGCAAGGCGTGTCGGTTCGAGTCCGACCCGAGGCACCAATCAAATTTGATAGTCGCTGGATTCGCTTGCCATTGCCTGCTCCACAATTTTGCGAGTCAAGGTTGGCGAGAAGAGTTCAATGAAGGTGAAGATAAAAGAGCGCAGGTAAGCGCCTTGTTTAATACCGATGTGAGTGACATTGGTCCCAAAAATATGCCCCACCGGAATTGATTTCAGTAGACGATCTCGTTCAGGATCTAGTGCCACCCCAGCCACAATACCAACCCCCATGCCATTTTCAACATAAGTCTTGATCACATCGGCATCAATTGCTTCTAAGATGATGTCGGGAGTGAGGTTGCGTTGCCCAAAAGCTGCATCAATTTTGCTGCGTCCTGAAAATGCTTTGGCATAGGTAATGATGGGGTACTTTGCCAAGATCTCTAGGGTGATGGATTCATGATTGAGGAGTGGGTGACCAGAAGGTACGACTACTGCGTGCTGCCACTGATAACTCGGTAGTGCAAGCACGCCAGAGGTATTGGCAAGACCCTCGGTAGCAATTGCTAGATCGGCGCGATCCTCAAGTAACATTTGGGCTATTTGACTAGGATTGCCTTGCTGAATGCTCACGCGGACCTTTGGAAAGCGTTTCGTGAACTCACTTAAGACTTTAGGTAGAGCGTAGCGGGCCTGCGTATGGGTGGTAGCAATCACAAAGCTACCTTGATCTTGATTTGCAAAATCTTTACCGACTCGCTTAAGTGTTTCAGTTTCTTCTAAGATGCGTTCAATCGAAAGCAAGATGCGCTTACCGGGTTCTGTAAGAGCACGTATACGTTTACCATGACGTCGAAAGATCTCAACCCCTAGTTCATCCTCTAACTCGATGATCGCCTTGGATACACCGGGTTGGGAGGTAAAGAGCGCCTTCGCTGCTGAGGTCAGGTTAAAGTTCTGACGCACGACCTCGCGAACAAAGCGGAGTTGATGAAGGTTCATAAATCAGGACAGGTTATGCGCGCGCCACCCACTTGAGGGCGATGATTGCTAAGACTAAGTAAATAAGAGGTGGAAGGATAGCAGTCAGGAGCGCAGGTAGTGATCCCAATAAACCAATGCTCGAAAACAATGTATTAAAAAGTTGAAAGCTCATCCCCAGCATGATGCCACCGAAGACTTTGATACCCACGCTACCTGCGCGGACCTTCATAAAGGCAAATGGAAGAGCCAATGCCAGCATCACAAAAATAATAAATGGATAAATAACTTTTTTCCAAAAGGCAATTGCATGCCTTTGCATATCTTGCTTATTATCTTGTAGGTGAAGAATAAAACGCCCCAGGCTGACAATCGACATTTTTTCAGGGCTAATTAATAGAACATTCAGAATTTGAGGAGTCACCTGCGACTCCAGACTTAGCTTCGGAAGTATTTTGGTTTGTGCTATGTAGACCGCATCCAAGGGGTCACTACTGCGCTTTTCGGTGAAACGAGTTTCTGAGACATCATTGAGTTCCCAGATGCCCCGATTATCAAAGCGGCCAGAGGCTGCGCTCCGTATCGATAGAAGACGATAGTTTGGATCAAATTCATACATTCGGATTTGTCGGATTTGGTCATTCTGATCAATAGCGCCCACATTGACATAACGAACGCCTGCTCGAATTGGGCCGGTACCATCACTATCTCTCAGTTGGTCTTTTACCCAAACCCCAGATCGAAACTGAGAACTAAAGGTGGAGCCCAATGCCTTCATCCGGACTCGCTCAGATAGAGATTCAGCATAGGGTCCGAGAACTTCACTAATGAGCAGGGTGAACACTACGATTAGAAGCGAAATTTTTCCGAGGGTAAGTAGACTGCGTTTGATATCCAAACCCGCAACCCGAAAGATGGTGAACTCGGATTGGCTAGCCATCATGGCAAAAACATAAATACTGCCAATGAGACCTGCGATTGGAATAATTTCAACCATCCTGCTAGGGGCTTTTAATAAAACATGAAGCAGCGCTAGAGGGAGAGTGTATTTTGCGTTGACAGAGCCAAGCTCACTTAGAACATCGAAGAATAGAAAGAGAGCGACAAGAGCAAAAAGGATAAAACCAAAGCTGGCATAAATCTGCTTTGCAAAGTACCGTTCGTAGATTTTGGGAAACAGCCAACTCATTTTGATTGAAATATCCAGGGTAGTTGGCGTTGCCACCATTTCAGGGATGGGTTAACGCGGTTACGAATTAATACATAAGCCAGTAAAAAGGCAATCAAGTGGATTGGCCAAAGCCCAACAAAAAATTCAAGGCGACCCTGCGAGACGTAATTTTGAGTGAGATTTAATAAATTACTGTAGATCAAATACACCAACACGGCATAGAACATGGCGGTGTAATTACCAAGACGTGGGTTGACGTATGCCAAGGGAATAGCAATTAATACTAAGCCTAAGGCCATGAATGGCAAGCCAATTCGCCATAAGAGCTCCCCAAGATTAGCACGCTTGATATTGGGGTCAACTTCGTTAATGAGCTCAAGAATATTTTTCTCTCGGTCTCTCGGTGGCGGAGCGGCAACTTCTTTGCCACGTATTTTGGTTTCGTACTCTTCAAACTCTAAGATTCTGAAATTAGCTTGCGTAGGCTGACCTTCATAGCGCCTCCCCTTCAGTAAAACAATGCTCTTATCACCATTTGGAGCATTCTCAATGAAGCCAGTGGCTGCTACTGCCACACTCAATTTCTGATTGCGGGTATCGGCGACAAAAATATTCTTAACCTCACCCTTGTCGACATCTAGGCTTTCAATAAAAAATACTCTCTCCGCCTTGGCTGATTCTTTAAACTGACCCGCGGTTACCATTGATACGTCATCGCGTTGTTGAAAGCGCTGACTAATAATGCTGGATTCACGATTGGCCCACGGCCAGACTACGGCTGCCAGAATAGCAATGATGATAATTAGTGGAATCGCAAAACGTAAGATCGGGCCAATTAAATTTGTGATGCTTAATCCACTTGTGAACCAAACAATCATTTCCGAGTCTTTATACCAACGAACCAAAACAATTAAGACTGCAATAAAAAGGGAAACGGTTAGCAGAATTGCAAAGTAGCCTAGAGTTGCCAGGGCAATTAGAACGAGGGCATCCTCAGGGTTCACTACCCCGTTAGCGGCAAAACCTAGAATACGAATCACCAAGGTGGTGATCATGATCGTAACGAGTACCAAAAATACGGCACCCGTGGTCATGCTAAGTTCGCGGCGGAGGGCTTGTTCAAAAATCATGTCTTAAATAGTGTATTTGGGCAGGGTCAATTCGCTCGGTGGATAATGTAAGAAATAACCTTTATATAGACAGATCATGACAATTCAATTTAGCACGAAAGTTCTCTCCGAGATCGATTTTAAGAGCCCAAAGGCCGCTACTGCAATTTGTGGCTTATCTGGCGATTGTTTGATCCTTGGTTACCGTCAGGGCGAGTTGAACCAATTACAGGCTCTCGATGATTTATTGGGTGGCGCAATTGGGCAAGCTCGTAGCCTGGGGGATCTCGACGGTAAGGCCGGAGCCTGCACCTTGTTGCGTTCCACCCATTCATGGGCATTAAGTAAGGTGAGGCTAAAGCGTGTTTTATTAGTTGGTCTAGGTGATAAAGAATCCTTGGCTGATTTTGCAAAGGTTGCACGTTCGGCCATGAAGCACATTAGTGCTAGTCCAATAGAGTCGGTCTTATGGCATGTGGGCAGCTTTACGGGTAAACACAAAGCGAATCAATCGCCAACAGCTATTCAGGAGCGCATTCGTCTTCTCGCGCAAATTGTGGGTGATCAGGCATATCACTTTGGCGTTCGTCAAGCGCAATTTAAGACTAAGCCTGTAGCAAAATCAGACCCACTCAAATTAGTCACGCTGCTTACAAATACAAAGCAAGCTGCCTTAGTGAAGGCATCGGTTCATGAGGGGGCGGCTTTGGTCGAGGGTATGAACTTGACCAAAGATTTGGGTAATCTCCCTCCTAATATTTGTACCCCCACATTCTTAGCGCATACCGCCCAAAATTTATCCAAGAAGTCTAGTCTTCGCGTTCAAGTGCTTGGCGAGAAACAAATTGAAGCTCTGGGGATGGGGTCTTTCTTAGCTGTCGCAAAGGGTTCGGATACGCCGCCGCAATTCATCATCATGCGTCATGATGGCGGCAGAGCGGATGAAGATCCGATTGTGATTGTTGGTAAAGGAATTACCTTCGATACCGGTGGTATCTCCTTAAAACCTGGCGAGGCCATGGATGAAATGAAATACGATATGTGCGGGGCTGCATCGGTGTTTGGCACCATGCATGCTGTATCACTTCTTAATTTAAAGAAGAATGTTATTGGCGTGGTCCCCACCTGCGAGAATATGCCATCGGGTCGAGCAACCCGTCCAGGTGACATCGTGAAGAGCATGTCGGGTCAGACCATCGAGGTATTAAATACTGATGCCGAGGGACGCTTAATTTTGTGTGACGCCTTAACTTATGTTGAACGCTTTAAGCCAAAGGCAGTGATTGATGTGGCTACCCTAACAGGTGCTTGCATTATTGCCTTGGGGCACGTGCACAGCGGACTGTTCTCGGATGATGAGTCCTTGGTCAAGGATTTAAGCAAAGCCGGTCATCAATCATTGGATACCGTCTGGCGCCTACCTTTAGATGCTGCTTATCACGAGCAACTCAAGTCTAATTTTGCAGATATGGCCAATATTGGCGGCCGTCCTGCCGGTAGCGTAACCGCTGCATGCTTTTTGTCACGCTTTGCAGAGAAATTTAGATGGGCGCATTTAGATATTGCTGGAACAGCATGGAAGAGTGGCGCAGCAAAAGGAGCAACCGGTAGACCCGTACCTTTATTGCTGAACTTCTTGCTTGATCAATAGAGTTAGCAGGCTTAGTCACTAATGGCACGCATTGATTTTCATAGCAATGTGGCAGACAAACTTCTATATTGTTGCCGCTTGAGCCGAAAAATATTAGCCAGCGCTGACTCTACGGGACATCATCGCACCATTGTGATTGTTGGCAACCTTAAAGAACTCCAAGATTTAGATGCCTTAATGTGGAGTTTTAGCAAGACTGACTTCTTGCCACATGCATGGCTTGACCATGATGCTGCACAAGAGACCCCCATTGTTTTTGTAAGCGATGTTAATCAACTCAAAGATAGTTCGATTCCGCATTGCGATGTATTAATTTATCTCAAGAATGAAGCACCGCCACAACTCGATACTCTCTTAGCTCGTTTTCCAAGATGGGTTGAGGTGGTCACAACCCAGGAGAATGAGCGTTTAGCTGGCCGTGAGCGCTACAAGTCTTATCGCGAGATCGGTCATGAGTTGCATCACTTTGATCAAGCAAAGGGGAGCTAAGACATGCTAATGCACCCGCAATTTGATCATGTTGCTATACAGCTTGGCCCGCTTGCAATCCATTGGTATGGCTTGATGTATTTGTTAGCGTTTGCTCAATTTTTGATATTGGGTCGAATGCGAGTTCAGCAAGAGCCATTCCTCAGTTTGAAGTGGAGCTTTAAGGATGTCGAGGATATTTTGTTTTGGGGTGTAGTAGGCGTCATCTTGGGCGGACGTCTTGGTTACGTCTTGTTTTATATGCCAGATTTTTATTTAAGCAATCCCCTCAACATCTTCAAGGTGTGGGAGGGCGGCATGTCATTTCATGGTGGCTTACTAGGAGTCTTGGTTGCTTTGTTATGGTTTGCTAAATCTCGCAAGCTGTCTTATTTTGTAGTGACCGATTTTGTTGCACCTTTGGTTCCATTGGGTTTAGCGTTCGGACGTTTGGGTAACTTTATTAATGGAGAGTTGTGGGGTCGGCCGAGTGATTGGCCGTGGGCAATGGTGTTCCCAGCGGTCGATCAGGTAGCGCGTCACCCCTCACAACTCTATCAATTTGCTGGTGAGGGGTTGCTGTTAGCTATTTTGCTTTGGGTATACGCAAGAAAGCCAAGAGCTCGCGGTCAGGTATCTGGTCTATTTTTGCTCGGCTATGGCGTGTGTCGTTTTATCGTGGAATTTGCCAGGGAGCCCGATGCATTCTTGGGCCTTTTGGGATTGGGTCTATCGATGGGGCAGTGGCTATCGCTACCGATGATTGGATTCGGTATTTATCTAATCGTTCGGACCTCTCGGTCGTAAAAATCGGACATTTTTCCTAAAACCTAACACGAAGTTTGGAAAGCTCGTTATCCTGTAACGATGCTAGAAAAAATTGCTCAGACTCGTCATTTATCGCGTGCGATTGGTGCGGTTAATCGCTTAGTTTCTGAGCGAGGGGAGTCTAATGCAGTTAGTATGGCTGCCGATGTAATTTTTAATTACCGTAAATTAAATGCTGAACAGCGCTCCAAGTTTTTTATGGCCTTAGCGGAGCAATTTAATATTAATGTGGAAGCCCTGACAAAAGCGACACAAAGTTTTTCTGCAGACCCAAGTGCCCGTAACTACATTCGTCTTCAAAAGATTTCGGAGTCGCCAAGACAAGAGCTTTTGCGCCGCTTAAATCGCGCCCCTGGGGGAACTGCTGCGGTTGTTGAAATGCGTCGTGATCTACTAAGCCTGCTCCACAAGAAACCTGAATTGGCTGGCTTAGACTACGACATGCGGCATTTGCTGTCATCCTGGTTTAATCCGGGCTTTCTAAAAATGCACCGAGTTGACTGGAAATCTCCTGCAGAGGTCTTGGAAAAGATCATTGCACATGAGGCAGTGCATGCGATTGATGGTTGGGATGATTTACGTCGTCGCCTTCAGCCAGACCGTCGGTGTTTTGCCTTCTTTCATCCGCAGCTGCCTGATGAGCCTCTCATCTTTGTGGAGGTTGCGTTATTACCTGAAATCCCAGTAGCAATCATGCCATTGGTTGATAAAAAATCAGCGCCTGTGGAACAAACGAATCAATATAAGGTAGCTGCCTTCTATTCCATTAGCAACTGCGAATCAGGCTTGCGTGGTGTCTCAATGGGCAATTTTTTGATTAAACGAGTTGCCGAGCAGTTGCATGCTGAGTTCCCCGGACTCAAAACCTTTGTCACTCTATCCCCGATCCCGGGTTTGATGGAATGGATTACAGCTGGGGCGCATTTGGGAGAGGGACCAAGTGCCGATAAGATTAAGCCTGCGATTCGCAAGGCGCGTGATGAGGCTCTTGAGCTTCTTAAATTAAGCGGCACATCGTGGCCAGAGAAATTATCAAAAGCATGGCACCCAGATGCATGCAGCAAGAAAGAGAAAGAGGCATTTGAGTGCTTAACAGCCATTTATTTAGCTTGTGTAACGCCGAATCGGGATGGAAATCCAGTGGCGAAGTTTCATTTAGGCAATGGCGCCAAATTACATCAAATTAACTGGGCCGGGGATTTATCCAAAAATGGCTTACGCCAGTCTGCAGGCCTGATGGTGAACTATTTATATGACCTTGCTAGCGTTGAGGAAAATCATGAGCAGTTTGTGCATGGTGAGATTATTTATTCTAGGTCTGTTGGTAGGCTCATGAACCCTTAAGGGCAAGTCATCTATAAGACTTTTAGGGGTTTAGCCCTATTTCTAGCAGTTCGATTTAGAATAATGTTCGCATTTAATTTAGACCTTATAAGAATTGAAGAGGAGACAAACAAAATGGTTCTTAGTCCAAAGACAAGAATTGCTGGCGTATTAGTTGGCTTATTAGCTGTACTGGGTATTTCTAGTACTGCCATGGCTCAAGAGTGGCCCGTTAAAACAATAACGTTTTTGAACCCATTCCCAGCCGGTGGTGGTACCGATGCATTTGCACGCCCCATAGCAGCTCAGTTGACCGAGCAGTTGGGCAAGCAGGTCATTATTGATAATCGTGGTGGTGCTGGTGGCACTGTCGGTGCATCGGTCGCTGCGAAAGCAGCTCCTGATGGCTATACCTGGTTTATTGGTGCATCCCATCACACCATTGCTCCCTCCATGTATAAAACGCTCGACTACGATATTCAGAAGAGTTTTATACCAGTTGCTCTTTTAGCCAGCGTACCGCAAGTATTGGTTGTTAACCCAGGTCGAGTCAGCGCCCGAAATCTTAAAGATTTTATAGCGCTAATGAAGAAGAATCCTGGTAAATACAACTTTGCAAGTGCTGGTAGTGGCACAGTGCATCACCTTGCTGGTGAGTTGTTCAAGATCCAAACCGGTACCTTCATTGTTCATATCCCATACCGTGGCGCCGGTCCTGCAATGAGTGATCTATTAGCAGGTCAGGTTGATCTTGAGTTTGATGGTCTTGGCACTTCAGCCCCACAAATTAATGCCGGTAAGTTGGTTGCTATTGCAGTTGCTGCTGATAAACGTAATCCTGCAATTCCGAATGTGCCAACATTTGCAGAAGCAGGTTTGCCAGATTACAAAGTATCGACTTGGTATGCCATGTTTGCTCCAGCAGGAACACCTAAACCAATCATCGACAAGATGACCGCAGAAGTTCAGAAGGCTTTGAATACACCCAAGCTAAAAGCAATTTGGACTAGCAACGGTGCTGAGACCCCTAACTTATATGGCCCAGCATTTGGTCAGTTGGTTGCGGCTGATGTCAATCGTTGGGCAGAGGTAGTTAAAAAATCAGGCGCTAAGCTCGATTAATGATTTGTTTTTGTCCGTGAGGGTTTTGTAGTGAACTTATTTGCATTATTAGAAAAAGGTTTTCCCAAGAATCGCGAAGATTGTGCACTAGAAACCCCGGACGGCTTGTATTACTCGTGGCGTGATTTCGATCGCGCCACAGCCATGATGGCGAACCTCCTCAAGAGCCTTAAGTTACCCTTGGGCTCTCGAGTGGCGGTTCAGGTTGAAAAATCTCCAGAAGCCTTATTTCTTTATCTAGCCACATTACGGGCTGGCTATGTTTACTTGCCCCTGAACACTGCTTATCAAGAGTCTGAGATTCAGTACTTTATTGAAAATGCCGAGCCTGCGGTGGTTGTGTGCAGCACCAAAAACTTTTCTTGGATTTCCAAAGTCGCATTTAAGGCTGGCACTAAGAACGTATTTACCTTAGACGATAACCGCAGTGGTTCGCTGCTTGAGCGAGCATCGCATTGTGTAGATCAATTTAAGACGGTTACTAAGGCCGATGATGAGCTAGCAGCTATTTTGTATACATCGGGTACAACAGGCCGAAGTAAAGGCGCCATGTTGACCCATGGTAACTTAGGTAGCAATGCCCTGGTCTTAAACAAGTTCTGGGGATGGAAAAAGGGAGATGTACTTTTGCATGCCCTACCTATCTTTCATGTACATGGTCTCTTTGTAGCCGCTCATGGCGCATTAATCAATGGTAGCAAAATGATTTGGTTGCCACGATTAGATACTGCACAGCTTATTAAGCACTTGCCACGCTCTACGGTGATGATGGGTGTCCCGACTTTCTATGTTCGGCTCTTAATGGATCCAAACTTCAATAAAGAAGTTTGTAAGAATATGCGACTGTTTGTATCAGGCTCCGCTCCTTTGCTAACAGAAACATTTAATAATTTCCAAAAAGTAAGCGGTCATACTATTCTTGAGCGTTATGGCATGAGTGAGACCGTGATGCTGGTCTCTAATCCCTATCAGGGGGAACGGATTGGTGGTTCAGTCGGG
>Ga0114972_10004564_pt1 | contig 10301 bp, 6 predicted proteins | sample M_140807_EF_Meta_FD_87354 | JGI IMG/M metagenome (GOLD analysis project Ga0114972, IMG submission 87354) | Freshwater microbial communities from Lake Montjoie, Canada to study carbon cycling - M_140807_EF_MetaG | ecosystem: Environmental > Aquatic > Freshwater > Lake | place: Lake Montjoie... | reverse complement strand
TGATCGCCAATGTCGCCCGCTATCACCGCGGCGCGCATCCGAAGAAGAAGCACGAAAACCTCCTCCGCCTCACCCCTGCCGATCAAGCCCGTGTCCACGGCATGGCGGCCGTCCTCCGCTTGGCGGGGGGCCTTGACCGGAGCCGGTCACAGCAGGTCCGCGATGCGATCGTGAGCGTCGAAGGCAGGAGTGTGACGCTCGAAGCGGTGGCCGATCAGGATCCGCAGGTCGACCTGTGGGGGGCGGAACGGCGCACCGATCTGTTCGAGAAGGTGTTTGAGATGCCGGTCAAGGTCCGCTGGGCGGGGAGCGGTTCGAAGTAAGGGCCTTTCGCGGGCAATCGCCGAAGGGCTTCGCGGCCGCTGCGACAGGCTTCGGGGTTGCCCGCACCCCGTCGCCGGACGCTCGCTACGGCCCTCCGTGGCCTTCGCTCGCTGCATGCCGCCTGCGCTTCGCCATCCATGGCTACGCTTGCCGTCAAGCCCGGCTCCCGGGGTACGGGCAACCCCTCGCCGAGTCATCGGTTCTGAGCTCGCAGCCGGAACTCCGAAGCCTGCCACCGCGCTGCGCTCGAGTCTCTGCCGGACTTACAACAGTCCTCTCCGCACCATCCCGACAAACCGGTATCTCCGGTGCGGGGGAGGTTTCCCCGAAGCGAAGCGTGGGGGCCGGTCGATACCTCCCCAATCCAGCGTGTCGTTTCCCGGAGCCGCCGATGTCCACCGCCCCTGTCCGTCAGCTCGTCAGCCTGTGGGCCGATCCCAGCGACAATGCCAGGGCGCTGCGGATCCTGATCGGATCGCTGCTGTGGTTCGTCGCGTCAATCGTCGTCGTCCGGGCCGATGAGGGGGCGATGATGCCGCGGACCGGCTGGGGCGAGCCGCGCGGTGTCGGCCGGGCCAAGCCGATGGGGCATGGCGAGCCGCAGCGGCAGGCACCCTTCCTCCCCGGCCGCTCCCCCTACGCCACCGGTCTGCGGCAGCGGCCGAAGTACTTCGTCCCGCCGACACTCCCCCGCACCCCCACCTGGCCCGTCTACGGCACCCAACCGGGCGTCCGCCCCGGTGACTGGCCGACGTACGCCCCGCTCGGCATGGGGGGCTACCGCTTCCCCGCCGTCGGCAACCAGGCCTATCGCTGATCTCCACAGACTGATCGTTGCCCGACGCTGTCGGTCGACCCGCGACAGCAACGCCCCCCCGCGCTGTTAGGCTTCTGCCACCCGAGCGGTTTCGCTCGCAGTCGCGGGAGGCGGGAGTGGATGACGGACCTTCTCGAGGTGACCGATGCCGGGCTCTATTGCCCGGCCGGGGGCTTCTGGGTCGACCCCTGGCGGTCGGTGCCCCGCGCGGTCATCACCCATGCCCATGCCGATCATGCCCGGTCGGGGTGTGATCGCTATCTGTGTGCCGCCCCCGGCAAACTCGTGATGCGGAGCCGGCTCGGTGGCCGCGTGCCGATCGACACGCTCCGCTACGGCGAATCGACGACGTTCAACGGGGTGAAGGTCTCGCTTCATCCGGCCGGCCATGTTCTGGGGTCGGCACAGGTGCGCGTCGAGCACGGGGGCATCGTGTGGGTCGTCAGTGGCGATTACAAGACCGCCCCCGACCCGACCTGCGCCCCCTTCGAGCCGGTGCGCTGCGATGTGTTCGTCACCGAGTCGACGTTCGGCCTGCCGATCTACCGCTGGCCGGCGCCGGACACAATAGCCGCCGAGATCAACGCCTGGTGGCGGGCGAATCAGGCGGAGGGGAAGACGAGCGTCCTCCTCGCCTACGCCCTCGGCAAGGCGCAGCGCCTCTCGGCGATGGTCGATCCGTCGATCGGCCCGATCCACGGCCACGGCGCCGTCATGAAGCTTGTCCGCGCCTATCGAGACAGCGGCGTCCGTCTGCCGCCGATCGATGCCGTGCCTGCGCGGGCCAAACGCGTCGGGCAGGGGCGGGCGCTGGTGATCGCGCCGCCGTCGGTGGCCGGAAGCGGTTGGCTGCGCGTCTTCGGCGAGGTGGCGGTGGCCCAGGCCTCGGGATGGATGACCGTCCGGGGCATCCGCCGCCGGCGCGGCTTCGAGAAGGGTTTTGTCGTCTCCGATCATGCCGATTTTCCCGGGCTCGTCGCCGCCGTTGCGGCGACCGGCGCCCGCCGCGTCCTCGTCACCCATGGCTCGAGCGAAGCATTTGCCCGCTTTCTGCGGGGCCGGGGGCTCGAGGCCGACGTCCTCGCGACCCGGTTCACCGGCGAGCAGCCCGACCGGGATGATGCCGGTGACGCCGGCGACGACGACGGTGTTGGGTCCGAGGCGGAGCCCGACGTGCCCGGGCCCGACATGAGCAGGCCCGACGACGGGGCAGCGGTCGACCCTGCCGACCGGGGCGAGCTGTCGTGAAGCGGTTCACCGACCTCTACGGGCGTCTCGACGCGACGACGAAGACCTCCGAAAAGGAGGCGCTGCTGGTCGACTACTTCCGCGCCGTCCCCCCTGGGGATGGCGCCGTGGCCGTCCGGGTCCTGTCCGGGGGCCGCCAGTCGCGGGCGGTGTCGACGGCGCTGTTGCGGGCCTGGGCGGCCGAGGTGGCGGGGATCCCCGACTGGCTCGTCGAGGAGTGCTATGCCCACGTCGGCGATCTCGCCGAGACGCTGGCGCTCCTCCTCCCGGAGCCGGTGGCGAGCCCGCCAACTGCAGCCGCCATGGAGTGGGGAGGGCTCGCCGACTGCCTGCGGGGCACGGTCGACCGGATCCGCGCCGAGGGAGACGAGGGGCAGAAGCGGGCGATGGTCGAGGAGATCTGGCGCGGCCTTGGCCCCGCGGAGCGGATCGTGTGGCACAAGTTCCTCACCGGGGGGCTGCGCGTCGGGGTGTCGCGGACGCTCGTGGCCCGGGCGCTGGCCGTCGTGGCAGGTGTCGAGCCGGCAGAGATGCTCGAGCGCCTCATCGCCGCGCGGCTGGAGGGGGCGGAGGATTATCTCGAGCTCCTCGATCCCGTTGCCAACACGACGTCGCGCCGCCCCTATCCGTTCTTCCTTGCCGCGCCGCTCGATGAGCCCCCGGCAGGGCTCGGCGACGTGGTGGGCTGGCAGGTCGAATGGAAATGGGATGGCGTGCGGGCCCAGCTTGTGTGCCGCGGAGGGGAGACGGCGCTGTGGACGCGCGGTGAGGAGATCGTGGGAGAACGGTTTCCCGAGGTGATCGCCGCGGCGGAGCGCCTCCCCGACGGCACCGTCCTCGACGGCGAACTGCTCGTCGTCCGTGGGGGGCGCCAGCTCGGCTTCGATCAGCTCTCGAAACGGCTTCATCGCAAGGCCCCCACCCGCCGCGACACCGCCGAGCTTCCTGTCGCCTTCCTCGCCTACGATCTCCTCGAGGCCGGCGGCGTCGACCTTCGCGCCGAGCCACTCGGCCAACGGCGCCGGCAGCTGGAAACGCTGGCCGCAGCGCTGGGCTGGCCGGTGTTCGAGCCGCCGCTGGTGGGCGATCCCCTTCCTTCCCCCGCCCGCGACAGCGTGCCTTTTCTCCTCTCCCCCCTCCTCGCCCCTGCCGACTGGGACACGGTCGTGACGGCCCGTACGACAGCGCGAGATCGCGGCGTCGAGGGGGTGATGCTCAAGCGCCGCGACGGCGCGTATGGCGTCGGGCGGACACGCGGTGAATGGTGGAAATGGAAGATCGAACCGCTCGAGATCGACGCGGTGCTGATCGGCGCCGTGGCCGGCCATGGCCGCCGCGCCGGGCTCCACACTGACTACACCTTCGGCGTCTGGCACGACGGGCGGCTCGTGAAGATCGCCAACGCTTACTCCGGCCTCAACGACGAGGAGCTGACCGAGATCGATCGGATCATCCGGGCAACGACGCTCGAGAAGAAGGGGCCGTGGCGGGGGGTGACGGCCACGCTTGTCATGGAGTTGGCGTTCGAACGGGTGGCGGAGTCGACCCGGCATGCGTCGGGGGTGGCGGTCCGCTTCCCACGGATCGTCCGCTGGCGGAAAGACAAGTCGCCGGCCGAGGCCGGCACGCTCGCCGACCTGCGGGCCCTCGTCGCGCCCGTCGATCCCGGTTCGCTTCTGCCCCCAAGCACGCACCTTCCGCCAACTCCGCGCCCGATCTCCCGCCCCAGCGAACGTCAGACCACGTTCTGGGAGGAGGGGGAATGAGCCCCAGGGGCGTGGGCCGATTTCCCGCCGATCTGCAGGCGCTTCGGCGCTGGTTCGCGGCTCTGGGATGGAAGCCTTTTCCTTTCCAGGAGCGGGTGTGGCGGGCGGCGGCGGCGGGCGGGAGCGGGTTGGTGCATGCCCCCACCGGCACGGGAAAAACGCTCGCCGCCTGGCTCGGGGCCCTGGCCCACAGCCGCCGCCGCGCGATGGCGCGAGAGGAGGCGGGCGCGGTCGACGAGTTGCCGGTCGGCAGCGGGCCACGCGTCGTCTGGATCACGCCGCTGCGGGCGCTCGCCGCCGACACCCTCCGGGGGCTTGCCGATCCGCTCCCCGACCTCGCCGAATGGTTGGCCGGACCACGCCGGCGGGCGCCGCGCTGGCAGGTGGCGCTGCGGACCGGCGACTCGACCGCCGCCGAGCGCAGCCGGCTGCGGAAACGTTGGCCCGAAGGGCTCGTCACGACGCCCGAGTCGCTTTCGGTGCTCCTCTCGCTCGAGAACGCGCACGACCTTTTTGCCTCTCTGGAGACGGTGATCGTCGACGAGTGGCATGAGCTTCTGGCGACGAAGCGCGGCGTCCAGACCGAGCTGGCGCTGGCCCGCCTGCGCACGCTCGCTCCGGGCTTGGCCACCTGGGGCCTCTCCGCGACGCTTGCCAATCTCGACGAGGCGCTTGCGGCGCTCGTCGGCCCGAGTGCCGTTACCGCGGCGAGCGTCGTCAGCGCCCGGATCCCGCGCCGCCTCGAGATCGAGACGCTCGTGCCAGAGCCGATGGAGCGCTTTCCCTGGGCCGGGCACATGGGGATGCGGCTCCTGCCGCAGGTGCTCGGCGTCCTCGACCGGGCGTCAACCTCGCTCGTGTTCACCAACACCCGCGCCCAGGCGGAGCGCTGGCACGACGCGATCCGTGGGGCCCGCCCCGAATGGAAGGGGACGCTCGCGCTCCACCATGGCTCGGTCGATCGGGAGCTGCGGGCCAGCACCGAGGCGGCGCTGCGGCGCGGGGGGATGAAGTGTGTCGTGGCCACGTCGAGCCTCGATCTGGGGGTCGATTTCGGGCCGGTGGAGCAGGTCCTCCAGGTGGGGAGCCCGAAGGGGATCGGCCGGCTCCTCCAGCGGGCCGGGCGGAGCGGCCATGCTCCCGGCGCCACCGGGCGCTTGATCTGTGTGCCGACGCATGCGCTCGAGCTGATCGAATGCGCCGCGGCGCGCAGCGCCGTGGCCGAGGGGGTCGTCGAGCCGCGCGTGCCACTCGAGCAGCCGCTCGACGTCCTCGCCCAGCATCTGGTCACCGTCGCCTGCAGCGCGGGCTTCCGGGCGGCCGACCTGCTCGCCGAGGTTCGCTCGACCCATGCCTATGCCCGCCTCGACGACCGCGCCTGGCGCTGGGCCCTCGACTTCGCCGCTCGAGGCGGGCCGGCCCTCGGCGCCTACCCCGATTTCGCCCGCATCAAGGAGCGCTTCGGACGCTGGTATGTCGCCGCGCCGGCGATCGCCCGCCGCCATCGGATGTCGATCGGCACGATCACTAGTGATGCCACGGTGGAGGTGAAGTGGGTCCGTGGCGGTCGGCTGGGAACGGTGGAGGAATCGTTCATCTCCCGGCTCGCCCCGGGCGATCGGTTTTTGTTTGCCGGCCGCCCGCTTGTTCTCTTCCGCTTCGACGGCCTCGTCGCCTGGGTGAAGCGCGGCCGTGGCGCCGGCCAGGGGCTCGAGGTGCCGCGCTGGAACGGCGGCCGGATGCCCCTCTCCACGCTCCTGGCCCGGGCGGTGCTCGGGCTGGTGCAATCGGCCGCCCAGCCCGGCCGGAAGATCCTCCCGGAAGTCAGGGCGGTACTGCCGCTCCTGGCCACGCAGGCACGAACGAGCCGGCTCCCCACGGCCGACACCCTGTTGATCGAGCGCACGGCCACGGGGCGCGGGGGGCGCGGCGATCCGACGATCCATCACGCCTTCCTCTTTCCCTTCGAGGGGCGGCTGGTTCATGATGGCCTGGCGACGCTCATCGCCTGGCGGATTGCCCGCCGCACGCCGGCCACGCTCCACCTGGCCGCCACCGACTGGGGGCTCGAGCTCGCCGGCCGACAGCCCTTTCCCGCCGACGAGCGAAGCTGGCGCGAGCTTCTCTCCCCGGCGAATCTTCTCGACGATCTCCTCGGCTGTCTCAATGGCACGGAGATGGCCAGGCGTCACTTCCGCGAGGTGGCCCGCGTGGCGGGATTGGTGGCCGGGGGGCAGCGGACACAGCGGCAAACGCAGGCCTCGGCGGGGCTCCTCTTCGACGTCCTCTCCGAGCACGACGCCGACAACATGCTCCTCGGGCAAGCGCGCCAGGAGGTCCTCGAGCGGCAGTTCGACTTCCAACGCCTGCGCGGGGCGCTCGACCGGCTCGCCACGCTCGAGCTTGTGATCGTCGACACGCCGCGGATCTCGCCGCTCGCCTTCCCGCTGTGGGCGGAGCAGATCCAATCGCAGCTCACGACGCAGGGCTGGCTGGAACGGATCATGGAGATGGCCCGCGAGCTCGAGGCGGAGGCGTAGGAGGCTGTGGATGAAGCGCCCCGCGGCTGGCCGGGTTGGTCGGCAACGGCTACCGTGGGACGCAAGCCTTCTCGCGCCGTTGCTTCCCTAGGACTGAATAGCGTGCCGCCTCCGCTCCCCGTCATCGCCGCGGCCGGGAGCCTTGCCTCCGGGGCCCTGCGTGCTGCGGCGGCCGCGGCGGCCAAGGCCGACATCCTCCTTCTCCCGGGCCGGGGGGCGTTGCTCCCGGCGTCGCGGACGCTCCTTGTCGCCGATCTCCATCTCGGCAAGGCGGCCACGTTCCGCCGGGCCGGGATTCCGATCCCCGAAGGCTCGTCGCAGGCCGATCTCGCCCGCCTCGAGGCCCTCATCCGCGACCATGAAGTGGCCCGGCTCCTCATCCTCGGCGATCTCCTCCACGCCGCCAGCGGCTGCACGGCCGATGTCGTGGCGGAGTTTCGCGCCTTCCGCGACCGGGTGCCGGCGACGGCGGTGGTCCTCGTCCTTGGCAATCATGACGTCGCCGCCCGGCGGCTCGCCGGCGACCTCGGCCTCGATGCCTGCCTCTCCACGCTCGACGAGCCCCCGCTCCGGTTTGTCCACATCGCCGCCGCGGCGACGGCCGAGGAGGACGATTCCAAGAAGAATGAGGCACAGTCCGCCGGGATCGGCCTTGTCGTCGCCGGCCACGTCCATCCGCGCGTCAAGCTCCGGGGCCCGTCGGGGGATCGCTTCGCCGATCGCTGCTTCCACCTCGATCAGCGCGTCCTCACGCTCCCGGCATTTGGATCGTTCACCGGCGGACATGCCGTCGAGATGACCGACAGGGCTCGGGTCTGGCTGGCCCGCGATGACGCGGTCCTCGAGGTCACGAACCTCGCTGCCCATAGAAAAAGTCATCGCTGACCTTTTTACAATTGTGGCACCCCCAAAAAGCCTTCTCGGCCGAATCTGTGGGTGAAGTCCAACTCTGGTGGATGTCGCATCCCGCCCAATTCACCTGGGAACCGCGGTCAAAAATGGCGGCGCGGGGCGGTTGACAAGGTGAGGGGCCCGGGCCCTCACCGTTGCTGTACCTGAGCCGAGGCTCTCCGCTTTCTCAGCGCCGGCGCTAAAAAAATCTTTGAAAAACTAAAGTATTTCGGTCTCGGTTTAAAAAGACAAGGTAAGTTTCAATGTCAGAAGCGTGTGTACGGGGACGGAAGTCCTGTGACAGACGCCGCAGAAACCTGACCTCGGAAGACGAGCTGCCATCTCTTCGCTTGCGGAGCGCTGGCAGAGCGTAGGCCGATCCACGCTGAACGACTCGATCGTTCAGGCGTGTCGATTCTTCAGTCGCGCCGAAACGCTTTCGGCTGCTCGTCCGGAACGGACTGTCGTCCGTCTTTCTTTTCTCCGAGAGGATCATTTTATGCGATTCCCAGCCGCTTCACACCGCTCCCAAGCCAGTTTGCACCCACGGAATCTGCCGGGGAGGGACTTTCCCTTTTTCTTTGAAGCCCTTTGGCTGGCTGCCTTGGCCTGCCTGCTGTTGGGCTCTATCGCCAGCGCCGACCCGATCATCTATCAACAGGTGACGGTTGGCAATGCCGGCAACTTTGGTGACACCGGGGGCACCGCTATCGGCGCCGTGGCGTACGACTACCAGATCGGCAAGTACGACGTGACGATAGGCCAGTACACGGCGTTTTTGAATGCGGTGGCTGTGACCGACACCAACTCGCTCTACAACTCCAGCATGGGGACCAACCTCAACATCGCGGGCATTTCGCGTACCGGTGGATCTGGCAGCTACACCTACAGCGTGCTCGGGAGTGCCAACCGCCCGATCACGTACGTGAGCTGGTGGGATTCGGCACGCTTTTCAAATTGGATGGCCAACGGCCAGCCTTCGGGAGCCCAGACGAGCACAACGACGGAGAACGGGGCCTACAACGTCAATGGGGCGACCAGCGGCGACGCGGTAGCCAAGAACGCAACGAACCCGAATACGAGTGCTGCACCGACGTTCTACGTCCCAACCGAGAACGAGTGGTACAAGGCAGCGTATTACTCGCCGACGCTCAGTAGCGGCTCTGGCGGCTACTACGCCTACGCCACGCAGAGCGACACGGCCCCGGGCAACGTCGTCGGGATTTTGGCGAATCAGGCGAACTACAACAACGGTCTCTATTCCGTGACGCAGTCGAGTGTTTACGCCGGTAGCCTAAACTATCTGACGGACGTGGGCGCGTTCACGAACAGCGGGAGCTTCTACGGCACGTTTGACCAAAGCGGGAACGTGGATCAGTGGAACGATCTGGATGGTGCTCCCGGCTCGTCTCGTGGGCTGCGGGGCGGCGATTGGAGCCGCAATGCGTTCAGTGTGTCGTCCTCCAGCAGCTTCGCGGGCAAACCGGCGGACGAGAGCGACACCGTCGGTTTTCGGCTCGCAGGTCCGAACGCCGTCCCCGAGATCGACCCGAACGGTTTGAGTGCCGTGTTGGGTTTGATCGTCGGTGGACTGGGACTTCTGGAACGACGGCGGTACGGCCGCTGACGGTTCCCTTTTGGCGTTGTCACACACTGTGAGGGACGCTTGAGGAAATGCACGGCTGCCGCCACCGCGGCTCGACGGGACATGGCCTTGACCGGCCATGGCTGATTGCGGGCTACGGTGGCGGCTCTTTTATGGCCCGAAGCAGGACCGCGCTGGGGCCGGACTGTGCCCACGGATTCGGCGGAGGAGCCTAAAAAGACAAGGTAACTTTAAATGTCAGAAGCGTGTGTACGGGGACGAAAGTCTTTGACAGACGCCACAGAAACCTGACCTCGGAAGACGAGTTGCCATCCCTTCGCTTGCGGAGCGGTGTCAAAGCGGAGGCCGATCCAGGCTGAACGACTCGATCGTTCAAACATGTCGATTCTTCAGTCGCGCCGAAACGCTTTCGGCTGCTGGTCCAGAACGGACTGTCGTCCGTCTTCTTTTTCCGAGAGGATCCTTTTATGCGATTCCCAGCCGCGTCACACCGCTCCCAAGCCAGTTTGCACCCACGGAATCTGCCGGGGAGCCAAAGGAGAAGGCCCATGCGCTATCTGCAAGCAGTGCTAATGCCCTGTGTACTAGTCACGATGCTGATGTCACCCGGAGCGGTGCTTGCGACTCCTTTGAATACTGGCGTCAGCTCAACTGGGGCCGTGTTGGCCGCGGGCTCTACTGATCCCCACTGGACAAAGGCGTATGCCACTTCGTCCACCACGCCCATCACCGCCGCGGAGCTTGCACTCTTAACATTTGGCCCCGCCTTCGCCAATATGGATTCGCCTTCTTGGCTGGCCAATGGCCCTGATTCCGGGTGGATCACGCCATGGCCACAACAATCCCAATATACGTATGGCCAATATGTCTACCGCACGCAATTCACAGGCAATACACCTTTTGGGGGCCAGTATTCGTCCGACAATCAACTTTATGAGGTCTTTCTTAATGCTACGTTGGTGACCTCGTTTCCTTTGAACGGGGCTACAGACTACGATCAATGGACGATCTTCAATATTACCGGTGGTTTAAATAGTGGTGTAAATACTTTAGATTTCGTAGTCCAAAACATTTCAGGCCCTACTGGCTTCCGCGTCGAGTTCTCCGCC